>JACKZZ010015771.1_pt1 | contig 52897 bp, 78 predicted proteins | sample 8027871 | NCBI WGS metagenome assembly JACKZZ01 (sample SAMN15724774, study PRJNA655200) | protist metagenome | isolation source: fluorescence activated cell sorting (FACS) single amplified genomes of... | place: USA: West Boothbay Harbor, Gulf of Maine | collected 2000-07-19
TACTGCATATACGATTACAAGTTTGGAAATTGCTGGATCTCCAGTCACAATTAAGTGGCAAGGTAACAATACTCCATCTGGAACTTCAAGCGGAATCGATAATTTTACTTTCAGTATATTGAATGATGGGGGAACCTACGTAGTTCTTGGACAAAGCGTATCCTTTGGAGGAGTATAATGCCCTTTTTTAGTACATTTACATCTTCTTTTGCCACTGGTAGAAGGGCATCTGCATTTACTCCTACGGAAACTCAACCTTGGGCACCAAATGATGAGTTATCTTTGTTTGGTTGGTGGGATGCATCTGATGGAACAACTATAGTTGGAGATCCTCCTACTACCCTTAATGATAAGTATGGAGGAATTAATCTTACTGTCAGTGGAGGAACCCTGACAACTGTTAATACTATTCAAGCAATTGATCTTACTGGATCTTCTGCTGGTGGTAGTGATAAAATTGCATCACAAACTAATTTAAACTGGAATAATACTAATGCTAACTTTTCTACCGGAAATATCATTATTGTTGGTGCTTTAAATATTGATGGTGTTGGTGATGAGGGAGATTCTATTTGGAGTATCCGTGATGATGATGCTACTGCCAATGACATTCATTTAAAAGCAAACAATGCATCTCAATTTAATGCTGCATTTGAAACTGCCGGTCTAGGTGCTTCTAGTGCAAATTTAAGTGGTGGAAATACTAGGGCATTTACTGGTGGACCTTATTCGGGCAATACAATTCACGCAACCATTTGCGACTTTACTGGAAATGATATTTACGGTCGTATGAATGGTCAGCAAAGATTATCAATTTCTAATGAATATCTAACCGCAGTTGATATGAATGATGCAACACTTCTCCTTCATGTAAATAGGGGAGAAGATCGTGAACTGGATGGACAATTCTGTGAAATTATGCTTTTCAGTAGTAATGATCAATCAGTTGCGATTAAAGCAGAAGGATATCTTGCACATAAATGGGGAATGGCATCCCTTCTTCCAACCGGACATCCATATAAAAATTCTGCCCCTTGACCTTTTCTGGGCGTTCGTGTATAATTCACAGGTCTTTGGGGGTCACCACACAAAACTCTTAAGGGGATTGACGAGTGGTGAAAACCGTAGTATACTAAATAAATCAACACGTTAAGAGATATAACAATCTGTTAACCTTTGTAAACACCCCGTAAACCGAGACCTCTAGGGTGTCTAAATCACGTCTCTTATATCCTGTCTTAGGGTGACAGGAAATAGTAACTCCACCATTCCCTGATGGTCTTACTTTTTCGTACAAAACAATGACTACAACTCTTTCTAGACAACAATCTACCTCACCGTGGGAATCATTCTGCGAGTGGGTTACATCTACCAACAATCGTCTTTATGTTGGTTGGTTCGGAACTCTTATGATTCCAACCCTGCTTGCTGCTACAACCTGTTTCATCGTTGCCTTTATCGCAGCACCACCCGTCGATATTGATGGTATTAGGGAACCCGTAGCAGGTTCACTCATGTATGGCAACAACATCATTTCTGGTGCTGTTGTCCCAAGTTCAAATGCAATCGGTCTCCACTTCTACCCAATCTGGGAAGCAGCATCACTCGATGAGTGGTTGTATAACGGTGGTCCTTTCCAATTGGTAGTATTCCACTTCCTTATCGGCATCTATGCTTATATGGGACGTGAGTGGGAACTCTCATACCGTTTAGGTATGCGTCCATGGATCTGCGTAGCATACTCTGCACCTGTTGCAGCAGCATCTGCTGTATTCCTCGTCTATCCTTTCGGTCAAGGTTCTTTCTCTGACGCAATGCCCCTGGGTATTAGTGGTACATTCAACTACATGCTTGTCTTCCAAGCAGAGCACAACATCTTGATGCATCCCTTCCACATGTTGGGTGTCGCAGGTGTCTTCGGTGGTTCACTGTTCAGTGCAATGCACGGTTCTTTGGTTACATCTTCACTCGTCCGTGAGACGACTGAAACTGAGTCACAGAACTATGGTTACAAGTTCGGTCAAGAAGAAGAGACCTATAACATCGTTGCAGCACATGGCTACTTCGGTCGTTTGATCTTCCAATATGCTTCATTCAACAACTCCCGTTCACTGCACTTCTTCCTAGCAGCATGGCCCGTTGTTGGTATCTGGTTCACCGCACTTGGTGTATCCACGATGGCATTCAACTTGAACGGATTCAACTTCAACCAATCGGTTGTCGAATCACAAGGTAAAGTGATCAACACTTGGGCAGACGTTCTTAACAGAGCAGGTCTGGGTTTAGAGGTGATTCACGAACGAAATGCTCATAATTTCCCTCTGGATCTTGCAGCAGCATCTACTACTCCTGTAGCAATGACTGCTCCTTCCATTGGTTGATTCTAACTCCTAATTAGGAATAAATTAGGACATAATTAGGGACCTTCGGGTCTCTTTTTTTTTGTTTTGAATGTCTGACAACCCATTGACAGGCACGGTGGTTTCTCATATAATACATTCGAACACAAGTTCATTACCTCACTCCATAAAATACTTTTCATGAAAACGAAAGCATTTCTTTCTACTCTTGCAGTTCTGGGCACTCTAACTTCACCTGCCTTTGCTGGTGGTAAAACTGATGTAGATATCAATGCCAACCTCAATGCCAATCGTAATGTAAATCGCACTGAGGTTGAGAACACAAATAAGAACACAGTAAACAATAAGAACACTGCGACTAATAACGCAAATAATAACAACTCAAATACCAATAATAACTCAAATACCCAAGGTCAAGGTCAACTTCAAGGACAAGCACAAGGGCAACGTCAAGGGCAAGATCAGGGACAACTTCAAGGACAATCTCAAAAGTCTTATGCGAAGTCCAATCAAGGTCAACTGCAAGGTCAATCTGCAAACAACAGACAAACAGCAAACAACGCAGGTAATGCTCAAGCAACCACGTTAGACCTCTCTGACAACAGCACAAACACTTATGTAGAATTGCCTGAAGCAGCAGTTGCACCACTTCCAGCAAACAATGGTGGAGTCGGTGGAATCGGTGACATCGTTGTTCCTCTACCTGGTTTTCAAGTTGGTGCTTTTTATTCCAATGATGACAATGCTGGATATGGTAGTGGCACAAGTCGTAATGCTGCTGGTGTAACTGCTGGTTTCAGTGTTCCTTTGGGTGCTGGAAAATTCCGTGATGCAGCAAACAATGAGATTGCACGACGTGCGGCATCTCAACGAGTTCAGTTGATTAAGGAAGCACTATGGCTTCAAAAGAATGGTATTGAAGTTACTGCAGAAACTTTCCCTGAACATTATGCTGCTATGGGTATTAAATCTGAAATGACTGAAGAAGTAACGGTTGAATGAGATCTAAATAAATGATATAAAAAGAGGGTCTCTTTGAGACCCTTTATAATTATAAAGAACTTTTTCTATTATGATTGGAAATCTTGAACCGGAAGAAAATGTGATGGATGAATCGTTGATTGCAAAACGAAAAGCAATTGGTGTATGCAATCAAGGTGCAACGCAAAAACTTTATGATGCAATCGCAAAACTTGGTTGGGATTGTTATGATGATGTTTCTGTTGAAATCGGAGGCACTTGTGTTTCTGGCATTGATGTTGGTGAAGAGTACAATAAAAAATGGCAGTCGCCAATTGGAACTCGCAAGTACAACAAAGATGCTTTCATTGTAATCAAGAATCTTTCACGAACTCCATTTGAACCATCTAAACCGATGGAAGAATTTAAACAACAACATCAAAATTAACTATGACTTTTTCTATTACTCTTCGAAGTCCTGACGGAACTGAACAAGTTGTTCCGTGTGAAGATGATCAATATATTCTAGACGCTGCTGATGAAGCAGGTGTAGATCTAAATTATTCTTGTCGAGCAGGAGCATGTTCTTCTTGCTGTGGAAAGATTGTCAGTGGAACAGTTGACCAGAGTGATCAATCTTTCCTGGATGAAGATCAACTTGAAGCAGGATTTGTTCTGACTTGTGTCGCATATCCAACTTCAGATTGTGTCATTGAAACTGATAAGGAAGAGGAACTTTTTTGATGAATAAGTTTTATCTTTTTTCTAAAAAATCATGTGGTCCATGTATGCTTGTTGATAAGTACATGGTTTCTATTAAAGATTCCAGAACATCTGTTTTAGAAAAGATAGACCTAGAAGATGTATCTGATGTTCCTATTCCCGAAGAAAATCTTTCTTTAGCAAAAAAATATGGAGTTACTGCCACTCCTGTTTTGATCATTGCAGATCCTGATGGAGTAAAACTTGAGGAATATGTTGGCGGTCTTCCTATTACTCAAAATATCAGAAAATCATTAGACAAATATTATGACGAGATTGCCTGAATTTTTTGAACAAACCTCTACCAAACCTTATGATAGACATTTATATCAATTAAAGTATTTTGATAATAAGAAAGAGGTATTTGATTCTTGGGAAGCAGTTCAATTAAAATGGTTTGAAACACCTAGACACTTCATGGATTCAATAGAAGTGTTAGATAAAAAAAATAAAGGATTTAAATAAACATGGTCGCATCAACTTTAAAACAACAAAATCAGAGGGGATGGTTCGATGTCCTGGATGACTGGATTAAACGCGACCGCTTTGTATTTGTGGGCTGGTCTGGACTACTACTTCTTCCCACTGCTTATCTTGCCATTGGTGGTTGGCTTACTGGGACTAGTTTCGTCACGTCTTGGTACACCCATGGTCTTGCAAGCAGCTATCTGGAGGGTGCAAACTTTCTTACTGCAGCAGTTTCTACTCCATGGGCAAGAGACACTTAAATGACTGTCACAGCACTCCTTGCACGGGGTGCTTTTTTATTGTATACTACTCTCATACACATCAGGAGGACAACTAATGAAAAGAAAAATGAAATCCAAAAATTATTGGGCAGGTCTTTACGACGATAAAGTTACAGTTGGATGGTCTAAGTATTATAAAAATGTTTCTTGTGATCCCAAAACTCTTAGCGTATCTGAAATTAGTTTCAGTAAAAAACAATGGGTCTATTTTAGAAGCATTGTAGATGAAATGTTTAAAGAAAACTACTTGTGACAATGAAATTGTATCTTGATGATGTAAGAACACCACCATGAAATGCAAAGTCGAACTCTATGTTTGTGGTAAAATCTTCTATGAGACCGTTCATGTCCGTGACTATCAGGAAGCAAAAAAAGTAGCACTGGCACGTAATCCGAATGCTACTGTTGTTTCTGTCAATGCATCTTTCTTCTAATGACACACCCACTGACTGACGACATGCTAAAACAAATCCAATCTGAAAACCCAACGAGAATCTATGGTACTCAAGCCATGCTAGCTGCTTACGATTTAGGTCGTGATGAACAGTTGGAGCAGGTGATTGAGTGGTTACGCCACAATCTAGGCAGCGTGCCCTTGGATCCGGTTGGATATAGCGGCCATGAGATAGACGTTGATTACGTTATTGAAGACCTTCGAGAAGACATGCGCCCAACAACAACACAGGAGAACAACTGATGAAAATGACTATTCCATTGCTAGTGCTCATTATGGTGGCAATTTCGGTGTGGTGGATTCCACAACAATGGCAAGCATGTGGTCGTCTTCATGACAACATTCTTGCACAATTCATCTGCTTTACATCTCATGACTGAACACCCACTGACTGACGAAATCCACACCCAGATTTTTTACTCAATACCTAAGTTGCCGTGTGATGAGCACGGAAAGGCCCTCAGTTATGACGGGCAAAGGATCCTCGATGGAATGGTTGAAGAAATGTTTGAACGCTCGCGTGCTGAGATGTGTTCAGCTGCTGATTGGCAGTTGGAGCAGGTGATGAAATGGTTAGACGAAAACCTCAGCAACTACACCGACGATGATTACCTCGGTGACCTTTCGCCTTTGCACAAGTTAGAGGGTGACTTAAAGAAAGCAATGCGCCCAACAACAACACAGGAGAACTCATGAAAATCAATTTCTTCAATCTCTTTGTAGTTCACATCTACAAGTTTGAGAAAAAAAGTGAATTCACTTTTTCTGTTCCTGGTAATTTACTAATAGGCAAAGCCTATGTGGACAACTGATGACTGATCACCCACTGACTGACGAAATCTGCCTTGAAATAACTAATCGCCCTTACATGATCGATACACGAAAGGATGACATGCGTACCGCTGCTGATTGGCAGTTGGAGCAGGTGGTTAAAGCATTGAATCAATGCAAAGAAGAAAAAAGGTCTTGCATTGAAGTCATTTATCTTTTTCATGAAAAGTTGGAAGCAATGCGCCCAACACAGGAGGACAACTAATGACCAAACAAATCACACTTGAACAAGCCCTAAAGCTTGTAAGTTTTTATCACGGGGATGCCAAGGAATGGGTAGTCCTCTCCGTCCATGGCAATGTCGGAGGCAATGTCTATGGCAATGTCGGTGGTGATGTCGATGGCGGCATCGGAGGCAATGTCTATGGCAATGTCGGTGGCAATGTCCGTGGCACAATCGACGGTCGCAAGTGGAAGTTTGTTGAAACACCTAAAGACAAACTTCAACGACTAATCACAGAATCAGGCAACCAAGAACTGATTGACACATTCAACCAATTGGAGAACAACAATGACTGATCACCCATTGACTGACGACTTTTGTCATCGGATTGCTGAGTCGTGGCCTCCCGATGCTGCTGAGAAAGACAACATGCGTTCTGCTGCTGATTGGCAATTGGAGCGGGCGATTGCATGGTTAAAACTTAATACTGATGATTACTTATTACAAGATTATTACACGACTTATTTTCTCACGGAAGCTTTTCTTGATGACTTCAAGAAAGCAATGCGCCCAACAAAAACACAGGAGAACAACAATGGCTGATTTATGCAGTGGCGTTATTCTGCACCTCGGAGGCTCAGGAGAATCCGCAGTAGACGTTGCGAAATCGATTTATTACGCCAACAAAAAATTGTTGAACGTTGTTGTCTCCAGCGAAAACCCTAAGCACGTTCTTAGTTACTTGCCAGAAATCCGGTTTAGCCGAAAATGGTTAGGCAATAAAAATCCGGTTTATCACCACCGTGAAGCCTGGGACACGGTGACAAACTTCACAACCACCTATCAATTCATTAAGGAGAAGTACGATCCCAAGATTATTTGGATCGTTTGCCACGGGTTCCACATGGAACGCGCCATGGCAATCGCCAAGGCGGTCTATTGGTGGCGTGGTGTTCAACTGATCCCGACACCTTGCTCAGTTGGGGAGCGCGACCAGAACCCTGATCTCGTGGTGCAAGACACCTGGCGGGCATGGGTGTGGCGGTTTACTGGCATCCTCTTCTATTGGGAAAGCTTGCGTGACCCCAGAAAACCTTGGGATGTTCCGAAGTCGAATGAAATCCCGATCGAGCGTTTAGTGGGCGTTTTGCCTGATTGGATAAAGAAAGCGTTGTGCATCTAATGATTGATTTTCTAATCGCAACCATCATAGTCATCAGTTTAACCCTTATCTTCTGGGGTGCTTTTTTATTGTATAATACTCTCATACACATCATACCCATGACCTACGAAGCAACCGTCCAGTTAAAATTTGATGCTACCTACACGCCCACCTATGGTAGTGGGTTTGGTTCTACTGTAATTGATGACTTCATTCCTGAAGAGCATTACCTGATCACTGCACCAGCAGCAGATCTCAACGCCCGACAATACTTCAAACTCTTTGAGAAGTTTATGCTGTGTGTGGGTATGTCTCCCGGTTCTATTCGTTCTGGTGCTATGTCATTGGTCTTCAATGATTGGGTGCTCGAAGAAGAGCAGCGTAAGATCTGTGATGAATATGATCTCACGATGGATGAAGATCTTCAATCTAAGTTTGAGGAGTGGAAGATTCGTGATGCTGAGGTTGAGATTCTGATGAATAGTCACAAAGGTCCAATGGGTACAGTTGAAGATAGTGCTAATGGAGTAGTATGATGACTGAATACGAACAAAAACTTTACGATGTAATTGCAGATTGGTGGGACGATGTGTTTGTAAATAACAAAGATAAGAATGCAACTATTATTGATCTTGTCAAATCTATCAGTGAGATAGATGATTGGGATAAACCAATCCCCGAAGGTGTTGACCCTTACAATCTAACTGGAAGAGATTCAACACAATCTGTATGGAAGAATGGTAAACGTCCTTCCCCAGATTATTACGAAATTCTTAACGGGAAAATGAATGACTGACCACTTCCTAAACTGTCACAGCACTCCTTCACGGGGGTGCTTTTTTATTGTATAATACATTCAACCAAAGGAAACCAACTCAAAACAAACACATGTTTAATTTTTTCAAAAAGAAACCATCAGACAAATCTGAACTACTTATTGGATCAGAACTGATTGATAGAGTCAAAGAGCTTAGTCATTTAAGTAAAACTGAGATTGCCATTGCTTGTGGTTATTATCGAGTGTTAGACGGTGAGCCCTATCCACTTTTTACTAAATTTTACACTGCAATTCTAGATTCTAAAGGTATAGAATTAGAAGAATTCCCACGTAAACTAAGTTATCGTGCAATAGTTCGAGGCAACGGACACCTGCTGATTGGTAAGGCTTACACTGCCATGCTGGATTTACATCCTGGTGATGAGTTTGACATCAAACTTGGTAAGGATTTTATCACATTGACTCGTGTGGGTGTGATGGATATCTAAACCACTTCCACAACCGTCACACCACCTTTTCACAGGGGTGGTTTTTTATTGTATGATGACTTCAGTTCAAACAAACAATCATGGATCCAATTTCGGTCATATTCTTTTTTATCGTTGGATTTTTTCTTAATGGTATTGTAAAAAAAAAATGATAGTCAACTGATACGAAATCAAAATTAGACAATCCCTAAACTGTCCACCTAACGTTCCACAGGGCACCCAGATGCCTTATACTATTCACATAAGCAACGGACACCATGGAATTTGAAAAAGTACTAGCGAAAGTTCACAAAATTGAAATTATGGTAGTTGAATTCGATGATCCTTTCGATGAGGAAACTTTTGAATGTGACCCAGCGTATTACAATCCAAGTGTAATGTCTGTGGAATCTACAGAAGTTTACTGGGACGATTATCACCCACTCAATAACAATAAAACAAAATACAAACATTTTAATAATCTCTTTCATCCTACTGACTAAACGATAACCACTTCCTACCACCTAATACTCATTACATAGCAAACAACCTCAATTATGGATTTTGTAATTCTTCTACAGGCAATTGGTTTTGTGGCAGTTCTGCTGTTTTTTATCGGTCTTTTGTGGTCGTTTGTAGACAGTTTTGTAGAGTCCTGTAATGACCCCCACACCGAATCTAAGTTCCCTGATACTAATTACATCAACACAAAGGACACCACTTACCAAATGACTTGCACTAAATGTTACCATTACTATGAAATTAAGGGACGGAAAGTATGTCGTTCTCCGCATCTTGAGAAATCTATGGTAGATGGAAAGAAAGAAGTTCCTGCTGGGTATGAAAGGTCTAGTATAGGGCAGTGTGGTTCAGACGGAGAGCATTTTGAGTTATGTGTTACTAGAATGTTGGATAACTTTTGGAGGGGATCAATATATGATGAAGATGCATTTAGATATTCTATTACTCAATATAGGGCAGAAAAATCAAGGGAGACTGATGCGGGTGACTGACCACTTCCTAAACTGACCACTGAACCCCCACAGGGCACATAGATGCCTTATACTATTCACATAAGCAACGGACACCACCAATGAGCAAAACTAAGTTCTTCACTGATTGTAACGATCAAAATACATTTTCACTTGATAATGTTGTAGGAGTTCGTAAAAAAGACAGTTATACTACCGGCACTTACGGTGATCCAAAATTTGAAATCCTTGCTAGAGGAATTGTGGTCACTCTTCTTGTAGGTGGAGAGAATCAAAAATATAGTATTTTGTTTGATGCTGATAAGGAAAAAGAAAGGGATGCTGAGTTTAGGAGATTGACTAAAGCACTATCAAAAGTCACTTCCTAAACTGTCCACCACCTCTTCACAGGGGTGGTTTTTTATTGTATAATGACTTCATACACATCAGACACATGATTAAAATTTGTAACCAATGTTACTATTATTATGAGATAGATGGTAGACCTATTTGCCGTTCTCCTCATACCAAATCCGATGTTATTACAGGAAAACTTGTCGATTCTCATTGTCGTATGGAAAGGAGTATTAATGGTGATTGTGGGGTAAATGCAAAGCATTTTATTCGATGTACTACAAGGACTTCAAAAGGACTTTTTGGAAATTTGTATGACGAGAATGCAATTAGAGTACATGAACCCATCAATGAAAAAGATTTAAGAGATGATGTAAAATATAATTTGATTAGATTTTGTAATGATCATCCATTTGGCGAAAAAGATTTTTCTATTCTCATAGAAAATATTAAAATACTTCTTGATGGCAACCCAAAAAAATCTCTTGAGGAAATTAAACTCTTTGGTTCTGATGGTAAAATGATTTTTACTCAATCAATTTGTGATGATCAACTTGATAAATGTGCTGAATGGATGAGAGAGCATGGACATGATGAATTGGCAGATCAAATGAAAAAAGAAATGCGCCCTGATGGATATAAGAATGTTGTAGAGTATTTGAAGGAAATGAATTCGTATTAATTTATGAGTATAATACAGAGAGAATTGAGGTAACGACCAGTCGATAAACCGTCACATGAACCCGTCCAAGAGGCGGGTTTTTATTGTATACTGACTACAGGCAAAACAAACTAAGATGACTTTAATTTCTAAAACTAAATTTGAATGGGGTCTTGTAATTAATACATCTAATAAAACAGTTGATGTAGTAAAATCATCTTATAGAGATACTGTTGTAAAAACATTACCATGGATTGAAGGTTATTCTCTTATGAATATGGTAATATTTTGTGAGGAATGTCGTAAGAAAAGAGGTTATAGTTTCTTAGAGGTGTGCTTGTGCTAACGAATAATCCACTTCCTAAACCGTCACAGCACCTCATTGACTGTGGTGGTTTTTTATTGTATAATAACCTCATACAAGTCAGACCCATAAAGAAAGGAGGTAACTAGCCTTGGGGATGTTTGATTATCTAAGAATCTCATTTGATCTTGGACCAGAGTTCACAAATGCCACATGTCAGACAAAAGATATTGAAGATGGCATTGGTGGCACTATGTCACAATACTGGTTAGATCCTGCTGGTTATTTGTATCTGATTGATTATGCTCATACTGCTGATCTAAAGATCTATGAACCAGGAGATCCTGAGTATGTTGAAGATAGAGCATGGATGAACTTTCAATGGGTGCTAAATGGCAAACGTGGTAGTGTAAAACTACATCCTATTACCAAATATGTTGAGGTTCATCCTGAGGGATGGGAAGGACCATGGGAAGATTGGCCACGATGTAGAATTCATTTCAAATATGGGAGACTAATGGACTATGAAACTTACACTCGCAACGTTCAAGCATAGATACGATTACGGTCACGATTGGTACATTCAACTGTTGCATACAAAAAATTGGGCGTTGTTTCAAGCATCTGTGAGTTGGAATGATTATGCCAGTTGGCCATACCTACAAATCAAATCAGGTAATGGCAGCACGTTGAGTATCATGTTCTGGGCACATCGATTTGGTATTGATGTTGGTATCATTGAACGTACATGGAATTGGAACTATCAACAAGATATTGATTTTGATACATCTCTTGATGATGTTGATCCAACTATAGGACTCACAGAATAATGTATAGCACACCATTAAAAGGAACACACACCAACAAAACTAAAATGAACTGGTGGGAATACTGGATCGGTCACTGCTGGATGACAGGGTGGCAAAGCATTCGAATGAACTTCCGTATGTGGGCAGATCTTATGGGATCAAACTATGAGAATTATGCTCTAATGCCAGAAGATGACCCAGAAGCAGAATGTCTTGAATGGTTTTGGGTTGGACTGAATGAAGATGACACATATCCTAAAGAGTTCCTGGAGTATCTGATGCAAATGGTAGAAGACATTGAGTTAGGTAAGGTGGAGACATATCCAATAGATGAAGTAATGGACCGAGTAAAAGGGGAGTTGAAAGATGTGGAGTTAGATGATGAAGAACCTACCTGATAAAAAACAACTGGATATTATGTGGACAGTGGCAACCAGTGGCGCTTTAGAAACTGGCACACGACCCCATTACGGATTTGCTGATCTGCTGTATGATTACCTCGCAGACAATCTCAAAAACAAATACGGAGTTGAACTCTGTTATGAACCTCAAAGAAAAGAAAGCACTTATTAAAACACTTGAGAATGCCTACAACACTTGTTTTGATTGTGGACATAAGTATGGAGTTTATTCTGTAGGATGTTCATCTGTGTATGAATCAAAGTGTGGTGTATGTGGTGAGACAAAACCCATCACAGAAACCAGGGACTTTGGGTATTTCATCACTGGCATTCGCAAACTCAAACTTGAGATTCAAAATGAAACACCACATCCCTGATGAGATTAGAAAGAACTGCTTTGATTGCTTCAAGAGTTTGAATGAAGCAGAGAGAGCAGTTGTTATGTTTGGTGAGGAAGAGTATCGTAAGTCATTAGACCTTGAGAATGATGATGCTCCCTGTTGGGTTATGAATTCTGGAGAGACACATGGATTTGTAGGTTGGAATCCTATTTGTATTCCAACGATGGACTACATCGTATGGAAACTAGCAGGTTTTAGTAAAAGAAAAGCAGAAAAATACTTGCGTGATGTCATGTCTCGATATCACGAACAAATCGCTAAAGGAGAAATTTACTAATGGACTACAAAACTTCTGGAGTTGATATCATCAAAGGACGTTCCTTTGTAGAGTATATCAAAGCACTAGCACCTAGTGTTGGTGGGTTTAGTGGAATGATGGAGATCCCATCAGGATATGAGAAACCCGTGTTGGTATCTGGTGCTGATGGTGTCGGAACTAAAATTAATATCTGTAGGATTGCCCGTGATTATACAACTATTGGTCAGGATCTCGTTGCTATGTGCGTCAATGACGTTATATGTTCTGGTGCTAAACCATTATATTTTCTAGATTATATCTCCACTAAATCACTTGATGATAATGTCACTGACATTGTGAATGGAATTGCCACTGGTTGTGTGATGGCTGGAATGGAATTATTGGGTGGTGAAACTGCGGAGCATTTCAGACAAATTGATTATGACCTTGCTGGATTCTGTACTGGTATTGTAGAGAAGAACCAGATTGTTGACGGTAGCATTATGTTTCCTGGTGATGTAGTCATTGGTATTGAGAGTAGTGGACTTCATAGTAATGGATACACTCTTGTTAACTATTTGCTTAACAGAAATCACATTTACTATAAGGAGATGCCAGAGTTGTTGGTTCCAACCACCATCTATGCCCGTCTAATTCAGCACCTGTTGGACGAAGTTCCTATCCTAGGAATGGCACATATTACTGGAGGAGGACTGCCTGAGAACCTTCCACGATGCCTTCCAAAGCATCTGACTGTTGATGTTGATTGGTCTTCCTGGGAACGACCAGAACTCTTTAACAAGATCCAGGAGGCAGGAGAGATTGCCGAGGAAGAGATGAGAAATGTATTTAACTGTGGTATTGGATTTTGTTTGGTGGTGCCATCAGACGCAGTAGAGATGACACAAACTCTCATTGCTGATACACCATTTGGCATGAGATCATGGGTCATTGGAGAAGTAAAATGACAGACAAAACTGGCACAGGGTCTCCCACAGGCTCTGTACCTTTGCTCTATAATAACTACATCAACGAAACAACCATGTCTAACAACACTTCTATTTCTTCTGGCAGCATTGGTTTCCCTGGTCTGCTAACTATTCTCTTGATCGGTCTCAAACTCACTGGGCATATTACTTGGCCCTGGGTATGGGTGCTGTCTCCTATGTGGATCAGTATTCTACTTGCTGCTGCTATTCTCGGTTTCGCTTTTATCATCCTGCTCCTCCAAAAATGAACGACCAGCACACTCTTGACTTTCAGATTGCTGACACTCTAGAGAAAATCCAAGAGATCAATCCAGATCTGTATGGTATGTGGTATAGTAAGTTGTATCCTTCTCATGGTGACGGCAACTACTGGAAAAGGATAATGAGTTACTGAAATCTTATGCTTGGGAACAATGACTGAACTATCACTCAAATGGAAACAAATCTTTGATGAAATCTCAACAGCAGATGAACATGTTGTTGGAAAAATCAACTACTACAACCTTGCAAGTATCTTGGAAGATTTATATGTAGAAAATGCTGAACTCAAAGCACGAGTAGAAGCATTAGAAAATGATAAGAAAGAGTGGTTTCATCCAGAGAGTAGTGTAGCATCAACTAACATTGACTTTGAGGGTTGTTATGACTGAAGACATCCAAATGCCTAATGGAGATTTTCTAAAAAACTATCCAGATGTCACTCGTGTTGAAGTAATTACCCGTGAAGGAAGAGAGTTTGTTCGTTATGAATGCTCTAATGTTCAGGTAAGCCTTCAGGATGATGGACAAACAATTAAAGTATTTCTCTTATGATATAGATCCTTGGAATCTTCGAGGTAGCGATCACTTGACTGACGAATAAATTTTTTCATTCTCTATTTGAAAATCGACTTTTGTTTTCAAAAATGTCGGGAAAAATTTCCAGCAAAATTTTTGACTCCCAGGGTCGCATATGATAAAATAAGGGTCTTTGGACCTTTTTTCATGTTAGGAAGTAATTTCTTTAAGTTTAGTGTCAAAGATCATAATAAAATTAAATCTAATTTGATGGATTTGATTGCTAAGACGCAAGATAGTGATGGTGGATTTGACCGTGACAAAGAAACGGAGTCACGAACTGATCATTGGTATCGAGGTGAAATTTTTTATCGTAGCGTTTTTCTTGAGGCAACAACTGAAATTTACAATAATCTATTGAAAATTACTGGTACTGATGCCGCAACTTCTGAGTTCTGGTATCAGCAATACATTGGTAAACAATTTCACGAATGGCATACACATCCAAAATCTCATTTAAGTTCTATTTACTTTGTCGATCTTCCCGATATTAGAGATTGTACAGATTTCTATGATTTAAAGAATAGAAAAATACTCAAACCAAAAGTTGAAGAGGGTGATCTAATTGTCTTTCCATCATATGTTCCACATAGATCTGGACCTTTACATGGCGAAAAGAAGACAATTATCAGTACCAATTACAACTTTTACATAAATGGTAATATGGATTTCTTAAAAGAATTGAAATATGATCACCTCGGAAACCCCGTATAAAATGGTAGAAATAATTCATGATACTTGGCCACAATTGTATCGTCCTGGGTTAAATAGTAGTAAAAAACGCAAGAGTGTACAAACAGGAACGTCTAAACATAAAAAATGCAGAATGTGCAAAACTTTGGCATGAATGGTTTGAACTGTTTAATGAAAATGAGACAAGACATACGGAAGAGACGAGTAGGAGAAGAAAGGTCTGGTGTAAGTGCTGTGATGAGTTTAGCGCCATGATTCATGAAGAATACCTAGAGATGCTTGAAAAACATGGCAAAATACTGTAATATATAACGGTAATCATATTAAAACGATGAAAATTTTTCTTGACACTGCAGACCTTAATGAAATTAAAAAAGCAGCACGTACTGGTCTTGTTGATGGAGTCACGACCAATCCTACGCTGATCAAGCGTAGTGGAAGGACTCTCCCTGATGTTGCTCAAGAACTGACTACCAAGTATCCGCAGTTTGAAAGCGTTTCTTGTGAAGTGGTTGCAGATACCGCTGAAGAAATGATCGAGCAAGCACAGCAGTTTATTGCACTGGGTAGTGAAGCAATCACTATTAAAGTTCCTTGTACAGTAGAGGGTCTTAATGCTTGTAAATCTCTTTCTGATGCTGGAGTCAAAACAAACGTAACTCTTGTGTTCTCTGTTGCACAAGCAATCATGGCAGCAAAAGCAGGTGCTACATACATCTCACCTTTTGTTGGACGTTGTAATGATAACTCTTTCAGTGGTGTAGAACTGGTCCGTGCTATTGCTGGCACTCTTGCTGCTCATGGAAGCAAAACTCAAGTGCTCGCAGCATCTCTTCGTGATTGTCATCATGTCTCTAGATGCTACTTGTATGGTGCAAAGGTCGTTACAATGCCTCCTAAGGTCTTCTGGGCAATGTATGAGCATGTTCTTACCCGTGAAGGTTTGGCGCTCTTCCAGGCGGATTGGGACGCTGCTAAAGAGTAATCCTGAACTGTATAAATAAAAATAACAGTTGATTCAGATCTTTAATGGATTACTCTCAGTTATCTGAACAAGAGAAGATTGATACGTTCAATCTTCGTAAAGCTGATCATCCTATCTCTAGACATACTTTTAAAGTAGAGATTCGTCCTGGAGTAATCCATTACAATACTATTGAGATTGGTAAGAAGTACAGAATCAATAGACCTGGATTAAAAGCGGCACATAACAGAGAAGTTCAGATAATAGATTTCGCATATAAAAAGAAAGAAGGTGGTAAGGATGCAGTTTACGACGATGCCATTCCGTTAGGTGTCGTCGTAAAATTCACAGATAGAAATGTGAAAGGTACTTATTATGATATGCTTGATCTAATAGAAGTTAACTAAGAGAGTTTATGCCATTTTACGAGTATTTCCGGGATTATTTGTATAACTTACATGCATTTAATTCGGGAGAAGCGCGGAGGATGTGGAAAGCATCTATCAAAGAAAAGTGGAATCATGAATGTGCATATTGTGGTTCAGATAAAGAAATTACAATCGACCACATAGTTCCTCAAGCATTAGGAGGAATTGATTTTTCTCCAAATGTTGTTGCCTGTTGTAGATCTTGTAATCACGATAAAGGTCATGAAGATTGGAAACAGTGGTACAAAAAACAAACATTTTTTGACCCAAAACGTATGCACAACATTATTGAGTGGATGAAACCACATAAGGAAAAAAACTCTTTACATAGATATCGACCAAGAAAAACAAAAGTTTATTGATTATGGATTTTATTGTTTATTCTAAGGATAACTGTCCTTATTGCTACAAGGTAGAACAAGTTCTTCAACTTACAGGAAAAAGATTTGTAGTTTACAAATTAGACAGAGATTTTGATAGGTCAGAATTTTTAGAAAAGTTTGGAGACAAATCTACTTTTCCTCAAGTTTTGTATAATGATCAAAAAATAGGAGGTTGCGTTGACACAATCAAATTCCTCAAAGAACAAAGTGTCCGATTCTGACATAAATATTGTCACTGAAGAAATAAATCGTGGTGTTGAATTAATACTTACTGGAGGTAAAAAAAAGCAAGCACACCCAATCGACTTTATATTTGAACAGATAGTTTGCTTTTTAAAAAGAAAAGTAACTATCAAATTCCAATTTTCATTGGACTTTAGTAAAAAAAGATAGTTCTAGGAGAGAGATCCATGGTAGCAGTAAGTTTAGTTTTCGGTTCATTATTAACCGTACTATTCCTTGTAGTTGGATTAATTGGTGGTTGGTGTGTGAGGGAATATATGCTAAAATATCAAGATAGTCCCCCATTGCATCCAGAATTTTTTGATGAACATGGGAATGTCATACCGGATGAAATAGTTGCTTTATCCATTCCGCAAGATTTCTTCTCTGACGAAGAATATGATGATGAGGATGAAAACTGACATCTAAATAATAACATCGCTATTCATTATACTAAAACATGACTTCGAGCAGTAAAACTAAGAGAACGACAAAAGCAATTCCAGAACTTCCGGCAAACCCGTTTGTATTTGAAATTCTGGAATTAGCATCTAAGCAAAGAAGCATTGCTAAAAAAGCAGAAGTTCTTAAAAAATATGAGCACCCTTGTCTTAAATCAATTTTTATTTGGAATTTTGATGAAAGTATTGTAAGTGCTCTTCCTGAAGGTGATGTTCCTTATTCTGCGGTTGATGAGCAAGATTCATTCAAAGGAACACTCACCGAAAAAATTGATTCTATGGTAGGATCAATGGATGAAATAAATACGAAATCTTTAGGATCTCAAGATCAAGGACAATCCTCTATTCGAAAAGAATTTAAAAAGTTTTTTAATTTTATTAGAGGTGGTAATGATGACCTCTCATCTCTTCGTAGAGAGACCATGTTTATTAATGTTTTACAAGGTCTTCATCCATTAGAAGCACAAATTATATGTCTGGTAAAAGATAAGAAACTTACTGATAAGTATAAGATTACTAAACAGGTGGTTTCTGATGCATATCCGGATATTATTTGGGGAAATAGACGCTAAACACTGATTATTTTTTAATATGACTAATGCAATTGAAACGAAAGAAGAAATTACAAATGAAAATCAAATGGAACATTGGACACAATTAGAAAAAGATGAATCTAAAAAAAAGTATGGTTGTGAAATACTTGTGTCCAATGGTTCTTGGGAAGAAGTATCTATAAAAGATGCTCCTAATGATGCACGAATAGTAACTTATTTTGTCGATGGTGATAAATGTTTTGATCTAACCAGAAGTCAAAAAGAAGTTCGTATTTTTGATATGTATTGGGATAAGTTTCGTAAAAATCTTTTGAAAATTCAATTTGGATTTGGCAGAGCAAATCCAAAAACTTGGGGTTATGTCGCACCACAATCAAATAAGAAAAAATAATAAAACTGTATCTTTTTATACCAAAGTTATTGACTATATATCTTATGTGGTCTATAATAGACCTGTCGTTCATCCAGGCAACTGGACGCAAGTAAGTCGCGGAACGGAGTATCGTTCATCCCATGTTAGAACTATTATTCTACACAACCCTCACCTGTCAGCAAACTGATGCTATCATTCTGCGAATGCAGACAAATGAGAACATTAGTAATGCTTTTAAGATCGAGTTGGTTGAGACAATGAAGGAGTCAAATCCTGAATGTTATTGGGACGCACACGACCGAAGGAACGGGGATTAAACCACCCTTATTACTTTAGGAGTAACTACAATGAACACACTTAACATGATCAAAAAGCAGATCCAAAAAGCATCAGCACTGCACGACGCACAAATTGCTATGACTACCTATCGTGGTGTCAAGTTTGAGTGTAAGCAAGGTGCTGAGGAAGTACATGGTACTTTCTGCTATCGTGGTCACACTTACAACAAGTAAAATCATGCAAGCAATACAGGTAGTAACAGTAGTTTCTATTTTTAGTATTGTAGTTCTTGCAATTCTCTACGGAGAACTTCTTTTAGAGGATGTATTTACTGGTCATATTATCGAATCCATTTGCATGAATGGTTTGAAAAATTGTTAAGTATTAAGAGGGGTTGCTAACCCCTCTTTTTTTGTGCTATACTGGGTACTAACCCACATAACATCTTCATGGAGAAAGAACGACTTAAATTAATTGTAAGAAATCTTGAACTCTTGGTTGATTCTCTGAAAGCAGAAGTGTATTCTGATGTGGATGCCTACAAGAAAGATATAGGAAATCCTAATTTTGGTTTTTATGAGGGAGATGATGATGATGACGGTTACCCTGATTGAAAATGAGTAGAGCAAAAGATCTTATTAAGTTGCTTGAGCGTTTGATCAAGCAAGATCATCTTTATGATGTTGAAAGAATCAAAGAGATGAAAGCGCAACTTCGTGCTGTTAAAGAACAGGTCGAAGAAATGGAAAAGAACAATTCTAAAGGATTTGGTAAATGAACGCAAAACTGATCAGTGTAACTCCGGATGCGGAGAAGACCATGGCATACATCGCCCGCGTCTCAAATCCAAAAAATCAGACTAATGAAAATTACTCCAAGTTGTTGGCATATTGCATCAAACATCGGCACTGGAGTGTGTTTGAGCAAGCAACAATGACTCTGGAAATTGAAACTACCAGGGGACTGTCACCTCAGATTTTGCGGCACGTTTCGTTCCGATATCAAGAGTTCTCGCAACGTTATGCAGATTCTTCTCTGCTCGATGAGAGCATTCCACTGTTTGATCTGCGTCGTCAAGATACAAAGAATCGTCAAAACTCTGTTGATGATATTGATCCATTTATGAAGCAAAAGTTCGAAATTAAGATTAGAAAGCATTTTGATGAGGGAATGAAACTTTATCAAGAGATGCTTGAGTATGGTATTGCAAAGGAATGTGCTCGTTTTGTACTTCCCCTTGCTACGCCAACCAGAATGTACATGACGGGATCAGTTCGTTCATGGATCACATATATTGCACTCCGAGAAAAAAATGGAACGCAAAAAGAGCATATGGATATTGCTAAAGAATGTAAAAAAATCTTTGCCGAGCAATTTCCTATCTGTACAGAAGCACTTGGAGGGGTAGATGTGGACTGGGTATTGTAATGTAATGTAATGGATCTAAATATTTTTATACTGAATTGATAACATGGCAACATATCCTGTAGTCCACAAAGTGAGTGGTGAACAAAAAGAAGTAGTTCTGAGTGTTCATGAATGGACACAATGGTGTGAAGACAATCCCGATTGGAAGCGTGATTGGTCAGATCCATCTACCTGCCCTTCTCCCGGAGAAGTTGGTGAGTGGCGTGATAAACTTGTCGCAAAAAATCCTGGATGGAATGAAGTTTTAAACAAGGCATCAAAAGCACCAGGTTCTAAAGTAACTAAAATCTAATGGCAAGAAGAAAAAGAGCATCTGCAAATGATCAACCCATTGGTGTTGGTCTAACTGCAAAGCAGATGAAAAAGAAGAAACCATTAAGTTCTTCATACTTAATAGACATAGACCCACGTAATGATAATCAAAAAAGATTATTTGATTCTTATAAGGAAGGAAAGCATTTAGTTGCATATGGTTGTGCAGGGACAGGAAAGACCTTTATAACCCTCTTTAACGCACTTAAAGATGTATTAGATGAGAACACTCCTTATGAGAGAATATACCTCGTGAGGTCTCTTGTAGCAACCAGAGAGATTGGGTTTCTTCCTGGTTCTCATGAAGACAAGGCAGACATCTACCAAATTCCATATAAGAATATGGTAAAGTATATGTTCCAGATGCCAAGTGAGGCTGATTTTGAGATGTTATATGGCAATCTCAAATCTCAAGAATCAATTAAATTCTGGAGCACATCATTTCTTCGTGGAACCACACTTGATGATGCGATTATAATTGTTGATGAATTTCAGAACCTGAATTTTCATGAACTTGACAGTATCATTACTCGTGTTGGTGAGAATACAAAAATTTGTTTCTGTGGAGATGCTCGTCAGTCAGATTTGAATAAGACAAATGAAAGGAATGGTATTGTTGACTTTATGAACATCTTGCGTAAAATGCCATCATTTGATATAATTGAGTTTGGTATTGACGATATTGTTCGTTCAGGTCTTGTTAAGGAATACATTACAGCAAAAATGGAAGCAGGTTATTAATGTTTAATCACATTGAGATTGAAATACCCCGTCTTGAAAGGGAAACCATAGACGGGGTTCGTTTCTATAAAGTTCCAGATGATGATCAACTTCTCCGACTGGTTTCCATTACTTCGGTAACCAGTCATTTTAATAAGCATATTTTTGAAAAATGGCGTAAAAAAGTTGGAGAAGAAAAAGCAAATAAAATTACTAAAGCTGCCACAGGTCGTGGCACTGATATGCATACCTTGGTAGAGCATCATCTCAAAAATGAGGATCTTCCTAGTGTTCGACCAATATCTGAATTTTTATTTAAAATTTGTAAACAAGATTTAAATAATATAAATAACATACATGCCCTTGAAGGGTCTCTGTATAGTAAAGCATTGGGTATTGCAGGGACGGTAGATTGTATTGCTGAATATAATGGTGAGTTAGCAATAATCGACTTTAAAACATCAGCAAAACCAAAACCACGCGAGTGGATTGAACACTATTTTGTACAGTGTGCTGCTTATGCTTGTATGCTGTTCGAAATGACTGATATTCCAGTCAAAAAATTTGTAATTATCATGGCATGTGAAAATGGAGAATGCGTCGTTTATGAAGAATATGACAAAGCAAAATACATCAAACTTCTCACAAAATACATTGGAAAGTTTGTTAGAGATAAATTGGAACTCTATGGAAAACAGTAAAGAATTAGAAAAAGCAATAGAGAGTAAATTTTTAAGTCCAGCAAAATTTGCACTAGAGATCGAAAAGATCGTCATCGAAGAAAAAGTCAATTACATTGATGCAATTATTCACTATTGCGAAATCAATGAACTTGAGATAGAATCGATTACGAAACTCGTATCGAAACCTTTGAAGGAACGATTGAAGTGGGACGCTATACGTCTCAACTTCATGAAGAAAACTTCAAGGGCAAAACTTCCACTATGAAAGTATAACTAAATAATAGTGCTTGTCTGTCGTTATTCAAGCAGAATGGGGTCTTTATGACCCTTTTCTTGTATAAATAATTGCAACGACAGTCAAAGCAGAAATGTATTACGTTTATCTCTATTTGAGAGAAGATAGGACTCCTGGCGTGCTAAAAACAAAGAGAGATTGAATGCTCGTAAACGAGAACAATATTTGAAGAAAAAACTTGAAAGTGTAGACAAAGAGTGCTATAATACATAGAGTTGAAGTGTGAAAGTTGAAGGTGACCCCGTATCAAGTTTATTGTGAATACCTTGCCCTAAAAAATCACTTTTCAAATCCAAAATACGACTACTTTAAGTATAATAAAAAAGTTCGTGCTACTATAACTTCCTTTAATAAGAGGCGCGATAAATATTTCTTCGAGAAGACCTCTCGCAAATATTCCGATAAAGAAATCGTTCAATTTTTGGTATCGAACTTTGTAGAATCTACTAGTGTAAATCAGGTATGGATTGGAGAAATTATAAATTCTGGCGAAAGAAATTACGCCGAGTGGATGAAACGACAGCAGAGTTTGAAGTATCACTTCAAAGAACAATCAAAGAAATTGCTATCCGAAAACGGGTTGGAAAATGTCTTCAAATGTACGAAGAAGCACCCAATCATTCTGAAAAAGTTTCTAGGTGGAGAAGTATCTCTAGATACGCTAGTAATATACGAAAAAATCTTCCATTTTTCAAAAAACTACGATGAAAAATTAAAAGATGATCCTGTTTGGCCTCTTGTTAGTTTGAAGATTGTAAAGTATAATCAATTTCTAAATATTAACATATTTGAGTTTAAACATATACTGAGAGAGATATTGCATGGATAATTTTTTTGATTCCGAAATCGTTCAAAAAGAATTAGATGATATTAATCATCTTCAAGAAGAAATATGTGGATCCATTATGTCTTTTGGATCAATGGATCTTGATGTTAAACTTGACCATTTAGAAAAATTACAAGTTCTGCTTGAGAAGCAGAGGGTAATGTATACTCGACTTTCATTATCTGATCATCCAAAAGCAGTAGAGATGAAGGAAAACCTTCAAAAATTTGTAGTTATGATGGGATTTCCATCACATACTGATATTCAAGTTTTATTTAACACAATGCAAGAAACCATCTCCGAACTTAAGAAATATCTTGACTGACCTCCAGGGCTTGACATCCCTTCGTAGTTCTCCTATGATAAAGAGGTCGCACAACCGACATCCAACACAATCCCCCAAAATCTAATGTCATTCGCAAATCTTAAAAAGCAATCCAAACTCGGATCTTTGACCGCAAAATTGGTCAAAGAAGTTGAAAAAATGAGTTCCACTGGAAAAGGTGGCGACGAACGCCTCTGGAAACTGGAGTGTGATAAGAGCGGTAATGGTTATGCCGTTATTCGTTTTCTCCCTGCTCCTGAAGGTGAAGATCTTCCTTTTGTTAAACTGTACTCTCACGCCTTCCAGGGTCCTGGCGGTTGGTACATTGAGAATTCTCTGACCACTATGGGTCAGAAAGATCCTGTGTCTGAATACAACTCGATGCTGTGGAATAATGGCACCGATGCTGGAAAAGATGCAGCACGTAAGCAAAAGCGTAAACTGACCTACATTGCAAACATCGCTGTGGTCAAAGATCCTGCAAACCCCGAAAACGAAGGTCGCGTTTTCTTGTATAAGTTTGGTAAGAAGATCTTTGATAAGATCACTGCCGCAATGCAACCTGAGTTTGAGGACGAGGAAGCAATCGATCCGTTCGACTTCTGGCAGGGCGCTAACTTCAAACTGAAAGCAAAGAACGTTGCTGGTTATCGTAACTACGACTCTTCTGAGTTCGCACGCGCTTCTGCTCTCCTAGACGATGATGATGATGCTATGGAAGAAATCTGGAAGAAAGAGTATCCTCTTGCAGAACTTGTTGCTTCTGATCAGTTTAAAACCTATGATGAATTGAAAACTCGTCTTAACTATGTTCTCGGTATCAAGGGAACTCCTAAGATGCAAGATCAAGAGAGCATTCAGGAAGAAGAAGAGTTCCGTCAGGCAAATCGTGGTACTGGAAATTCCAGTGTTGATCGAGGATTTAATGATCCCGACATCACTCTCTCCTCTTCATCTAAAACCAATGAAGATGATGAAATGACGGATGAATTGAAAAACTTGTTTGCACGACTCTCTGAAGAGTGATACAAGAAAGGGAGGTCACAGACCTCCCTTTTTTATTTCCCAAATACTCTAGTATTTTCTGTTCTTATAGTAATTTGATCTATAAATTCTGAAGAATCAGAATACTCTAATTCTCGTTTCATATCTAGTAGTGCTTGCTGTACATAATTTGGTCTAAGTAGATAAATTGTTCTTTTTCTTTCATTGATTCTATTTTCATGATCAAAATTTGTAACCGGGTTAGTTATATTAGTTTCAATAAATCTTATTCTTTGATTTGTCTGTTGTGTTTGATCTGTTGTATAAATGTAATCGCCGCTAGAGTATTGTAATTGAAAATCAGAATTTACAATTTTCCCTGCAGGCATTATTAAACGATCTTCAGAATCTCTGATTTCTACTGTTTCATAATGATGAATTGAAAATAAATTTTCTTCTGATCCATATTTTTCTAAGCAGTAATTATAAAGTTGATAATTCGACAAAGGCCATTCATCTCTATAATTTGTTATCCCTGCACAAATTAAAACTAAAAAATCATAACCAGAAAATCCATAAAATTCTTCTGCAACTAAATCAGGTCTCGAACCATCAGGTATTGTGTATTTATTAAATAATGTTAAAACCCCATTTAAATCATCCCTTAATTTCATTCTCTTAAATAAGTTTTTCACAACAATATATTCTGATGAAGATTTTGAATCTGTCAGAAATGATTGATATTCTACGTTTGGAACTCTTGTAAAATATGCCATTAGTAACCAACTCCCTTATCTGGTGTTTCGTAGTAATCGTATTGATCTTCTTGGAAGATTGGGGATAGTTCTTGAAATTGTAAAGTTAATTTCATGTGAACCGGTGTTCCATCGGCATATGTTGCATAAGCACCTGATGCTCCATAATCTACACTCATCTGAGTTAATGCACACAATTTAAATTTGTGTAAATATGGATGCTCTTTTCTCCCCATCATGTATTTCAATTCAAATACATCTGGTGCGCCTATGAATAATCCTGTTGTATTTTGACTAGTATCAATTGCTCTTACGTTCTTTTTTGGTGCGCTATGATACTTGAATAATCTTATAATTTCTTTTATAACTTGACCCTCTCTGCGATCTCTTGGAGTTAGATCAAAACTGAAAGTAAATGCGGGTCTTACAGTGACACCATTAAATAAAAATTCATTATTTTGGTTAAAAACTTGACCTGAGCTTCTAGAAAGAATAGATTCTATGCTAGTTTGTCCAAATAAAGCATTCACAACCATCCCTGCTGTTGAAGAAGTAATTTTATCTTTATCTTGTGCTATAGTGCTTCCTATTTGCTCAGCTTTTTTAAAAATATTGGCAAATGTACCGCTTAGAAGGTTGTTACTTTTCATTGATTCATAACTTATTTCTCCCACTGCTGCTGCAACTGGATTTATAGTTCCTTCTGTCCATGCTGCCGAATTATTATCACTAACTCTATCTGGAATTGGTAAGATTATTTGATGAATACTTCTTCTAGGTCTTCTATCATTAGAAGTATCAAATTTTTCTAGTATCCTATCTCTTTGAAGTACTGCACCTGCTGATGGTAAACTGAATGGTGTACCACTTACGCTGTTTAACCCAGGTGCTTCGTAAGTTACTATGTTGATGTAAAGGTAATCGTCTAATCTCTCTGTATATTGACTAGTGACCTTACCATCACTATTTTTTACTTTTACTGCTCTTCCGTATTCTTTTAAAGGATATCTAAATGCCGTCATTTCTAGGGTTTTAAAGTATTTATGAATTAAAGTTGAATTTTTCTTGCATATGGTATTTTTTTAAGAGTTCTCAACTCATCATCAGTAATTTCATATATTGAACTTTGAACTCTTTCTCCAGGATACTCATTCTTATATTGTCTATACATTGGCCAGTGATAGTTATATCCAACGAAACCATTCTCATTGAGTTCTACACATGTAATCAATGGATGTCTATCGTATCTTATCCCTGGTGTTCCCGCATAATATATGTATGTGTAATGTCTTCCAGGCAAAACTTGATCAACCTCGGTTCCTTCTGCTAATGTAAGTATTTCATCCATCAATTCTTCAGGTTTTTCAGTTCCTTTCAACCTTGCTCTAAGTTCATAGAATCGATCAGCGGCAATTTTGTTTTCGATTTCTAAAACTACATAATCCCTGTATTCTTTTTTATTTTTGGTGTTTATATAATCACGATCATTTCTAATCAAACTAACTAGTTGATGTTTTGTTAATCTATTATAATTTGCCATGCTACCGACACCTTTGTCGGTTTTATAGTATATGCTATATTTTTTAGCAATTTGGACTAGTTGATTTTTATCATAATCAGTTAAATCATTGTACTCAAATCCAGTGAGTTCTTTTGCCATTTTAGTACCTTATGTTTAGGTCTTCTTCTGTAAGAATCCTGAATTCATAACCACGATCTGCACACCACTCTTTTGCAACTGCCCACTTAGATTGGTTTTTCGCATACTCTTTTGCTTCAAAAATATAACCCTTAGTCATATTTCTTGGTTTTTTGGGAGCACTGCATTGTCTCTTGGGTTTTATTTCGACAACATAGTTTATGATTTTTCCAGAACTTGTCTGTTCTTTTACCATGAAATCTGGAAAATATTTGTGAATTCTTCCATCAATTGGTGACCTGTAGGGGATAAAGAATTCTTCACTAGACCATAATAGAATATTTTCATTAGTATCTAAGTATTTCATGTACTTTCTTTCCCACAAAGATCTATAGATGATATTTGATGGGTTTCCACTATATTTGTTTGGATAAGAGGGTTTGTACTTTCCTTTGTAAGCCATCTAAATACTTATACTAAAAGTGTTCAATATAGGTATTTAGTGTGTCAAAGATCAACATACCAAAACCAAAAAAAATATTTGAGTACAGCAAAAATATACTAAATCTTGCCCAAACTTCTTATTATTATGTCCAGTTTGGTGGTCTTGGTTCTGTGGCAAGTGGAGATAGGTTAAAAAAATATTTGGAGGAAAGAGGTATAGATAAAGACTATATTAAAGAGGTAGGTCTTCTTTGTAGTAGTGCTTCTCTTCCTACAACTCAATTGGCAACTGCAGAAGTCAATGGAAATTATATGGGCATCACCCAAACTTTTGCACATAGAAGACAGTTTCAGGATGTTACTTTAGAGTTTTATGTTGATAAAACTTATAAATCTTTAAAGTTTTTTGAACATTGGATGGACTTTATTGCTGGAGGATCTCATAATGACTTGATCACTCCTCAATATGGAGAGTTGACTTCAATTGACAAGAACATGTCAGGCGATAGTTATTTTATTAGAATGAATTACCCACAAGAGTATAAAAGTGAATCCACATCAATTATTAAATTTGAGAGAGATCATGATTCTGTACATTCTATAATATATAATTTTTATGGTATGTATCCGTACAACATTGCTTCTATACCAGTTTCATATGGCGCATCAGATATTCTGAAGATGCAAGTTTCATTTAAAATTGATAGATATACTGTTGGGAAAGCAGATAGTTATTCTTGGATAAATGATGATTCTAATGATAGAAAACCATATTATCCATATAATAATCTACCTTTATTCTTGAGAAATATTGGAAGATCTATAATAGATGGAATAAAGACACTTTGACCTAATAAATAATTTTATATGATAGTGTAAAAAGTCATTATGCCATTACCATCTATTTCAGTACCTACTTATTCTCTTGAGATTCCTTCATCTAAAAAGAAAATAAAATATAGACCTTTTTTAGTTAAGGAAGAAAAAATCCTGATCATTGCCAGAGAAAGTGAAGATCCTGAGCAAATTAATCAATCGATCAAAGATGTTTTGCAAAATTGTATTCTTACAAAGGGAGTTGATGTAGAAAAATTGACCAGTTTTGATATTGAATATTTGTTTTTGAATGTTAGGGGTAAGTCAGTAGGTGAATCTGTTGAGGTTCTTATTACCTGCCCTGATGATATGAAAACGCAAGTTCCTGTACTAATTGATCTTGATGCAATTCAGGTTGTGGAATCTGAAGATCATAGTCGTGATATTACTCTTGATAAAAATTTTAAATTAAGAATGAAGTATCCTTCTTTGCAGCAATTTATTAGTGAAAATTATACTGTAGGTGCTAAAAATAATATAGATTCTACTTTTGATATGATTGCAGGATGCATTGAGCAAGTTTATAATGATGAAGAATCTTTCAATGCTTCTGATGAAAGTATGGAAGATTTGAAAAAATGGGTAGATACATTATCTCCAAAACATTTTGAAGAAATTGAAAAATTCTTTAATACAATGCCAAAATTATCTCATACTTTAGTGATTAAAAACCCTAACACAGGTAAAGAAAATAAAATTATTTTGGAAGGATTGAATAGTTTTTTAGCGTAGGTATGGCTCATGAAACTCTTGAGTCATACTACAAAACTAACTTTAGTTTAATACAGCATCATAAATATTCATTGAGTGAAATTGAGAATATGATCCCTTGGGAAAGGGAAGTTTACATTGCATTACTAAAACAATATATTGAAGAGGAAAATCTGAAGAATCAGCAGAATGGCTATTAATGCACAATCTACGCCACAAAACACAGGGATTCTAAGTCCCGAGATGAGACAAGTTGTTGTTAGGCAACAGAGTGTAAATGTCTCTGCGATTAGGAGTGACTTGTTAGGTGTTGAAAGAAGAAACGCTGATAACGATGCTAGAACTGCTAATGTAATACAAGAACAAACCAATTTACTTGGAAATTTTAATGCAAATCTTCAAAATTTGAGGAATGATATTTCTAGATTATCTGCAGGAATAGATGGAATTTCACAATCTATTTCTTTGCGAGATCAGGCAGAAATTAATAGAATTAAATCTGAGCAGGAACTTAAAAGATTAGAGGCAGAAGCTGCTACAAGAAGTGGACGTGAAAGTTCAATTGAATCTAATATAAATCAATCACTTTTAGTTCCTGTTCAGGCATTAACTCCCAAGGTACAATCAACTTTTGATAGAATTCGTCAAGCACTTGGAATATTACTTGCTGGTTGGTTGACTGATCAGTTAATAGAATATATTGAAGCAGAACAAGAAGGAAATACCGACAAACTTGAAGAGATAAAAGATGCCACATTAACTAATCTTGGTAGAACTCTTTCTGCATTAAGAGCTGTTAAAACAGGGTTTGGATCACTTGCATCATTAATATCATCAACAGCAAAAGGTTTATATAATCTTTTTATATCTAGACCGTTGCAAGGATTGAGAAATGCTATAAGGCGACCAACATCACCTAATACCCGAGTACCTGGAGCAAATACTGGAGTAAAACCATCAAGAACATCGGGATTTTTTAAAGATTTATTTAAAAATCCTGTTCTTGTTGCTCAGACAATAATGAATGCTCAGAATGGTGAAATTGTGGACGCTGCAATTGCAGCAGCAGCAATACTTGGACCAGGTAAATTTGTTAAAACTGCTGCAACTTTAGCATACAGTGCTGATGAAATAGCGGAGGCACTGGGACTTAATTTGACCGGTAAAGATCCAAATGAGCAAGTTGGAGATAGAAAAAATAAGAATTTTCTTCTACAAGCATTTGATATGCTGCTTAAACTTAAGGAAGATGGAGAAAATAAAACAAACACTCAATCAAATTCAAATACACAAACTCCAATATCTGCAAAAGAAAAAACTCTTCCACCTCCTGAATTTAATACAGAAATTTCAGAACCAACATCAGAAACAAATATTCCAAATGTTGCTATTGCTGAACCTCAGGAAACAATTACTGGAGATTCTATAAAATCGGAATCAACTAATGCTTTTCCTATGGTTGCACAAGCGCAACCAATGGAAACTATTACCGGAGAAAAAACAAATCAAGATCCTAATTCTCAATCTCAAGATTCTATTGATGCAATGACACCAGATGGTGCAATAGAACCTTTAGCGCAGGTATCGGCAGATAATCCATCTTCATTGAAGATATCTGCTATGCCAGGAACTCCTCAGAAAGTAGGAGAACTTCCAGAAGCAAAACCAGAAGTTGCTATTATTAAAGGTTCTAAATCGCCACAGAAATCAGTTTCTTTAGCATCTAATAGTAATGGACCATTAAATCCTATTCCCACAATACCTTCAGCAAATACAAGTAATTTCCATAGAAGATATTCCGAACTTAGTTACCAGGTAATCGTATAGTATCATGGCAACACAAGTAATACCATCTTTAAATAGAACATCAGTTAATATTGATAACATTTCTAAATCTCTGAATAAGACCAGAGATAGTGTTAACGATGCTCAAAAATCTGTAAATAAATTAGATAATCTTATAAAAACTAACACCCAATTAAAAAGTCAACTATATAGAAGGTCTACATCACTATCCTATCGGATTAATGAATCTCGCCTTAGGCAGGCAGGGGAAGACAAACTTGAAGCATCTAAAGTTGGAGCGCCAGTTCCTAACAAGGCATTAAGTTTTGCTTCTAAATCTTCTGGGAGTGTTCTTGGAAAATTAATAGCATTTGCTTCGTATTTAACTGCAGGATGGATTGTTAATAATATTGAATATTGGATGAAAATTGGTGGTGAATTTGTAAACAGATTGCAAATTCTTAGAAGAAATTTAGGAAATTTCGGAACAAGAGTATTATCCGTGTTTGGTAAATTTAACACCCTATTATCGTTTACTTTATCTGCTATAACTGCATTAGATTTTTCTGCTTTTACCGAAGGTAAAATAACTGAGAAATTTGATGATCTCAATAAAGCAGTTGAAGAATTAACACTTAATATACAAGAATCTTATGAATCTATTACAACTCCATTAGAAGAAGAACTTCGTAATGATGATAGTGATGCCGATGCTGGTGATGATGGTAGTAGTAGAGATGGAGACACCTCTCCATCGTCAGGATCATACTCATCTCAAGAATCTCAATCCGGAGATTTATCTGGAATAGGGAGTAAAGAGCAGCAAGCATTACTTTCTACGATTAGATATGCAGAAGGAACTGCTGGACCTACTGGATATAGTATGTTCTTTGGTGATAAATCTGGTCAGGCAAAGTATGGTGATCTTACACAGAAATCTGTTGCAGAAGTTGAAGAACTAGTAACTAAGTTTTTGAAAGATCCGCAATCTAAATACGGCAATAAAAGATCTGCTGCTGTTGGTGCATATCAATTCATCGATATCACTGCATTGGCAAAATCTGTTGGTATGAGTACTGATAGAAAATTTGATGGAGCATTTCAGGATGAATTAGCACTTAAGTTAGCAGCAAAAGCGGGTATTAGTGCTGAAACTTTAAGACGGGAAGGACTTTCTGAGGCAAACATACGTAAACTTTCTGGAAAATGGGCATCATTCCCAGGAAATAATTATGGACAACCTACTAAACGTATTAATGACTTGCAAAGTAGGTATAATCAAGAATTAAAAGAATCCGAAACTACTACTTCAAGCACTAATATCTCCGGATATAGAATAACACGAATGGGTAGAAATATTTCTTCTCTATCAGAATTACCACCCCATCACAATAAATCTAATGCTACTAGAACTTCTGATGGCAGATTAGTTAATGACTTTACTATATTCCAAGGAAATAAATTTCTAAATCTTCCCGTTCCATCTCCAGTAACAGGAACTGTTGAATGGGCAGGGAATTCTGGCAATGGTGGTTTATGGGTTGAAATTTCATCCCCAGAGGGTAAAGTTGAACTCGGACATTTTAACTCAATCAGAGTTAAAGCAGGACAAAAAGTTAATGTTGGGGATATTTTAGGTTTACAAGGTCATACTGGAAGAGTAATTCCTGCAGGGCCTGATGGAACTCATATCCATATTCAGGCACCTGATGCTGTGATTGAAAAATATATTCAAATGATTAATTTAGGATCATTCTCAGGTACAAAAGTATCTTCATCTGAAATTAATCCTTCTCCTGGAAGGAATGCTCAAAGTAGTAATATTGCATCTGCATCAAGATCTAAAATTATTGCGATTGATGATTCTCAACTTCCTTCTAATGGTATGTCTCAACCACCTTCTGATGATGGGGTGATGACTGCATTTGCTGATTATGATGAAATGTTGAGGCAACATCAGAAAACAAATCTTTTAACAGAACTCTCTTATACATAATGTCACAAGAAAAATCTATATTCACAGAATTAAGAATTCAGTCAACTGATGGAGAAAGGTTAGCTGATCTCTCTCAAGGTGTCGTTGCGTTCGAATATTATGAGGACATCTTTTCTCCCATAATAACTGGAAAACTTAGAATTATTAATTCTGATAATTCCATTCAAATTGAAGGTCGTGAAGGAAAAGAATCTCTTTATAATGGTCTTCCTTTAAGAGGAGGTGAAAGATTGACCTTGGTTATTGCATCTAATAGTATCTCTAATCCAGGATTAGATTTTAGTAGAGTTGAAAAATATTTTTATGTTTCTGCAGTTACTGATGTTGTAACGGAAGGATCTCAAGAATCATTTACTTTACATCTTGTTCCTAGAGAAGCAATTACAAATGAGACTACTAGAGTATCTGGAAAGTTTCCAAGTTCTTTAAGCATTTCAGATTCTGTAAAAAATATTATAAAAGATCACCTTACTATTACAGAATCTAATACCAAAATAAACACCGGAATAATTGACAAAACTAGTAACAAGTATGGTTTTATGGGCAATATGCGAAAACCATTTACAGTTTTAACATGGTTAGCTTCAAAGGCAGTTCCTGAATCTAGGGGGGTGAAGGGAGGAAGTGCGGGATTTGTATTTTACCAAACAGTTAATGGATTTCAGTTCAGATCATTAGATGAGCTTGCAAAACAAAAACCAATAGCAGAATATATTCATTATGATGTAGTTGATACGTATGATAAAAATCTTAGAAAATCCGACGGATCAAACAATATAATTAGGTTTTTTATTGAAAAAAATTCAAATTTGATTGAAAAACTTCGTATTGGTTCATATTCTAATGAATCTATGTATTTTAATCCATTAACATTAAGTTTTAATCAAAAAATTTATAAAAGCGCAGATTATCAAAAAAAAGTTGAAAACCTTGGAAGTAGATTTAAACTACCTCCAATAAATAGTGATACTGGGGACACTTTGGGAGATGTACCTACTCGTAAAATGACTTTTGTATCTGATATTGGAACTTATGAAAAAGGTGTAGATAGGGAAATTAATGCAGACCCTACTGAATTTCAGAATCAGGCATTGATGAGATATAACACTTTATTCACTCAAACAATAAGTATGACAGTACAATCAAATACTAATTTAAAAGCAGGTGATGTTATTGATTGCAAATTTCCCAGATTGTCAGAATCAAATTCAAATGAATATGATCCCGAAACAAGTGGTCTATATATTATTAAAGAATTGTGCCATCACTTTAATACAGTAAACTCTTATACCTCATTGAAAATAGTTAGAGATACATTTGGTCCACAAGTTAAAAAATAATGATAGATCAAGGAGCACTTCAAAGTAATTTTTTAGGTAGAGATGGATTCAGATGGTGGATAGGGCAGATTGCTCCCTACGAATCCATGTCAGAGCAACTTGGAGACTCAGGATGGGGAAATAGATTTAAAGTTCGCATTATGGGGTATCATCCGCCCACAGAAGCGGAATTGAAAAATGAAGATTTGCCATGGGCACAAGTTCTGCTACCGCCAACAGCAGGTAGTGGTGCTGCAAATGCAATGACAAGTGTCCAGATTCAACCTGGAGACATTGTATTTGGATTCTTCTTGGATGGAGATAACGCACAAATACCAATCATACAATCTGTTTTTGGAAGAACAGATCTTTCGTCTAGTGCAGAGTATAGTAGTCCATTTACGCCATTTACTGGATTTTCTTCTGCAATATCAAAGAATTCTAAACAAACCACTTCTCAACCTAAAGATTCGATTACTACAGAGTCAAACGAACCGAAATCTACTAGTAATCCATCACCAAGAACAATATCTCAAGATCAAGCACAAAAAGTTGCTCAAAAAACTGGTTTAGTAGAACAGACAATTAATGCTGCTATAGGTACTAAAATACCTCTTGCTAATACGACCAAAAATACAATGGTCGATAAGATTAGTTCAACGATTCAAAATCTTATCAATAAACTGAAGAGATTGAATGGCAACATAACTCAGATGAGATATGCTATATCAAATGCTATTGATGCAGTTACCATATCTGCAAATGGAATCATTGGTCAACTGTTCGATACTTTGATCAATGGAAACGATGGTGGATTTATTGGAATGATTGGTCTGTTGAAGGAGGGATTAGATTTACTATACAAACTAGTATTTGCAAAAGTTCTTGCAGCTACAGGAAATCCTATTGTTGCTCATCTTGCAGGTGTTGCTGCTCAACAGGCTATGGTTACGCCAGTAAAACTTCTTGAAGAAGCATTTCATTGTGTGGTCGGTCAAGTTGTTAGCGCCGCTACAAATATAATTGCAGATTTGGTTGATTCGACTCTTGGAAATATAGAAAGGTTTGTTACTTGTGCGGGAGAGCAATTTGCTGGAAGTTTAATTAATTCTATTATTAGATTATGCGAAAACTTTTTGGAAGGACCGCTGGGTGCTATTACAAAACTATTACAGTTCTTCGGTGACTTTAATGTTGAAAATATATTAAGAGATGCGATTGGGTTATTATCTGAAGGAGCTATCGGATTCTCTTGTAATCAGAATTATGATAGTTACAAAGGTCTACTTAACGAGTGGGTTATTGGTAGAGGTCCATCCGGATCTACATCAACAATAACTGATAGTATGGAAGGTACATTTAGAGAGATTAGAAATATTGCAAACAAAGTAAACAATGCGGAAGAAGAACTTGGAGAATGCTTTAGTGGTCTCCGTGACTTTGCAAGTCCTCCGGTGATTAATATTTTTGGTGGTGGAGGAGGATCTGGTGCATCTGCAATTCCTATTTTTGGAAATGTTGTTGAAGGTCCTAATGGACCAACCGCAAGTGTTGTTGGGGTTCAATTAACTAATAGAGGATCGGGATATGTTTATCCACCATTTATCGAAATTGTAGATGATCAAAATCAGGGATTTGGTGCTGTTGCAAGGTCTATTGTTAATGAAAGGGGAGAAATAGAAAGTATTTACATGGTCTCTGAGGGTGAATTCTATTCTGTAGGTGACGTATTAGATTATAGTATTCTTGAAGTTATTGTTGAAGATGGTGGATATAATTATAATAATGATACTATAATTAGAGACGATAAAGGAAATCTGTATGATTACGTTCTTAATGATGGTAGAATCACTCAGGTTGTCCCACTAAATAACACTACTGATGGTCTTCCTAATCTTACTGTTTCCGGAGACGGATATGGTGCAATACTTAGACCTGTATTAGGAGCTATTAATTCTAGTGCATATACTGAAGATTCAGATGGAAATCTATCTTCTAACCTTACTAATCTCTTTGCAGGTAAACCAACCAAAGTCATAGATTGTCCAGAATAAGATGTCAGAAAGATCGAAAAATACGTGGAAAAGAACACTTGTTAGTTATAATCCTAACTTCAGGATTGATACTGCTAACCCTCAAATGGGTCAGAGTGGAACTGATGTTTACAAAATTTATGGCGTAACTGACAACGGAGATTCTCAATCTTCTGTCAGTTTGAGTAGTAGTGGTGTAATGGAGGTCTTAAATGACAGAACCATTGTAATTTCTGGCGGAACTGTAAATAATGAAGGTGAAGAAGATGTTATAATTGTTGGTCAGAATGGTAATATTTCAATTTCTGCACCTAATGGAAAATTACGTATCCTTGCAAAGGATATTATGCTCGATGCCGAAAGAGATTTGCACTTAAAAGCAGGTAGAAATATCAATATCAAAGCAGTTGGTGGTAAGATCACACAAGAATCTCAGAAGCAAGATATTATAGGAACATCTGGAAATCTCATTACTCAGTTGGGTATGGACTTTGCCACTCAGGTATTTGAGGGTAGTTTTGTTGGTGGTGATTTCTTAGGTGGAATTATTGGTCCTATTGCAGGTAATATTGTCAATGATGTGTTAGATACTGCTACTGGTGGTCTTGTGGGAGGAATTGGAGGAATAGTTGGTAATGTTGCAGGTGGTGTTCTCGGTGGTGGCGGTATTGGAGGAATAGTTGGTAATGTTGCAGGTGGTGTTCTCGGTGATGGACTTAGTGGTGCTGCTGGTGGACTTGTAGGGAACCTTGGAGATAGAATTGGTGGAGACGTTGCTGGTGATATTGCAAGAAAGTATGCTACAAAACAGTTTGGTAGGTAATTAGAAAATGGCAGATACTTTTTGGGATATCAATAATTACAAACCACCTGCAGATGGGTCGGTTTTTTATGGAAAAGAGCAACATTTTAACGAGGATGTAGTATTCTATAAGGGGGTACGTATCCATGGTAATCTTGAATTTGACTATACAAAATACGACAAACTTGTAGTCACCCAATTAGAATCTATTGGTCCTGGACAAAACCTTTTTGAAGGTCCCGTAACCTTCAATAGTGATATTACTATTAATGCTACTATTAATACTGATGATTTATTAGTAAAAAATACTTTTCAACTTGCCGAATATGATCCTGAAAGTCAAGGTTCACTCCCTGTAATTTTTGCAAGCAAATCCTCTAGAAGAGTTGGTATTAATACTGTAGAAGCTGCAGGGCAGTTTCAAGTTGGAGTTGAAGAGCAATCATTTACTATTCTCAACAGTGGAACAGTAGGTGTAGGTTCCGCTGCTCCAGGTGCATGGATTAATGATAGTGAAGATCCTAATTATGCTTTAAGTCAAAGATTAAGATTAGATGTTCTTGGAAGTATAAGAATTAAAAATACCATTTTTGATTCTGCAGATGTTCCAGGTAAAAATGGATATTTCTTTGCCAGAGATCAGAGAGGTGTTAGATGGTTAGAACAACTTGCTGATGATGATGGTGTGATGCCTTTATCCGTTGTTCTTTGGGGAGGTAATGGAAACTTTCCTCCTCCAGGGTATGAACTCTGTGACGGTGCTAATGGTAAACCCAATTTAGCGCCAATTACAGATTTGAATGGAAACACGTTTCAATACATCATTAAAGTTGTTTAACTTTCCTCATAAATATTTTCATAAAAGGTATCAAAGACAAAAGATAAATGGCATCTAAATTTTACGTACAGGATACGGGAGTATACATCCCAACAGATGGATTAGCACAATCTTTTTCCGTACTAAACTTCAAGAGTGCTAATAGTTTAGGTGTTGGTACTGAAATTGTAACGCCAACATCTAATAATGATAATCCAAATTTTATTTCAGATATTACTCAACTTAGTCTTTGGGGATATGACGTTGATGAAAATGTATATCGGGCTACTCCGGTAGGCGTCAATACTAGTATTGTAATCGGACAATTTAATGTTGGGGAATCTAATGGTGCTGATTTAGTAGTTACTTCTGAAGGTAGAATTGGCATTGGTCTGAGTACGCCTGAGTTTAAATTAGAAGTTTCTGGTAATGTAAAGATCCAGCAAGAAGCTGAGATTGGATCTACACTAGATGTTACTGGGGCAACAACATTTAATGATACTCTTATTGTTACATCTTCAACTACATTAAATGATGTTCTAGATGTTGCTGGCGCAACTACACTTGATGATACATTAGATGTTGCTAACAATACAACACTTGGTGGCACTCTAGATGTAAGTTTGGCAACTACTATTAATGATACTCTAGATGTTTCTGGTGCAACAACATTAAATGACACGTTAGTCGTGCAGAGTTCAGCAACATTAAATGATACTCTAGATGTTATATCAACAACCACATTATCAGATACATTAGATGTTGCTGGTGATGTGACTGTAACTTCTGCAACAGGATCAGTTGATAAAGATACTGGATCTATTGTTACCGAAGGTGGTGTTGGAATTGAAGAGAATCTTAATGTAGGTCAAAATGCTAAAGTTGGCGGTACTCTTGAATTAGAATCTTTTCTCAGAGATGTTAATGACTATACTGCAGATGATAAGAGAGATTGGAGATTATCTGCAGTAGGAGCAGGTGTATCTTGGAGACCATCTGGTGTTGAAACTCAGAATACTATTTGGGTAACTAAAGACGGAGATGATAATAATACTGGGTTGTTAGAAGGTGACGCTAAAGCAACTGTTGGTGGAGCATCTCAAGTAGCACAAGAAGGCGATACTATTATTATCAAACCAGGTATCTACTTTGAAAACAATCCTATTGGTCTCCGTACCGATGTTTCTGTTACTGGAGAAGATATACGTTTAGTTACTATAACTCCACAGAATGTTAATCTAGATATTTTCCATGTAAGACGTGGATGTCTGATAGAAAACTTAAACTTTGCAGGAACTAGTGTTGCAGTAAATCACAGTGGATGTGGTGCAGTTGCTTTCCCTCCAATTGCATTATCTGAAAGGGCAAACACTGGATATATTGCTGCTGGTCCTGCTTTAGAAGGTCCGAGTGGAAGATGGAGATCTCCGTATGTCAGGAACTGTACCAACTTCATGTCTGGAAGTATTGGTATGAGGATTAATGGTGACCATGCTTCTGTAACAGATCCAATCAATAATATTGGTAATAATCTGAAGTCAATGGTTTGCGATTCATTCACTCAATACAATGAAAATGGTATTGGTGTTTCTATTACAAATAATGGTTATGCTCAGTTAGTTTCTATTTTTACGATTGCATCGGATATCGGAATTTACTGTGACACTGGCGGATCATGTGATCTTACAAACTCTAACTCTTCTTTTGGTAATTATGGATTGTATGCTAAAGGTCTTGGTGCAGTAGAATATACTGGAGTTGTAGATAGATATCCACCAACAAAAACTTCTCCCGGTGTAATTGCTAATAGTGACGTAGTTACATTTTCTGGGGTTTATGATGGTTTTACTAATCCAAGAAGACCTTATGATGGACAGGCAATCTTCTTTAAGATTGATCTGACAAATTATGGTGATGTTGATCAAAACTACGTTGCTGGTTTACCATCAAATATTCTTCCTGAACCTATGTTGCAGGTTCAGGAAATTAAAGTCACCAATGGTGGAAGTGGATTCTCTCCTCTTGCACCACCTACTGTGATTGTTAGAGATGCAGATGATTTCACTCAAGATCCAAAAGGACCACAGGGAATTATTGCAGAACTCAGTCCTACGATTGATGAGGTAACAGGATCTATCACTGCTATTGATGTTGTAAATAGTGGTAGAAATTATCTCCCTTCACAAAACCTTGAGGTCTTTATTGATGGTGGTGGAGCGACAGCAGAATTAATTACGCAACCAATTTATTATACTGTAGATGTTTCGACACCAGTGACACCAGTTTCTGGTATTGCGACAGTCACTTTTAATGAGTTTGTTCCATATGAATTATTTGGTGGAGAGCAAGTTGAGTTCAAACGTATTAGTAGAATTTTAACCAGTTCTCACTCATTCGAATATATCGGTACTGGTGTTGATATAAATAACTCAACACCTTTCCAAGGCGCTGTTCCTATTAAGGACAATGAAATCGTTGCATTAGATGGTGCCCAAGTTCCATTTACTAGCACGGACCAAAAAGGTAACTTTGATATTGGAGAGGGATTCCAAATTAACCAACCAACAGCAACGATTCGTGGAAGAGATTTTAGTAAGGCAATACAAGCAGAAGTCACACCGCTTATACTCGCATTAAGGTAAAAAATTATGGCAGTTGCACCACTTAATAAGTTTTTAACAGTTGCTGTTCCAGTAGCACCTGGTGAGCAGACGATCTATACAACTCCAACTGGAGTTTCTGCCATCGTTCTGTATGCTCAGTGCGCTAACGTTGGTGTCGGAACATTCCCTACAGTTACGTTTACTCATCGAAGAAAGAGTACTTCTGCAAGAACAGTAGGAAATACTAGAAATATTAGAGTAATTAAAGACATTGAAATTCCTCCAAATGATTCTCTAGTCATTATTGATGGTAGATTAGTCCTAGAAAGGACTGCTATTATCACTGACTCTATTGTTATTCGGGGGCAGCAAGATGGATTAGTTGACATTAATGGTTGTGATTATGATGAAAACACTGGCATCACAACAGTTTCTACATTACAAGCACATAATTTCCAGGTTGGTGATGAGATTACTATGAGTAATCTAAGATTTACTTGCACTCCAGGAAATTATGGATTGACGACAAGTATTTTCCCAAATCCACAAAGGTCATTTATTGTTGACGAAGTTCCAAATGCAAATACATTTGTCACTGATTCTGGAATTGCATTAGGAATTCCACATACATTTGTACCCGCAGCGCACACATTTGCTGGTGCAGATACAGGCGCAATTACAGTAACTGCAGGTCCTGGAGGACCATTCACTCCAACTAACGCCACATATGATGGAGCAACTGGAGCTTTAGTACTTACTATTAATAATCATGGTTTAACTAATGGAAATAATATTAGAATTGCTGATGAGTCAATTTACTTTAAGTGTAGCACTGATAATTTTGTAGAAAAAACTGGATATCCGAGACCGACTGATCCTGCATCGGGTACAGATTTAACGGTGCAAGATGCAACGTTAAATACATTCAGAGTTGATGTTGGAACATCTCCAACAGGAGGAAGAGCAGCTCCTCTTCAAATGGAATTTATTTGCAGCATCCTAGAAAATAGCACCACCTAATAATTATGGTAAGATATCTATCCGGACGTACCAGAACAACAGATTCAAACAGATTAACTGATGATAGATATGAATATCTATCATTAAGTGATGCTGAACCTAATCTTGGTGATCCAGTAGCACCTGGAGACGTGCTGCCTGTTGGATTGCAATATCAAATTATATCAATTGAAGGATATCCGGGAGAAAGATATTGGGTTCCTCGTGGTGGTGGAATTATTCCTGGATCAATCAGTGTATATGATGAAGGACTTTTAGTTGGAGGAATTAATAGTACAACACAATTAAATTTTGTTGGCAATGGGATTGAGGCAATAGGAAGTAATACTGGATTACCTAATCCAGGTATTGGTATAACTATTACATTTACTCCTCCTGGAGTTGATGGGCAAGTATTATATAAAGATTCTGGAGATTTTGCAACATCTTCCGGGATGACATTTGATGCGGGAGAAGAGTATCTTGGAATTGGAGGATCTATATCTGTAGGTGCAGATGGTAGTATATTTAATGCATCATCGAATAATTCTGGTATTGCTAGCGTAGGTATTAATACAGCAAGACCATCACATACGTTAGATATAAATGGTGATCTTAGAATAAGAGGAACAATTGTTGACTACAATGGTAACGAAGGAACTACTTCTCAACTTTTAACTAAGAATGATTTTGGAGGATTGACCTGGATAGATTCTGGTGCTCTTCCATCTGCTGCTGGTGGTTATTATAGAACAGTTCAGTTCCATAATAACGTTGGTCTGGTTGATGGTGCTCTAGAGTTTGTATACAATGATGTTCAGGGATCTGTAGGTATTGGTAGCACTATTCCTAAAACTGGTAAGCGTTTAGATGTTTTAGGAGATTCTCTATTTACTGGCAACATAGAAATTGTTGGAGTTCTTACTGCCACTGATTTAGAAAGTACAAATCTTGGTGTATCTGGAATTGCTACTGCACAGGAACTGACTGTCTTTGGAGGTGCTGGATTCGAAGATATTGATGCTAGAAATGGTGATTATACTGGAATTGTAACAGCAGCAAAATTTATTGGTGATATTGATGTCGTTGATTTATTTGTTACTGGTATTGCAACTTTTAATAACATTGGGGCGACTGGAATTATCACCACAAACCAGTTGCAAGTTTATAATAATGCAACAGTTAGCAATTTAACGGCAACTGGAACAGTAAACATTCAGGATTTCCTAAATGTTCAAAGTTTAAGAGTTACTGGTGTATCTACTTTAGGAAATATTAAAGTAGAGAACAGTACATTATCTACTAATGGCGGAAATATAATTATCAATTCTGGAGGTGGAGGAATTCTTCAGGTCATTGATCCATTATATGTTGATGACAATACAGAATCTACCAGTGTCAATACGGGTTCTATTATTACTCTTGGTGGAGTTGGAATTGCAAAAAATTTAAATGTTGCTGGTTCCGTATCTCTTGCAGAAAGCGGAGGAATCACAACTACAGGTGGAGATTTATATGTTAATGGTGACTTATACGTTACTGATGATGTATTTTATGATGAAATTAGTGCAAGAAGAGGAGAATTTACCGAATATCTTCAAACTGATGATTTTTATGTGACTGGAGTATCAACTTTTGTTGGAGATAAAGTTTATATTGATAGTAGAGAGATTGGAATCTCTACTTTTGTAGACAATAAAACTGCATGGGATCTAGACAATAACGATCCGTCTACTCATGATACGAGTAGTGTAGTATCTTTATCTGCTGCTTCTGCATTTGTTTGGAACAATGAAGATGTTTCAGGAATTAACACCACTCTAACCATCACCGGTTGGTGGGATGATAATGCATATATTGATAACAGATCCGCTGATGGTAAGATTATTTTTAGAACTGGACTTTCAGAATTATCCGCACAACAATCAATTCCAGATTTACTAATTGATTCTACCGGAAATATAGGTATAGGCACACAATCTGCATCAACTAAGATGCAGATTGCTGGGGATGTAACTCCATCTGAAGATAGTGTATATGATCTTGGACAACCTGGACTTCGTTGGAATACTGTTTATGCGTCAACTCTAAATGGAACTCTAACTGGAACTGCGGACAATTCTAATACTGTTCTGACTACTACGAGTAATGTCAACTCTTCTTTATATTTGACATTTGTTGAAAGTAATAATAGTCCTGGTGCATTTGAGCAGGTATTTACTGATGTTGATTTAGTATATAACCCATTCACTAACACTCTAAGTGGATCAAATGCTTTATTTACAAACCAATTTACTGTAGAAGGAAATTCTTCTTTTGGCAATGCTACTACAGATACTGTAGCGTTTACTGCATCTTTAAGTAGTGACTTTATACCAAATCAGGATGATGTAAGAGATCTTGGAAGTAATCTATTTAGATATTCGGAAGTACATGCTGTAGATTTCTTTGGAAATGTTAGTGGAACTGCTAGCAATGCTAATAACATTCTGACAGAAGAAAGCACAACTAACAGCACTTTCTATTTGACATTTGTTGACAGTAATAATAGTCCAGCAAACTTTGAAGCGGTTAAGACGACTGCCGAACTTTCTTACAATCCAGGAACACAAGAATTAGTTAATAGTGGATCTATAATTTCTGGATCCGGATCTGGTGGCGTAGCATTAACTGTAAATGATGGTTATGGTGATGCAAATATTACGTTCAATCATAAAGACGGAATTCCTGAACAAGGAGGGAATGCGGCAAGAATTCAAGTCAATACGGATGCTGTTGGTTCTGCATACATTGATTTTGGCGTCAAATCAGATGTTACTGCTAGCGTAGCGGTGACTCCGGATTATGTAATGAGAATTTCTGAAAATGTTGTTAGACCATTTGGAGACGCTGTTATCGATTTTGGTACGTCATCGTTGCGTTGGAAGGATGTTTATGCAGAGAACTTTATTGGAAATGTTACTGGAACCACTGACAGTGCAAATGAAGTTCGAGTTACTGCTTCTACTTCCAATGCAGCTCATTATATAACTTTTGTAGATAGTAATAATGCTTCTCCAGGTGAATCTGAGGATGTCTTTAGTGATACTAATTTACAATACAATCCAAGTACAAATATTTTAACAACAACAAATTTACTTGTCACAAATAATTTTGATGTAAACGGAAATACTGATATAGGAAATGCCGCCTCAGATTTAGTTAGTTTTAATGCAACTGTTAATACAAATTTTGTTCCAAACGTAACTTCCACAGTTGATATTGGAACAAATTTGTTAAAATGGCGCACAATTTATGCAGATACATTTGATGGAACATTTTCTGGAACTGCAGATAGTGCGGAGCAAATTTTAACTTCTAGTTCAGATACAAATCAAAACTTCTTTTTAACCTTTGTAGATAGTAATAATGTAACTTCAGATTTTGAATCTGTATATACAGATGCTAATATTGCATATAATCCCAATAGCAACACTTTATCTGCATCTAATTTATCTATTAGTACCTTATTGAGTGTACAAGGAAATACTAACCTAGGTGATACAATCTCGGATGAAATTGCATTTAATGGTTCTTTAACAACGAATATACTTCCAAATGCAGATAATACATTAAATCTTGGATCATCTACACGCAGATTTGCAAACGTATATGCAAACCAATTTAATGGAGCATTTGCTGGAACTGCAGATAGTGCGAATGAAATATTAACACAGCAAAATGTTGCAGATTCTGAATTCTTCCTTACATTTGTAGATAGTAATAACGCTTCACCAGGACAAAATGAATCTTTATTTACAGATGCTAATATTACATATAATCCAAATGACAATGCACTAACAATACCAAATATTAATGTTAGTGGAGAGTTAAGTGTAATTGGAAATACTACTTTAGGTAGTGATACTTTAGATTATGTAATTATCAATGGTGGAGTACAAAGTAATGTACTTCCATTCACAGATTCAACTTATAATATTGGAAGTGATGTTATTAGATTTGCCACAATTTATGCAGATACTTTTAATGGAACATTCCAAGGAACTGCGGAGGGATCATTACAAATTTTAACTCAATCAAATTCTACTGATTCTTCTTTCTATCTGACGTTTGTTGAAAACAATAACTCTTCTCCAGGAGCACTTGAAGATGTATATACAGATCTTTCCATAACATATAATCCTTCTACAAATACTCTTTTATCATCTAATATTAGTGTTTCTACATTACTTAATGTTAATGGAAATACTGATTTAGGAAATGATTCCAATGATACTGTTACTTTTACCGCGAGTATTGATAGCGATTTTAATCCTTCTGCAGATTCTACCTATAATATGGGTACTAATTTGAATAGGTGGGCGACTATATATGCAGATACTTTTAATGGAGTATTCCAAGGAACTGCAGATAACGCAGATCAAATATCACTTCAAGATATTACAACTGATGCTTCCTTCTATCTTACATTTGTAGATCAAAGTGCTAATGCATATAAGTCGGTATATCAAGATGCTGGAATAACATATAATCCTGCTACAAATATATTAACGACTGCTAATATAACGGTATCTACACTTGCTACTTTTAATGGAAATACTATTTTAGGAAATGCGGTAGGAGATACAATAACATTTGGAGGAAGAGTAAATTCTACTGTACTGCCTGATGCAGATAACACTCATGACCTTGGTTCTACAGGTTTAAAATGGTCAACTGTTTACGCAGATACTTTTAATGGGACATTCCAAGGAACTGCTTCTAGTTCCACACAAGTTCTTGTTACTGATAATTCAGCGGCATTTACTTATGGGATGTTATTTACCCAGGGCAATAACGCAAGTCCGGGAAATCAAAGATCTCTTTACACTGACGCTGAGATTACATATAACCCTTCTACAAATCTTTTACAAACAAATAATATAACCACTACCGGAACTTTTGATTCGCAAGGAAATGCAATATTTGGTCAAGGATCTACAGATACAGTTGTATTCAATTCTACTATTAATAGTAATTTTATCCCAACTGCCAGTGGTTCTTCTGATTTAGGTTCTGCTTCTTTGAGGTGGGAAACAGTTTATGCAGATACTTTTAATGGAGTATTCCAAGGAACTGCCGATATTGCAGCACAAGTAATTATTGGAACTAATCAGACAAATACTGATTTTTATCTAACATTTGTTTCCGAAAACAATTCTCCTCCTGCGGCAGAAACCATTTATACTGATAACCAAATTAGATATAATCCTTTTAACAATACACTTCAAGTATCAAATCTTGATGTAGCTGCAAATCTTGAAGTTCTTGGTAATACTATCATAGGTAACACTACTGGAGATACATTATCAATTGTTTCAACTGTTACCAGTAATTTTGTTCCAAATGTTGATGTAACTTATGATTTAGGTTCTGCTTCTTTGAAGTGGGGAACAGTTTATGCAGATACTTTTAATGGAGCATTCCAAGGAACTGCAGATACCGCAGATCAAATATTAATAGGAACAAATGGAACCAATGCAGATTTATATCTGACATTTTCCCTTGATTCTAATGATGGTGCTCCAGATTATGAGAGTTTATATGCTGATAGCGGATTAAGATATAATCCCTTTACTAATCGCTTAACAACAGCAAATCTCACTGTAACAGCTACTACAAATCTTGGTAATGCCTCTAATGATCTGATTAACTTAGTCGGTTCAGTAAATACAAGCATAATTCCTTGGCAAAATAATACTCGTAATTTGGGATCGGGAACAAAACGTTGGAATACTGTATATGCAACTACATTTGATGGCACTTTCCAAGGAACTGCTAGTCAGACAGACCGTATTTTAACAGAAGAAAGTATAGCAGGGAGTTCACATTTTCTTACTTTTGTTGATAGTAATAATGCTACTGGTTCTTATGAACTTGTTTATACATCTTCTGGAGTATCATATAATCCTGGAACAGAAGTTCTTTCAGCAACATCAATTGAAGCAGACACTTATGTTTCTGCTGGTGTAGGTTCTGGTGATGTTTCTCTGACAGTTAATGATGGTGGTGGAAATGCAAATGTAACATTTAATCATAGATCACAAACTCCAGATCAAGCAGGAAATTCTGCAAGAATCTTTGCTAACGTTGATGCTAGTAGTGGTGCTTACCTAGGATTTGGCGTTAGGTCGAATGTTTCTGCAAACACAATCCAAAGTACTACGAGTATTGCTAGGGTAACAGAAGATGGTTTCATGCCATGGAGCGATAGCACATATGATCTTGGGTCAACTGGTGCTGCATGGGATAATATTTATGTTAACAATATAAATGGAACTGCAATTAATGGAGGTGGAGGAATTGGAGGATTTGAATCTGGAACAAGAATGATATTCCAGCAATCAACTGCTCCAACTGGATGGACTATTGATGCTACATATGATAATTATGCAATTCGTATAGTTGATGGTTCGGTTGGAGTAAGTAACAGGACAACTAACCTTGACTTTACTAGTGCTTTTGCGAACAGGACTGTTCCTCTACCAAGGCACCAACACACTGGCAATAGTTCTGCTGCAAATTCTGCGCACACCCATTCTGGAACTACCTTTGCTCAAAATGCCAACCACGTTCACGGCGGTACTACTAGCAATGACTTCCCAGACCACGCACATTTTGTAGGTAGTATTTCTAATGGTGGTGTTGAATATGGTAATAGAGGTAGCAACGCTGCAAGAAATAGTCGAACAACTGTTGGTACAAGTGGAGCAACCGCAAGACACGTACACGGATTTGCAACTAATGGTATAAGTGCAAACCATGGTCATGCATTTACTACAAGTGGGGATAATCAACCACACTCACACACATTTGATTCGAGTTTCCAGGGTGTTACTGGAGCAACAATCGATATGAGAGTCAATTATGTTGACTTCATTCTTGCACAAAAGAGTTAATTTAAAAGGATAAAAACTATGAGAGAAATTTACGCTAACCAAAATACATTTACTCTTGCTGTCGATAATTACTTTTTTTATAATCTTAATGATGAATTATCTTTTATGCCAGAAGAAATTCATGAAGTAAGGTGGAATGGGATTAGTGGAGAAGTGCGATATGATGATGGGAGAGTACAAGAAATTACAGAACTTAATAATATAGATCAATATATTTCTATTTTTGATACATTGAGATCGGAAGAATTAGCATCAAGACCAACAAGACAAAGTGATCCTTCCATAGAACCTTGGTCTAAACCAGAACCAGTACCGGGGGTAGAAGAATATGATGCGGAAGAATGGTTGAGACAATGGAATGAGGATAATCCTGTACATCCTATCACTCAGGATGAAGAAGAATTAGAATCTCCTACTCCACCAACTCAGGAAGAAATTTCTGTTGAGTTTAGAAATACGAGAAATAATTTATTGCTTGCTAGTGATTGGACTCAACTTGCAAATTCTCCTTTAACTGATTCTGAAAAGTTAGCATGGGAGTCATATCGACAAGAATTAAGAAATTCTCCAGAAACAATTGATCCTTCTTTATGGGAATCGATGATGTTTGATCAAAATAATTTAAATTGGCCTACAGAACCTTCATAAATTATTATAGTAAGTGTAAACATTATGAGAATTGAACAAGGAACATTTTGCCCTTTAATTCAGGGACCATGTAAAAAACTTGAATGTGCCTGGTTTACTAGAGTTGCTGGAACCAATCCAAACACTGGAGAACAAGTTGAAGAGTGGAATTGTGCAATTACTTTGGTTCCAATGCTTCAGATAGAAACATCTCAATCAATGAGAGGAGCACAAGCTGCTACTGAATCTTTTAGAAACGAAGTTGTTAAAGCGAACCAAGAGAATCAACAACTTTACATTCAACAATCTATGAATAATGATAAGAAGATCGCTCCTCTGAATCAACCGATAAATACTAACACTAACATTTTAGGATATTGATTAGAAATGATAGATACAACGAGTCCTTCTAGTCCATATATGAATACTGAAGAAGGTTTTGAAATTATTGAACCTTTAGTAGTTGATCTAAATCCTACCGTTGAAACTATTGCTCCTCAATCTGTAGATAATTTAGAAGTTTGGGATACGTGGCAAAAACTTAGAATATTTAGAGATGAAAGGTTGGCAAGATCTGATTGGACTCAACTTAATGATGCACCTTTAACAGATGCCGAAAAAGTAAGTTGGACAACTTATAGGCAAGAACTTAGAGATCTTCCATCTATAATATCTGATCCTCAACCTCTGAACGATGATCCAAACCACAGCAGTTGGCCAGTAGCACCTTCAAATCAGTGGTTCCATTGACTTGACAGCACCTGCAGCAGGTGCTATAGTTACTAGGTACACGACACTACTTCGCACATGAACGAGTACGTTGAAAAAGTTGTTATAGACGTTCCGTCTAAAACTTTTCGCTTATATAGTGACCTTGGTGATGAAAAAAATATTTCATGTGAAACAATAGCGCAGTTTATGGACATACTTAAAATTTGCACAGACCGACTAGAACATAATCAAATTGAGTATTCAAAGATTTAAATGGAAATATTTACAATAAAAGAATGGGAAGAGAACTTCGATTCCCTCATTGAGAGGGTAGAAAACGGAGAGCACATTGGTATCGTTAGAGAAGATGGTACAGCAGCAGTAATGATACCTGCAGATGATGAACTATTACGAATACACACTGAGCAAAATAACGAAGCACAGTAGTTCATCATATGCTACACTATGGGGACAGTTGGGAAGAATTCCTAAACGAGCAGGTTTAGCAATCTGGTTGAATGCTCGGAGCTCATAATTCCGCGAAGGGGAGTTCGATCCTCCCAACCTGCATTAGACGGGGAATGAGCTCGCCCGCGACGGTGCTAACCACACTGTGATCTAGAGAGTTGGTTACTTTCTTTTTGCTCCATTACAAACTGTCAGTATGTTGGGTTGAGATGCCCACATAGCATACGGATAAGTGTAATGTCTTGCCCGTGTAATCCAAAGGCAGAGATAATCGACTTAAAATCGATACAGTGTCGGTTCGAGTCCGACCACGGGTATTAAAAGGGGAAGGAGTTAGCCCCACTATATGTAAAGTCACTCTGCGAGAATCGATATTAATATTATGGGTTTCTCCTATAGGTAAGTGATGGTTATAAGGTTCCTGGTGGTGCGGGAACCTTTTTTCTTGGAAATAAATAAAATTAAACAGAATGTTATGTCTTATACAATACAGACACGAAATTGTTGGTATAACAACAAAACAGTCATTGTAAAAATGTTTTTTTTAAATGACGTTCCTTTCACGTTTGATGATTTGCCGGAAGGTTATTTGTATGATTACTCTATAGTTCAAGAAGCAGATAATAACATAGCATATGCCGTAGATGATATTTACAAAGGATCAAATTATTTGATTCAAGAGCAATGTCACCCATGTTTTGATCCTGTAGAAATATTAAACCCTGAAAATTTGCCAGAAGAGATGCAAAGTTTCTACAATGGCGAAGAAGATTTGTTTGGATAAATAAAGACATAGAACAGCAAACAGAAGTTGTAATACCATGCCTCTGAATAAGTTACAGAACTTTATTAAGAACACTGAAGGGCGCATCCTTTACGTTAATCCAAATGATCTGGATTCTACTGATTCAATCACTAATAGTGGTAACTCTTTAGCACAACCATTTAAGACGATTCAGAGAGCACTTTTAGAATCGGCAAGATTTTCTTTTGTAAGTGGAAAAGGTAATGATATTGTAGAAAAAACAACTATTCTTGTTTTTCCTGCAGAGCATGTCATTGATAATAGACCTGGTTATGCAATTTACGATAATAATGGAATTGCATATACCGTTCCTCCAACTGGTGGCATTGGATCACCTGCTGCACCAGTTCTTTCACTTGAGTTAGATTCAAACTTTGACATCACTCAAGACGATAACATCCTTTACAAGTTTAATAGTGTAAATGGTGGCGTCATTATTCCAAGAGGTACATCTATTGTTGGTCTAGACCTTAGAAAGACAAAGGTTAGGCCAAAATATGTACCAAACCCAACTGATCCTCTAATTAGAAATTCCTCTATTTTTAGAGTGACTGGTGCATGTTATTTCTGGCAGTTCTCTTTCTTTGATGGCGACGAAAGCGGTACAGTTTATACTCACCCATCATTCTTCAGTGATGCATATAAGACAGTACCTAGATTTTCGCACCATAAACTAGCATGTTTTGAATATGCTGATGGTGTAAATGAAGTTGGTAGTTATGGTCTTACTGACCTTGACATGTATTACAGTAAGTTGAGTAATGCATTCAACAACTACAGAGAAATTCCGGTTCCTGAGAAGTTTCCCAACAGCACAGAGAACTTTGCTAAGAGAGATCCAGAATGGCAAATTGTTGGTGCATTTGCTACTGATCCTGTCAGTATTTCTAATATTATATCCGGTAATGGTACAACAGCAGGTAATTTAATCACAGTAACTACCAGTACCCCACACAATCTCAATATTGACACACCAATTAAGGTGAAGGGTGTTGGTGAGCCAAATTACAATGTATCGACAAAGGTTCAGAACGTAATTGATGTTGTTACATTCACATACTTACTAGAATCTTTCCCAATCAACCTTGATGCAAATCCAAGTAGTTCTGGTGCAAACGTAACGGTTGAAACTGATACTGTAACTGGAGCATCTCCATACATCTTCAATACCTCTCTGAGATCAGTTTGGGGTATGAATGGAATGCACGCAGATGGTCTGAAGGCATCTGGATTCCGTTCAATGGTTGTGGCTCAGTTCACTGCTGTATCTCTACAGAAAGATGACCGTGCATTTGTTAAGTATAATCCACAATCTAGAGCTTATGAGGGTGTAGATTATGATACTGTCTATGGTGCAGAACTAGCAGCACAAGCATCTCAGACAGATACCACTAAGGTTTATCACTTAGACCAGAATGCAATTTATAGGCAAGGATGGGAATCGAGTCACATCAAGGTTTCTAATGACTCATTTATTCAGGTCGTTTCTGTATTCGCTATTGGATTTAATAAGCACTTTGATATCGAGAGTGGTGGTGACGCATCAATCACTAACTCTAACTCTAACTTCGGCCAAATATCACTTAACTCTGAAGGATACAAGTCCGCAGCATTTGATAAAGATGATAAGGCATATCTTACATCGATCGTTGGTCCTAGAGAAGTAGATTCTTCTACTGAAGAAGAAATTGAATGGTTATCGATTGATGTTCTAAAAACTCTTGCTGTTGCTAATCCGGAAAAACTATATCTTCTTGGTTTAGATAAAGAAGATAGCTTACCAACAAATATAACTCAAGGTTATCGTATTGGTGCGCGTGTAAATGATACTCTATATCTTGAGATTGATGATGTTGAATATTCTGGTGTTATTCATATGGAACCAGGACCAAATGGTTCTGCGCCTCCCTCATTCAAGTCATATAATGTCACTGGTAACACCACAAACAATGAACTGACTATTTCTTCTCATAACATTGCGACTGGGG
>JACKZZ010014876.1_pt1 | contig 52673 bp, 25 predicted proteins | sample 8027871 | NCBI WGS metagenome assembly JACKZZ01 (sample SAMN15724774, study PRJNA655200) | protist metagenome | isolation source: fluorescence activated cell sorting (FACS) single amplified genomes of... | place: USA: West Boothbay Harbor, Gulf of Maine | collected 2000-07-19
TATGTACCGGGTTTACAACTGCAGCAACAACATCTATTGCAATAATATTGCCCAGCACTACACGCCCCCTCCGCCGGCTTCACAATACATAAAAAAGTCAAAAGTACCAAATAGAGGTGCATATATGACGAAATGGGTTTTTTGAGCGACATGGTAGTCCTCTTGTCATTAGAATTGATATTTCTCATTTCTAGTACAAACTCCGTCTGAAATCAATATGATAATTTCAAGCAGGATGTTATTAAGAATACACGTCAAATAAAGTAATCGCTGATTTATTTATTCAACCGGTATACTTTCCTATTAAAATAATAAATATTGTATTTAAGCAAATTATAAAATGAATTATGTTAAAATCGGACGAGTCGAAAAAGTTAGTACTTGGTGCATGCATTAAGTTAGATAAGATTAAAACATGTGCTACATAGATTACGCAAAATACAATACTATCGAGGTTTATTTATATAAATAAGAAAATAGAGTGCACTTTCTACAGCACAACACTCAATACACACAAGAAAAGGCAATGAACCCAGCACAACGCATCACACTAAATATAATACTTCAATCAAAAATTGAAGTGTCCAGCACTTTACCAATATGCACGCTAATACACTTACAAGTTTAGTTGAACCTAGTGATGTTAAACAAAAGAGTGCCAAGCAACTTTTTTTGTCACCGCGGCGTCATCTTTTTTCTAAATTTAAGAATGGAACCAATACGTGAAAACGAACCTTATATGCATGATTTTGAGAAATAAATAATATCAAATAGATATTGCCGTCCATAATTTGAATATGATTGATTCAGGCGCCTTTACAGATTTGGTAAAGAGCAGAAGAAGTGTACGTGAGTTTGAAGATAGAGAGATTGAACAAGATGTTCTTGAAAAGATTTTGGATGATTGCAAATGGGCTCCAAGTTGGTGTAATACTCACCCCTATATGTTTTGTATAGCTCGTGGTGATAAGGTTGTGCGCTTAAGAGAATCATATTGTGCTCTTTATGACGCTGCAATGGCTGCTGGAACTTCACTAGTTGGTCAGCTAGGTCTTTGGGCAAGTGGTGGTGCTCCCGATGGTGATTACAATACTATGATTAAGTACCCAGCACATTTGCAAAAATCTCGTGTGGATTGTGCAAAAGGATTATACGGTCTAATGGAAATTGCCCGAGAAGATAAGGTTTATTCCGCGGTTAATGGTAGCCCTCATTAAATCCTTTCCTGGTACATTTGCAGTGATAACAGCTGGTACAATAGCTGAAGGAACTATCAAAATTTTGAAGCCTGTGATGCTGATGATATTCTTGAACGCTATAGCTGATGAATCTACTACTACAGAAGATAAGTATACGTATGCTAGCGGTATTGCTTTATTAGGTATAGCTTATGTCGCAGTACACCATGTTCTCTTCTTTTATTCCATGCGTGTTGGCTGGAGTGACACAGGCCTTGGTGTTCGAACACATGCTATCCCTTGACAGTACAAGTCTCGAAAATAGCAGCAAAGGTAATATGGTGAATCTTATCAGTAATGATGTCGATAAATTCGAACGCTTCACAGTATTCATGATGTTTAGTGTTGTATCACCATTTGAAATTATTGCTATACTTACTTTGCTATCAAACGCCCTCGATTTCTGGTCCGCAATGAGTGGCATGGCCATAATACTCATGTTTTTGCCCTTAGAAATTAAAATGGGTGGTGAATTTGCAAAATTGCGAACAAAAACAGCTGCTCATACAGATAGACGAATAAGGCATACTGGTGAAAGCATTGAAGGAATAGCATCGGTGAAAAGTTATGGGTGGGAGAATCCCTTTTTCGCGATGATAAAAAAATTGAGAAGTTTAGAGCAGAGTACTATATCACGCTCACAAGCTTTGAAAGCTATAAATAAAGCATTTGACTACTGTGTTGTGCCTACATCTAACCTTGTCATGCAATGGGTTTACTGGTTGCGCGGCGGCGTACTAGACTTACCTAAAGTGGTGTTTGCATGCTTGCTATTCCTTCAAGTTTTGAGATCAAGCGTGTTTGTTCATTGGACTCAAGGAGTAGAACTTGGCAGTGAAGCAATAGCTAGTTGTATTCGCTTAGAGTCCTTTTTAAACCTTACTACAGCTGATAAAAAAGATAACAATAATGAAAAATATCCAGAAATTATTGAAGTAGATGCAGCAAACTCCAAAGGAATAGAGCTTATGGAGAAGGGTACAGTAGATGCGACACAGCAGGTGAGTCATGGTGGAAGTGACTCTATAAATTTAAGTATACAAGGTGGAAAATGTTTCTGTTATGGAAAAGATCCAGATGTGAAAAGTATCCTATCGAATATGAACTTGTACGTGCGTAAGAACGATCTTGTCATTGTCGTGGGACCGGTGGGAGCAGGTAAGTCGTCATTCCTCAATGTATTACTAGGTGAATTGAATCAATTACCCGAATATGGCAGTGCCAATGACAAACCACAAGTAGCAGATTGCTTCTTTAAGGGAGGAATTAGACCTCGAGTGGCATTCTGCCCTCAAATTCCATCAAGTGGTGTCGTTCGGTAAACCACACAATAGTTTGCAGGGTAAGTATCGATAGAACTCAAGACATAGCTTTACCTTCGGAATCATTTGCAAAGTGATTAAAAAATTGGTGCAAGCCCTGGCCACAGCACGTATTCCTTATCATATAGAACTTTGAAGGATGCAGGAAATCACATACTTTCTATCCATATTTACCATAACCCTGACTTTAATGTCCTTGCTCTTGCCAAGAGCGCTTGATGATAGTCCTGTTGGTATACTTGCGAATCTAGCACCTCGTGAACCATACGTTGGAAATTATACAGCATGCAGTGTATGTGGGAGCAAAGAGCGCATTGTAGCTATAGGAGATGTACATGGTAATTATGAAGTAATGCTGCAAGTACTTCATAAAGCGGGTGTGATTTCAAGTGATAATGAATGTTCATGGAACCCAACAATTACTAGTAATAATCCTGTGCAATTGATACAAGTAGGTGATATTGTAGATAGAGGTCCAGCTGCACCACAAGCATGGCGTTGTTTACGTGATTTACAAGAAAATTCACCCACTGGTTCATCTGTAATTCGCCTCATAGGTAATCAAATAGCAGCTATACGAGCAAAGCAAGAAACTGGTGATTATGTTTCAGAAAAAGAAAAATCCTTACTAGCGGAATCAGACAAAAAAGTTAAAAATATAAATGATGACCCCTATCGACATAAGAAAGGTGGCCCTCAAGGTAAAGGTGGTGGCTCTAATTGGGACACTTGGGGTGATGAAGATAATTGGGATGGTGGAGATGATGATGATAAGAAAAGTGATAAAAAAGGGTTTCCAGAAAGTAAAGGACGTGCTCCACCGTCGCCGGATGGACCAACTGAACATAAAGAAGATTCATATCATGCAAAAAATGCTAAAAAAGTTGCTGGAGTGGGTAATAATGACTCTCAATTTGGTAGTCGTAAAATTGGTGGATTTCAAGTTGCATCACCCGATCAATGGGCAACAGTACGTGGTAAAGGAAGTAATATACCAGCTATTGCAGCTGCGGGTGGTTCATTTTCACATGGATCAGGACCACTTGCAAGACAAAATACTATGCAAAGTCAGGGGAAAGCACTTCTTCGTTCACCTGATAAAAAAGCTGTTACATTAGATTTATCAAAAGTAACTGCTGCACCACCATCTGTGAAACCACCAGCACCTATCAAATTTGAACATACACCAGCAGATGCGATTCCAATGGCACCATCAAATATCCTGCGACCAGGAAGTGCATCTACTGATGGTAGTCGCAGTCGACCATCTTCTGGAGATACTAAAAGATCTCCCGTGTTAGATGCACCAGTTGCACCTAGAAGTATACCAATTCCTGCACCAAGAGGATCTCCTGGTGGTTTCAGACCTGGATCACAGGGTGGCTCTCCAGGATATCGACCAGGTACAGGACATAGGCCTAATCCTCAAGGAAGCCCTGATGCAACACTTAAATTTTCTAGTGGGCCTATTGGTGAAGATGATGATGGTGGATATAGCATGGACGTTAGAGGTTCTTTTGATCCATTGGCTTCTATGAAAAAAACACTACCTCGACCAACTTTTACACCATCTCAAGGACGGGTCCCGCCACCATCCTCAGGTGCTTTAGCTGCTGTAAATTCAATTTCTGCAGCAAATCGAGGATTCCCAGGTAGGGGTGCACCTCCAAGGGGAGCACCACCAGCATACACTGCACCTATACAAGATGGCTCTGCAGGTACCCGTTTCATGCCTCCAGGCACAGGAGCTCCTGCTGGTGGTGACATGTCACTGATGAGAAGAGGGCCTGGTGGTCCCTTTGCTGGACCACCACGTGGTTCTCCTGCATTCCCAAGGGGGGCACCCCCACCACCAAGGGGTGGGCCACCTAGAGGAGGACCTCAAGGGATAAAAAAAGAGTGATCATTTTTGGATATTTTTTATTGGAGGTAAATTTGTTGCTGCTGGTACTATTGGCTTTTGATGATTTTTTTATGGCATTATTCGGTATGGCTTTCGCTGCTAGTGGTATTGGACAAACTGTAATATTTTCTGGGTGTCAATGCCGGTGCAGACGCTGTAGCAGCATACAACACAGATTGTGCTCCTTGTTCAGGTGTACGCAAAAATATCCTTTGAACTGGCCATGCTAGCCATTGCACGACCTTTGGCAAGAATCTTGATAAGTTCGTGTGCACCATGCCGGGAGTGACCGCATGGACGACCACATTTGATGTCATTGTTTGGTCTTTCAATGAATTTGCTAAACCTAATGAGCCAAGCAATTGTGCATGTTTACTGTCGCTATATGCGACATCATATTGTAGCCTTCCGAAGTACAATTACCTCTTGGTCCAGACTTCAGGTCCTTGTCGGTAAGCTTGCTATTTTTTTCTAGACGCGACGATACATTGATTATCCGAGCTGGCCCATGAGCTTCATTGCCTTTCAACAAAGGAAGTAACTTCCATGTCAGAAACAAGGGCGCTAGGAAGTTTGTTCTCATTTAGTATTGTGGAATAGAATATATTAAATTTGTTATTTGTTATTATTTTATTATTATTGAATTTTGCCTCCCGCAGCTAACCCAAATTATTATCTTTTTTTTCTGACCCTATCTATGTACATTACGCCTACTCTTACTATACGAATACCTATTGTTCGTTTGTTTTATACCATGGTATATAAAGAGCTTGCTAGCTGGCTATCCTAGTCAATTATTTATATCCATTGAGGCTATTTTTGGTGGCAAGCTCAACATCCTCATCATATTCACGTTTCCTCTTTTCATTGGTTTTAGATGATGGTCTGGTGTTAAATATTGAAAAAATCGCTTGTGGTTGGGATGTTTTGGTATTCAATGAAGAAGCATGAGATACGTTCCGCTTTACGTTCCGCTTTTTGGTATTCCCCTGGCCTGAATTATTGGCATTAGATGATGAGCTGGTGCCAAAAAATGGATGAACCGCTTTTTTGGTATCTGTTTGTTGCTTCTTTGTAACGGGAGAATCAACGTGGACTAATATTTTCGATGATGATCTTTTTTTTGTACTTGACACATCAGTTTCGTCATCAATCGTAGTGGATTGTGTTGTTCTCACGGTAGATTTACGATCGTCACATTGTTCCGAAAGATGTAGACAAGGACCACTTTGAATACTAGTACATGATGATTCTTTGTTCAAATTTATGATTCTAGTGATCTCATACTCACGAGACTTGATATCTCGTAGTTTCGTAGGAATACTATTAATCCATTGTTCAATTGCTTCAAAATTTTTTAGTTCCACCAAATCCTTTAAAAAATTATAAATTACACCAAGATGTTCAAACATTTTCTTGCTATAACCAATAATACGACAAATCGACTCCGCAGAATAGAGTTCTTCCTCGTAATAATATTCAAAAAAATACTTATGTTCAGAATTATCATTCTCGCAAAGACAAGACACTACCTCAGAACGTACTCCCATAGCAGCAGCAGCAGTAGCAACGCTTCCAAAGATAACATAATTTCCATTCCTAATGCCTCCATAAACAAATTTACTTCTGAATGATTTTGGTTTTGTTGGTAATGATTTCAATAATTTACCGATTCCAACTAATGAATCGACCATAAGAGTATCATTAACTAGAGACGATACGAATTCTCTGGATAATAAAATGTTGTCACCTTTTTGCTTTGCATCTTGACGACCGATAGACAATATGTTGTAAAAATACAAATGAAATACATTACTTATGCGCCGAAGGTTATAACGAAAACAATCGGGTTGGTACAAGAAAGCATCTCTAACCATTGGCCCAAAAGGTTCTTGGGACATAAAAGTTACTGAATTAGGAACAGTTAAACCAATAGCACGTAAATATCTAAAACCAGACCAGAACGCGTCTGGGTTCTTGACAAGTGCAGATGCCACTCCATCGCACATGAATGTAATCAGATCTTTACCAGTAATATCATTGGCAATCAATTTATCAATACCAATCCAGAACGCGTCTGGGTTATTGACAAGTGCAGATGCCACTGAACCGGACATGAATCTAATCAGATCTTGACCAGTAATATCATTGGCAATCAATTTATCAATACCAATCCAGAACGCGTCTGGGTTCTTGACAAGTGCAGATGCCACTCCATCGCACATGAATGTAATCAGATCTTGACCAGTAATATCATTGGCAATCAATTTATCAATACCAATCCAGAACGCGTCTGGGTTTTTCACCAGGGCAGAGGCCACTCCACCATTCATGAATTTAATGAACCCTTGATTGCCCAAATATTCCAATAATTCTAGTAATTTTTTTTTCACATCATTATAACCAGGAACTACCGTGTTAAAGATATGCAATTCCATTAATTTCTTTAGCACGGTTTTATCCTTGCCAAAAGTTGATACAAAATCTTTACATTGATTCAAAAATATGGAAATTTCATACGAGGAGTTAGTCCAATGACTCATATTCATAGGCCATTTTTTACCACCAATAATTTCCAATTTATGCAATTCATCTAGTATATCATTCATCCCTGTAACACGTGCAAGATCAGATTCGTCCAATAATTTTTCTATGTCTTGATGATCATCCACATAGTTATGTAGCAAAATGTTAGCCAGACGAAATTGGCTCCTTGTTCCCTCAGTAATATTAATTTTCTCAGGATTATTATTTGAGTGTGCTAACGCAGGAGCTGAGGGATGATATTTATCATCCATCACTACAAATTCGATATCAACATCGTCCACTTTTAGCTGCCATAGTTCAATTTCCAATGGTTCAGATATAGTTTTCACATAATTGAAGTGTGCTTCCTTCTCAGAATTCCAAACACTTGTAACTAAATCTCTTCCTGCCACATACACGACTGGTCTAGTCTGTGATAATGTAGCAATATGCTGGATGTCGTCAGCCAATCTAAGCATGACGTCATCCTTATATTGTTTATTATTAATTAACTTTTTTAAAGATTTACGGCATACATTGCCTGTCAATTCAGTGACAGTTGTGAGAGGAACGATATCCACCCAGTCGTACGGTGTCTCACCCAGGATGTTGCTAACGTACCGGGAGCTTGCATTATCATATGGCAACTCGCAAACTGAAGCTGTTGGTGGGTATTCAGCCAGAATAATCAATTGAGAACGATATAGTAGAGGTTGTCTTACTGCAAATACACATTCGCGAGTTTCCAACAGCTTACCAGCATGGTTCTTCAATTCGATAGAAGGCATTACTCTCCTTTTCAAAGAACACTTTCGTAATTCATACAATGCAGCAGTTGGAGTGGGTTTACTAAACACCACCATTGTGTATCAGTATTCACAAGTCTTAATTACCCAAAAAATCTGCAATATACTTACAGCAAAGTTCCTTCTATTGATTTTAAAAGTAAATATACTACAATAACGGAGAAAATAATAATGTAGAAACATCATCACAAGAAGAAGAGAACATGTTAGTAAACAAATAACGTATGAATAAGCAAAATGAACACTGGAGATTTCTCGCTTGGCTGCTGCTGCATTTTGTAAAGTTGGTGAAGAATACAAAGGTCTGAAGTATATCACACTCCACCTTTCACATAATACTCAACTATCCAACTAACTATTCATCTCGTTGGCAAAAAAATGCAATATATACAGAGTAAATGGGTAGAGAAGAGATGAGAACTACGTACCCCCGAAAATTTTGGATAGAAAGGAATTTATACCCCCAACGTCATTTGAATTCTCGCGGCCGTCCGTACGGCGCGGAATATATTTACCTATTAAATATTTGATATGCATGTGTTTAGCTATGCATAGAACTATATACTCTTCTTGAAACTTTACTTGAATTTAATCTCTTGGACTTGGGACGGGATGCCATCTTGCAGATTTAAGAAGAAGCGCGTAGAGAGCACTCACAATTTCTGTCGATTACTATTATAGGTATAACAACATACCATGCGGAGAAGTTTGCAGCACGATTCAATCTCTGATGAAGAGGATGAGTGCTACTGTAGCTATGCCTTGACCGGTCTAACTCATATTAAGAAACCTCTCTATATTCTGCAATGATTGCACGCCAGATGTGTGCAATTGCTTTTGTGAAGGGTGTGCTTCAGTTTGCCATGGTGATCATAATGTTGAATACGTTACTAAAAGCGCTTGAAGTCAACTTCTCACTCCGGACAGCCGCTCGTCGTTCTGGGTCCCACAACATATCAAAATATATGAATGGGTAGAACCATTCATTTTCAACCAATGGGATCCTTTCTGAGTATGTGCATAGCAGATGGTCCAGGTGCCCTGATCCAAAACATTGTTTTTCAACCTCCATCATCAAGCTATGATGACAAACATGATGGCCTTATTTGGCTCAAGACTACTCAAGGTGCATCTATCCCTGCATTTTTTGTTCCATACAATCATAATCATGATACCATCACTATCCTTTATTCTCACGGAAATGCAGAGGATATTGGTATGATACTTGGTCATATCAAGGATTTATCAAGTAGATTAAAATGCAACGTGTTGTGTTATGAATATGAAGGCTATGGTATAAGTAACAGTGCAAGCATTGATATCAATGGTAACCCAAACAATAAACCCAGTGAATCGAGATGCTACGCTGATATAGATGCAGCATGGGAGTATTTAACTAGGAGAAGCCAACTATATTTTATGTGAAAAATGTGATTATTTATTGAGTTTTTTGAATCATGATCATATTAAAAAATAAATTATTATAGTTTTATATAATTGTTCCATGACTAGAGGAGATGAAGGAAACATACTGTGTTCAAAAAATATTGTATATAAGTATTAATTTCAAGGAAGATTAAGTGTTGGTTTCCAGGATATCTTCGCATTTGGTTTGGTAGATCATGGGCTTTCTGCGGTGTTGAGGGTGTTCTTGAGGTCACTAGTAGGTCAATATATCCTCCCAAGACAGCTGCATCTCTAACTTGGACGCATCCACGTTCTATGACAATGATGGTGGAAAGAGAACAGTCATGTCATTGAAGGAAGTAGATTTTGATATTTTGATTGTGCTACTCTCAATACTTTCATGATGTGCTAGATTTGGTAATGTAAGCTATTAAATAATGTCGATATATCGACGTTTATTACATTATTCTACTACAATAACAAGTGTCCGCCTTAAGGACACATTTTGCACCTATCCGGACAATTGGGGGTATAAGTTAGTTAAATTATAGTTTTCATGTTTTAGTGGTATACAAATTTATAATTCTCGATATAATTCTCTGTGTGCAAATCATCATGCAATACGGCAGAAGAGCGGCTCATGCTAGATCTCATTTAGGAGGAGGAGGTCCTGGCCTTTTTGGTGGCGGTGGTGCTGAGCGTGATGGTGGTCCAGGTGGTCCTCTTGAGGGTACTGGAGGTGATCCTGAAGCGAGAGATGGCCCATCCCCGAAAAAATTGTCAATTTCACTTGAGCTAAAACCCTCTTGAACCATTTTGTTTCTTATTGCCTGATCCGGTATGTTCAACTTTTGCATCTTTTTAAATGGTGTCATATCACGACCACTGCTCGGTGGTGAAGCTTTCGGTGCAGGAGGTGCTTCACTGTAAAATTTACCTTCAGGTTGTGTGGAATTTGTACTGTATTGCTTTCTCTCGTCGTTAATATTATGTTCTTCGTCATCAAATCCATGATATACTCCACCATATTCAGAATACACAGCTGGAGTTAAACGTGTGCGATAGGATGCAGAATAAAGCATCTTTTCTGTACTTTCGTCAGCACTTAAATTCAAGTATGAAAGCTCGTCACACCATATGTTGTTTACAGCCTCTACTGCTTGACTAAATGGTGCCTGATATTCAACCGAGGTGTGCAAATTCGTAGCAGCTAATTCTGCACTTACGAAGCTTAGACCCACATCAATATGCACTTCCTCGACCTCTGAATCGACGAGGAGTTGTGCGAGCAGCACCCCATTCTCACTATTCACTGATCCTTGCTCAACACATTGCAGTTTCTTTTCGTCAGCACCATTATCGCATGCTATCCACTTTAGCTTGCTATGAGATGAAGTACGCACTTCACCGTGCAAGTATGTGGTATAGCTGTTCTTCCCATCGATCATAGAAGCATCGAACGATCCGTCTGAATTCATTTTAAGAGTTGCACTTTTGCACTCACTTTTAGAAAGAGGGATTTCAGCTTCCGAATGAGCAGAATGACACACATTTAGGAATATTCCTCTTTTATGACCTCGGGGCGAAGCCTCTGTTGGAAAGACATATTTATGCAGAGCAGAAAATCCCGAAGTGGCTACCATATCTGCTTGAACAGAATTTTTCTCTAAAAAGACAGAATAATGACCAGGCGACGAGAATTCCTTATCTTTACTAAATTTGCTTTCAAATGGATCACCCAATGCACGCCATGCGTTATATTCTATTGCACTCTTTCCGTGAAGAAAACCAATTCCCCTGTCTTTAATTGCGAGCTTGTTCTCATTGACAACTCGTATTGCCCAAGACAGACGCAATTTTGAGTTTTTCGATAGTAGTACTGTAATATTTATCCTTGTAGAAGGTTCTATGGGTCCTTTTAGTCCATTAGATGCTGGTATATGTCTCGATACGCTTTTATTATCAGCTCATGCAAATGGTATTGCAACTTGTGCACAAGGTGCATTGGCCACATGGGTTTCTCCAGTACAAGCAGAATTTGATATACCTGAAGGTTACAAATTAGTGTGTGGTGTAAGTATGGGTTACGAGAAAAAGGAAGCAAAAATCAATTCTTTTAAACCCAATCGTGACCCTGTACGTGTTCAATATTAAAAGTTATATAATAAAAAAAGCCACAAAATAAAATAACCTACTCCCGGCCGAAACGCTACGCTGATTTACCCTCAGAAAACGCCTCCAACCACTGGGTTCTTATATACATACTATGCCATTATGATGTTAATCAAAAGACAAAATCAACATCGAAACAACCAAAGATTTTTTCCCATAATTCGACGTCGTCTCCGTGCCGGTGGTTCCCATCCCACCACTTCGTCCTTTCTTAATTTATCTGTATTGTATTATTAGCAAACCACTATGTTGTTAGGAGTTGGTTTAACGCTGGAGCTTTGTGAGGTGCGAGGCACGGATTTGGGTAAATGTACGATGAGCAAGGCGATTGAAGGCAAGCACCAATGTTTAGTTTTCTCGGACTATATCCCAAATTCATTAGCTAAACGGTTTCAGATGATAGAAGGAGCACCATTCTGTGCTCATGATGCTATTGCAGTTTCAGATTTGATGGTATTAGTTAGTCATATTAGAAAGAAAGGTTGGAATGTCCTTTCATCCCATGTATCCACGACTGATACGGAAATCATTAAGACATTTCATTTCGATCGTCATAGTGCTAGTGATGGTAATGTAAGTAATGTATTAAAAGATGATTGCAGTGTTGCTGGCATAGAGGCAACAAATATAGTGCTACCAGAAGGCTGGGTAGAAGTTCCCGACGCAGAAGGGAACGTATACTATTATCATACTGAATCAGGAGAAAGCACGTGGGACCATCCCGCGGACCAGGCGAATTGATAATAAATTTTCCACATATATAGACATAGATAAATAGATAGACGTTCGTAATCATAGTGCTTTTATTCATTTTTTTTACATTTTAATTAACATAAAATAACTTGTTGTGCAATCAAGATCGATCGATGCTTGTTTCCATCTTCATCCTTTCCTTCGATTACGGCGCTTTGCTTGTCGGGCATATTTTTTATTAGAATGCTTATTTTGACATTTTTCTTGCTTGATTTCTTCATCGTCGTCGTCCCACAATTCCGTAACATCATCATCAGTCATTTTGTCATCATTGCTTGTCGTACTTGTATATCTATGTATTTTACCTCCACTTTCTAAGAAAATATTTACTAATCTACTTGCCTCAGCTGCTTCAAATGCTGCAAGCTCCATATCGGGAAACGAAGCAGGGTGTCTCGAACCTAACCATAAATATAAATCGCAACAATTGTGAAACGACTCTAGCTCAAGACACTCTTCTGCAGTTGTTGGATACCAAGTATTATTACTCATATTTATATCTATAGTATCATTTTCTTGTAATAATTGATATTTTTTATTTCTTTCTTTAATTTGATTCAAACTTACATCTAATGTAACACTCGCTTCATAGGCATATTGTCTTGAAAATTTATGAAACATGTTTAATATTGTGTTATTATCTGTATTTACAGGTGCTTGACACCATGTGTGCCTATCAGTAAATTCAAATGGTAGATATTCTATTGTTTCTGCTAATGCAATACTATCACTTAAATCGCATATACGATATAAACCACTGGCATCGAGATCAACAGCAGTACGAATACGACGTAATAGCTCTGGATATGATGTAAGTAAAGGGGTACGTGCTGTACTAGTTCTTCTTATTTCAACCAATTTTTCATATTTTTTACGTGCTTTATTTAATTTTTTCGTTCTTTTTTCACTTAAAAGATTATTAATAACAAGAAAGGCTTCTAGCTGCATTGCAAAATTTTCAATAGTACTAAAATATTCTCGAACTACCTCCGCTGATGCGAGATCAGCTATATATATGCTATGATGATTCTTACTATTATTACCATTAGTATTGTTACTACTATTGCCATCAATTTGCGAGTATGCAAAAAAGTCTGCTAATATGCTGCTGTCTGTTGAGATACCATAGTCTAGGAAGCATCCCAGTAGTTCTACTTGAGAAAGTAACGGAACTAAACCTGCTTTAACTTTTTTATGTTTCTTATTAGCAAGAGAAGAACGTATAATATCAAGATCAGCATGTTTTAGTGCTGTTACTTCGCCAGGTATGATATCACTAGTTATATCATCGTTCAAAGTCCCATCAGCTGATGCAACCAAGTATCGTCCAGCACGACCTGCTATTTGTTTTACTTCAGTTGATATTAAATCACGAAATTTTTTACCATCAAATTTTTCTATACTACTAAATATCATACGTTGTATAGCAAGATTCAAACCCATACCAACAGCGTCTGTGGCAACTATGACATTATATCCACTCGTAGGGTCATTGAATAATCTTGCTTGCTCACGTCGTGTTGCTGGTGGTAAACCACCATAAACTACACAACATTTATGACCTTTATTTTGTTTTTCAATTAGTGCTTTTAATTTATATACATTCGTACGAGAAAAAGTAACTATACAATCGCCATTACGAATTTGATTTCTATATGTACCTAAAGAAGAATGTGATACTTCCAAAGGATTCAGCCTTTCATAGCTATGCTCATCTTCTACACGAAGTTGATCACCTGTTTCTTTAATAAGCCTTTTCACTACATCGATCATATCTGGGGAACCACATAAATGTATTTCTTTAGCAGGTATTCCTAGTATAGCTTGAGTCCAAGCCCCACCTCTCTGTGATTCTCCGACTAATTGAGCTTCATCTATAACTGCAACGTCAAATATTCCATGGATATGATTAGAACGGAGATACATACTACCCATTTCTACTGTAGCAGCTATATGATGTTGTTGACGCTTTGATAAAATATTTGTGCAGGTCGAGGTATGTGTTTCATCAAATGCACTGTAGTCATACTCAATTGTTCCACGTTCATTATCGAAATTATGTAGATTTGACTCTATAGCATTCGTTGTGTCGTAGTCTCGCTCTTGTCCTGTGACCAAATCACATCGAAGTCCTTCTGCTCGAATAGATTCACAAATTTCCCATGCCAATAATCTCAAAGGTGCCAAGTATATTCCTCTATTTGATGCTTTGAGGCGTTTTAAAGCTTGATACGTTTTTCCACTATTGGTGGGACCAGTGTGTAATATAAAGGTTCTTTCCATTCTCCTTGCACTTGGATACCACATATGGGGCTGGGACATGTTCAATGCACTGCGAGTGGTACCTCTGCTGCTAGTCCCATCATCTTCTGCAAAGTTCTTCTTTTTGCTCTTTATTTTAGTTTTGATCTTTCCGAAGGATTTTGTGGATGCAAACATACGAGTTACGCATTTGAGCAGATGAGATTGGCCTGATGATTGCACATAAGCTCGTAGCATTGAATCTGAATGTTTAGATTTTGGTGGGTGCTGCTGGCACTATAAAACTCGTTGTGAGTCCAAAGTTACTTCTTTTTTTTTTATATCTAAAATGCAATCTTTGTGTACTCAAAAAGTCTACGAATTCATTTATCTGGGAAACAAAACACAAGTGGTCTTGACTCAAGTGGTGATGGTCAACTCGGCAATTTGCAATTTCATGTCTGTTTAATCACATATGTGTACGCATCTCCACCATTGTGATTGCTTAGACTCTTCACTACTACTCCTTTTTGAACTTGATTTTCCCAAAACAAACGCAGTAGCTGCATAGTATAGAGCATACTGAGAGTTATGAAAGCTCTTCCTCTAAATTGGTCAATGATCCTGTTGGTGTCCATATTTACTATACTAAGTGAAATAGGTATAGTATTAGCAAAATCAGAAGATATGGCAGTGTTACCTCCCTCCCCGTTGACGAATAAGACAATAATGTTTGTATCAGGATGGCCACAGTCGGGTACATCACTAGTGCAGCAGCTTTTCACAATAACACCAGGTATTAGTACAATGGTAGAAAAATGCAATAAGGCACATGGTACAAAGTGTCACAATTGGAACCATGAAGGACAGTGGTTACTAGAACGTGTCCCAGAGGTATCATCATATTTATCACCTGGGAAAATGTGCCCCATTGAAGAGTATGACAAGCTTCATCCACCAGTGACCACGAAACGGGCTATTATTGACACATGGTCAAAATATTGGGATCTAAATGGCTCGCTACTTAAAAGTACTAAGGAAGAACAAGATCAACAAATATTGATAGAAAAATCACCACAAAGTATGTTAAAAATACCATTTTTGGAAAATGTTTTTTCCAATGAAGGACTCAAAAATCTTAAATTTCTTATTATCTTAAAACATCCATTGACCTTAAATATTGCTACATTACCAGATTTCGGTTGGTTAACAAACACAGTGATATCAAAGAGTAAAAATGAGAATAATCTCAAAACAGCACCTACCTCAGGTGCCACATCAGCATCAGGTAATATTGATGCAAAGTATAATTCAGATATAGAAATATCTGAAAATATAAGACATTTTTTATATTTTATGACGCATAGTGAAGTACAAGAACATTATTATAATAAAAACTCACCAACTTCAACTATATCTGAGTGTAGTTCCATGGGATGGGTGCCAGCCTTAGACAAATTGCGTGATCAGTTAGAAATAATAACAAATAATAATAATGATGAGGATCAATCATCATACAATATTGATGAAGGCAATGAGAAAAGTAGAAGAATAAAACCTCATGTGAGTGTAGGCATCATAAGATATGAATATTTTCAAAAACCATACGTTTTATGTAAAGCTATATATGCATTTGGTTTTGACTTATCGTATGATGAAGTTGAGATGATGAATATGGCTTATATTGGTGCCAATATTGATGGTGATATTGAAGTAGAAAAACAAGGATTTGGACAATATAAATCTAAATGGAAAAATTATTTAAGTTATAGAAAAGTTGTGAATACTATATGTGATCATTATTTTCATCCAACAAAAAGTCAATCAGCATCAGCAACAACTCAAAGTTCAAATACTGGGAGTGCAATTGATAATAATCTTGGAGGAGAAAAAAATAAGAAAAATATATATAAATTTAGAAGACCACCAAAAGCCACAAAACATAGAAAATTAAGTGGTTGGGGATTTTGGAGTGATTCCGAGTCCGTACATGATGCTTCTACAGAAAGTGAGGAAAATGTTGCAGATGTTTTCCACTTAGAGGACCCTGCAGGTGCTACTGATAATAATGATGATGATGATGTAGGTATAGCCTCCAAAGGACACGGTATACATTCACGAGGGTCATTTTCATCGTCAGATTCTTTATCTAAGAAAAAAAAAGAAATTTTATCGCAAAAACTTGGAACTGTACATAGACATCGTGTCAAGAAGAATACGATTCAATCTGATAAATTATCAACAAGTAGACGCCGAAGAAAAAAATTATCACAATATAAAAAAGCTAATAGAAATGTTGGATCATCGAAACGCGTTGGACCTCTTAAAAATCGTAGACAATTGAGACTACGAGAGCAAAAATCATCTAGTGCTCAATCTTTTAATTTTAAACCACAAATTGTTAAAAAGTCATTAGAATTACGATTACAAGAATTTGATAAAGTGATGTTAACCAAAAAAAAATATCTACAAACATCAGAGTATATACCAAATTCATTACAATTTAGTGGTAAACAAACGACAAGTGATATTAGAATCGGAAAAGCAAGGGAGCACATAAGAAGTAACAGTACATTTGGATCGCATTTGAAAGTAGGGGCAACTTTATTAGATGGTCTTAATGAATTAGAGAAAAGATTGCGACCATATGGATATAGCATCAATCAAGGTTCAGGATATAATGTCTTTTATAAGCAAGAAACTGTGCTAGATCAGTGGGATCTGGTCAAACAATGGAAACCCAAGAATGTTGTGTATTGAGAGTGAATTTGATTTGTGTGTGTTAGTGGCTTATATATATATAGTTTTTCAAGGAGCTTATTCTCTCACCCTGATTATTATCTTTTATTCGCATTTCAAACTTGCATCAGTCCGCTGTTTCCGAATTCTTCCCTTTTTTGCCCTTTTTTCATCTTCTTCTTCCTCTTTTTTACTATCATCACTGTGGGCTTTCAAGTACCAAACAATCTATGCATTGTATTTCATATTTTGAACTCTTATCTCATTTTGTCTCTGCTCGAATCTTTTTACATTTCGTCTCTGCTCGAATCTTTTTACATTTACTCTTCTTGATAGATGATTTCGGACAAACGAAATGACACATGGCACCATTCGAGAACATCACTGGTGAACATTTCATGCAAGTCATCTTATGACACACTCCGCAGTAGCCCATGAATTCGCAATCCATACAAGTCATCTTATGACACACCTCGCAGTAGCCCATGAATTCGCAATCCATACACGCCATCTTATGACACACTCCGCAGTAGCTAACGGGTTTGCAATTCATGCACGTACTCTTATTACACATCTCGCAGTAGCCAACGGGTCTGCAATCCATGCACGTCACCTCTTGGCATATCTCACAGTAGTCAGTCATTGGGTCGCAAATTCTGCATTTATTACTACCGCACTCATCACAGCAGAGAGTAGTAAAGTTTCCTTCGAACTCGCATTCTTCGCATGAAAAAGCATTACACTCTGTGCACGCCGCTGCGTGTAAACCTTGATGGAAGCAAGATTCGCAATATGCTACAGAGCACCTATTCTTTGTAAGGCAGTATTCGCCACCACTACAACCGTATGTGGGAGTTTGTGGCTCGTATTTTCCACACCCATCGCATATTCTCATGTCTGTCTTGAATGCAGGATCAGTCATTTTTAATTTCAGGTTTATCACTGCATCCTTGTCAAAGCCGCAGCCATGGGCATTGAACTCCTTCAATGTAGGTGGTAAGTACTCAACGAGACTTTCTCCTGTGATATTTGGGAAGCCTTTAAGATTAATGGTGCACAATGATTTTCCACTCAAAGCTATGTCAGACAATGAGGCATCGCATAGAGGATTCTTATGTGATGCGCTTTCGTCGCCAAACGCCTTACTTGTAAATAATGATAATCTCTGCAAGTTCCCAGCAGCTAGGACTAGTAAGTTCCTGGCCGACATATCTTGATCTGTAGCTTTGCTTAAATCAGCCGTAATATCTTTGAAAAGGCGGGAAGACTTTGCAACCGCCTGAAAACGCTTGTTAATTCTTTGGATTCTTACAATATCTCCGGTTGATAAATTTGAAAAGATTAATCCAAATAATACAAGTGGGAATTTATTGAAGTAATTAGTTTTAGTATTTTCCTTTGTTGAACCATTTACGTCTGTCGTTTTCTTCAATGCCTTCTTCTCTTTTTTCTTCTCTTTCTTCTTCTTGTTCAATTTCTGACGCTTAGTGAGAATTATGGCGACATTATTTTCAATCATGATAAAATTAAATTTCTTCTAACACAAATCTAATATTGAAGATTAGTGGTAGATTATGAATGAATTTAGAATGGAATGAGTAGTTTGGGGATGGAAAACAATCTATACCTACACTAATGTTACTCGCTTTTACTTAAATTAATTTTAGGTCTTTATTTAAAGTTTTTATTTAAGTAAACACCGGTACCGTACGTATCCCCCGGATGAATGGACGTACGTACGTATCCAGGAATTTTCATCTTTTCATCACGTAAGATAAAGACAAATTAATGATCAATTAACCTGAATATTTATTAAATACATTCATCAGGTGCAATTGATTGATTATTTCTTGCAGAGCAAAATAATAGATATTTCAATGGTTTAAGAGAAGCACCTAGTATTCCAGAGTAAATACTGATAGATATTTAGAATGTTAGGTCGCGTTCAAGTGCCGAAATCGGATAAGAAGTTGTCACAGAGTTCCCGTGCTGCTCTACAATTTAGTGTGAGTTCGGTTGATAAATGTATGAGAAATGTTGTGAATCAACGCAGATTTCCAATGAATATGGAAAAGGTTGCTACAGTTTACCAAACTGCTGTTTTAGAATATCAAAGTGCTGAACTTCTTGAATTATCTGGAAATTCTTCAAAAGATAATAAACGTGATATTATTGAAATTGATGATGTTCGTGCAGCTGTTGAGAATGATGAAGAATTGAATGAAATGTACGGTCATGGCCTCAGATTGATGTTCATGCCTAAAATAAATTTACCAAAGGATATTCAAACACGTCTTGATGAAATGATTTCTATAGAAATTACAAAAGCAGATATATCTGGTATATCTTTATATCATTTGTTAGAGAATGGGTCTGCTTGTTTTCCTTTAAATAAAATATCTTGGACGAAAGAATTTCTTGCGGGTTCATCAAATTTACGCAACAGTAAACAAGAAGAAAGTGGTAACGGTGATAGTACTAGTGTCACTTCAAGTGCGCGTGCTAACTATTTTGATGATGAAATCGATGAGGATGATACCTATCGTCGTGACTTTATGACGCGTCACGGTATTGTAGACCATGAAGGTTCAAGACTTGATATTAATACATGTGTTGCTGTCGACATTACTCGTGAAGATTTGATTGAGCGCTATACATGGAGAATGTATAATACAATATTTGAGATTGCATGTGATCTTGCCGCCAGGGATTCGAGGGAATCATCGCTTAAATATGGTATTAAAACGTATTCGGAAAAGTTGACAACTTGGGATCATTTGCACGAAACTCATCCTCATTTTTTTGAAAATGCGTTAAATATGTCATGTTTCAATCCACATACGCTATTTTCCTATGATGAAGATGCTATTCAAGAATCATTAAAAGATATTGATTTAAGTATTATGAATGAATTTGAATCCAATACTATAGTATTGGATAAGTATTTTGGTCTACGTGCATTAGCTGATCTGCGTCTTGCTCTTGGTCCCCCGCTATTATTGCCATTCAGCGGTCCAGGAAGTCGAGAAATATCATTTAATAAAAAAAATAGAAACAGTTCCTCTTCAGCATTCAAGAGATTACTCCATGAAATTGCCCAAGACTATCAGACGGATCTCAGATTTACAGAGGAAGCTACGGAAATTTTACATCGTTGTACTGACATTGTGTTGCAAATGGTCATTGCAAAAAGTATTCAAATTTCTAAAACAAAAATTGTCGAGAGTAAAGAAGATGTACTTAATGCTACAGATTCTGGTGCATCTTCTGTTGATGATGATGATGATGATAACAATGTCCAATATGGCTCCTTGGCTACTGCTTGGGCAATTATTAAAGGCGAAAAGATGTGTTCTGATATAACTTTAAATACTGATTCTTTTTATAAGAAAGAAGAGGAGAAAGCGACTTTAAGTGCTGCATTTCTTCAAGTTCTACGAGAGATGGGTACAGATAGTGCTAAGATCGAGGAACTAGCTGGTCAAGATGTATTTTCTATTTTTGAAGAAGTTGAACGCTGTGAACCTAGTAAGGATATTATTGAATCCATAATATTGCCTGTAATAAAAAACTTTGAATATTTTCATGTTAAATTTGAAGATTGGTTTGAAGGAGAAACTGAAGTTGCTCCTGGTCACGGAGGAAGATTCCATAGCGGGAGGGATAATATTTTTGATGTTATGGAAATGCTTTCTAATAGTACATTCTGTCCAAGGTGCTCAATTGAGAAGGAGGTACTGCGTAATATTCTTAGGGAAATTATGGAAAACTGGATTCGTAATGCTGTGACTGCCTGTGAATATGATCGTTGTAAAACCGTTCTTCCAGCACATGTACTTAAATTGTTTCAACTCGATAAAGGTAACTTGTTAAGGAAAGCTTTACTGTATCGCTTGTCACAATTTAAGGTAGACAATGAAGAAGATAATGATCAAGAGTGTGAAAAAGTAAGAGAACAAGAAGATCGACTCAGAATACAAGATGCTAAGGTAGATGCAGAGCTGTCAAGTATGATGGAAAAGCTTACTACTATGGCTAATATTCGTGGAATATCTAGTCAAAAGGGTGCTGCCTTGCAGGATCTGATCAAGTCAGCAACGTCTGCGGTTGAGGTCGTTTATATTCCACCTATTGGTCCACCAAAGATACCTACTCTTGGAGCTACGCCACCTGCATCACTTGCTCTAGTTCTTGCACAGAAAGGAATTTTACATTTGTATGAGCAAATGCTCCAATTTATTGGTGAACCTATATCTTCATTGAATGAATCAATTCGTGCTAGTCCTGATGAAGTTGTATTAGTTTTAGAAGCATTAGCTATACTTGAAATATCACTACCATCTGATAGTACACCCGTTGAATCACATGATGCTGCTGATACGAGTATATTGCCTTCACGTACTAACACTACTCTCAATGATCTTCCACGAGATCCAGCTGATATTTTGTCGTTAGACACTGCGACTCGTCGCATGTTTGCGGGACCTACAAGCGATATCAAAGCAGAATATCTCGATGATCCATATTATCAGTTATATGATATTTATCCTGAAAGCTCTGATGGCAGCGCTTCTGCTGATTTTACACCACAAGGACCTCCATCTTCTACACATAATTCTATTATATGTCACAGTTATCTGTACCAGAACAGAACATATCCGGAACCATATCCGGAACTAAAGCTCTACTCATTTGAAGCCTTTAATAAGAATTGGCAGAGTCTTACTCGTAATTGCTTCGATGGTGTTGATCTATCAAATTGTTTTATTGCTGGTGGGTCCATTCTGCGGTGCCTTCAGAAAGGTGATTACGAAGATTTCCCTAATGAGTTAGGTGATATTGACATCTTTGTATACGGCCTTGATGAGACTCAAGCTACTGCCCGTCTTCAGCAGGTCATAGCGGATGTCAGTAAGCAACGGCGTAAGATTGATAGTGATGTACATAATGTTGTGGTTCATTCTAAACATGCAACAACTCTTGTAGGGTGTGGTGAATTTCTTCCTGTACAATTTATTTTACGGGTATATCGCTCTGCAACTGAAGTTTTATTAGGCTTTGATGTTGATTGTTGCTGTGTAGGTATGGGATCAGATTTGAAACCACGTGCTAATGCTCGTGGATGGCGTGCATTAGTTACCGGTTTGAATGCTATTGATTTAACTCGACGCTCACCTTCTTATGAACGCCGCCTACTGAAGTATAGTGTTCGTGGATATGGTATTTATGTTGGATACGGCTTTGATAAAGAACATGTCGATTGTAAATTATGGGACTTTAATGGTAATAGACGAAACTTATCCGGTTTTCTTCCACTCTTATTAGCGGATGATAATTATCCATATACTGCTGATTGCTATACTATCAAATCTAGTATTGCATCCAGCGTTGATGTAAAGCCTATTTCTGATACAAAAAGCAAATTTTCAGATGAAGGAATTAGTGATTATGATGAAAGTATATACAGCATGCCTAATTATACTTCATTAAGCTCAAATGAAGCCAAAAATTTATTTGAGCATGAGCAAGAGAGGAACCGTGGTAAACCAACAGGTATTGTTCGTAAGTATGGCACTAGTGGTGATGTGGTTACTTTTCTGCAGTTCGACGATGATAGCGATTGTGACTATATGAATATATCTAAGTTTGTTGAACTAAAATGGTTAGTTACAAATCCAGGTAGTCAAGGAAGACTTGTAACTACAGATGAAGGGCTTTTAATGACGGGATCGTTTGCACCAATCAGTGACAGTGTCCAATCTTGGTTTCAGGATTCACTTTGGAATAAGAACTATCATTATGTTGCTCCAACTTATACTACATTAAATTCTTTACTTCTTGGGCAACGCCGCAATAATGGTGTTAAACCAGAAAAAATACTTGAATTGGTTGAAAGCAATAAGCTTGCCCATATATGTAACGAAGTGAACGCAACATTTTTTAATAAAGGTAAAAGTATTTTACAAACAACATTTAATCCGAGATATTTTTTAGGTATAGAGAAAGTCTCTCGTCAGATTCATCCAAATTTATTTATAAGTAATAAAGCGATGTTAATGATTGCTGGTTTGAATGCACAAACAAGTTCACTGTGCATGAACCAAGCTATCGATTTAGTCGTGGGTAAGCGGAAGCCACTGGGAAAGACATTCAGTGCTAGAGCAGTACAAAGTAGTGTACGTCTTGCTCTTCCAGGAGAACTTGCAAAGCATGCTGTTTCTGAGGGAACAAAGGCTGTCACCAGGTATCATGCAAGATCTTCTGGGGCGAGGTGAGCTTCACATTATTAATGAGTCGGTAGATCGGTATTCTTACCCAGGAAGTGATCCCGCGTGTTGTTAAGCATAATCACAGATTGTCAAATGCGTTGCTTACCTAAAGAAAATAAGTAATTAAATATGCGTATACTACTCAGTGCATCTCTTCTCATATCTATTTCGGACGTGGGTCCGGAGCCGGACCTCACCTGGCTCACCCCAGAAGGCCACCTACTTTTTTGTCCAACCAAATAAGAAGCACTTTTGATGATTTGGTAACTAATGAATCCACTTGCACGCCCATTACTTAATGATGCTAGCAATACTAACTACCCTTATGTTGTTGAAAAGGTAGAGTATAGTTCTTCTAATAAGAGGCGGGTGATTGGTATTTTTGCTTTAGCTGCTTTATTTGGGATAGTTTTATATTTATTATTGCTGTATTCTAATGGTGGTGATGATAGTAGTATCCCTAATGAATCAGAAGTCATGGTTGTGACTCCTCATGCAGGCACATTCATCGGCTTCTTATCTTTGTACACAAATCTCTACGATGATAGTAAACAAATGACTGAAATATATAAATGGAGAGGGATACCATATGCTGTACCACCAATCGGTACGTTGCGCTGGTATCCACCGAAACATTTACCGCCATCCAGCCAGACCCGCGACACGAAAGATTTTGCAGAGCCATGTGTTCAGATTTCACAAGACGATGGTAACGTAATCGGTTCTGAGGATTGCTTATACTTGAATATTTATACTACCGCGACATCTGAGGATGATAAACACTTGTTATTTCCAGTTTTAGTATATATTTACGGTGGAGGCATGATGAATGGGGCAGCCAACGCTTCATTCGACGATCTCATCGCTGCAGCAGGTGGCGGTAAAGCCGGAGAAAATGATAGTAATAATGGTCTTGTTGTAGTTGAAGTTGCGTATAGATTGAATGCATTTGGATTTCTAGCAACCCATGAACTCTCTACCGAATTTAATCAAACAAATAACGTCTATACTTCTGGTAATTATGGAATTAGTGACCAAATACTAGCCCTACAGTGGGTTCAAGAAAATATAAAAGCTTTTGGTGGAGATCCAAAACGTGTTACAATAGCTGGTCAATCTTCTGGTGGTACAAGTGTATTTGCATTATTAAGTGTTTCCAAAAATATAACATCTAGTCTTTTTACAGGAGCTATCTCTATGAGTGGTTCACCCAATATTTCTTTATCGTTAGCAAATGCGGAACTTCAGAATGCTAGCTTTAATAGTAATTGCAATTGTTCTCGTGATAATAACACTGAAATATTAGAATGTATGCGTAATCTTAGTGCAATTGATTTAGTTCAATGTGTGCCTCCTTCTTGGGGGTTGAATGGTGTTTGGAATCTACCAAAATCACAACATGGTCAAAATTATACTGGGTTGGTTATTGTTGATGGTACTGTTATTTCATCATCATTCAAAAATTCCCTTGCTACTGGTCATGGCAATATAGTTCCACTTATGATGGGTAATATGCAATGTGAATCTGACGAAGGACCAGAACTTGTTGTAACCAATTATACAGTGAATGAATGGCAACTTTTACTTAATACTACATTTCAGCCTTGGACCAAAACACTATCATTAGATAGTCGATTAAATGATGATAATTATGGTGATATAATAGCGCATAATATGGATATATTGTATTCCAATCAATCTCATGTAAATCCTCAAAAAGCTTTTGATTCTATTGTTTCAGATTATGGTTTATATTGTGCACAAATTCAAATTACAAAGACTGCTTTGTCACAATATCATAAAACTAATAATCCTAATAATATTAGAAATGATAATAATAATGAATTTAATGTTGGAAATTTTAATGCTAATATATTTTTATATGAAGATAATTGGAGTTTAAGTAAAGCCTATATATCTCCGTGGACTGATTCAATTGTTAAATATCCTTTTCATGATCTTTTTTATTTTATGGTAACAGGTCAATGGAATTTAATAGGTGATGGTAAAGCAAAATATACACCTACACAAAGTGATCTCAATGCATCGAATTTATTACAAGGATTATGGATGGAATTTTTACGTGATTCGTCACAATCTAAATTAAAATATTCACCATCTTCTAATGCTAATGTTGAATACACGTGGGAGCCTGTAAATGCCCAATTGGCAGCCTTTGATTATAAAGATCCAGTTACTGATCCTTATAGTAATTATTCTATATTTGTTATATCAAATACAACGGTGGTTGGAAGTGAAATGAAATTGAATCATAAGCTAGATATTTGTCAGTATTATCAAGAAATAGGTTTGGACAATCCTAGCTTTTGGTGGGTAAATTGAAAAGTTTTAGGACTTTTTATTTAAGTTTATGGACTTTTGTCCATAAATAATATGTGTGATGCGAAGTGTCTAGAAAGTGCTGTGTTATTTTTTTCATGTGATTAATCTAAAATAACCTTTCATCGATTTGTTCCCACGCATCACATCCGACCCCAATGAACTCCTACATACACTTATTTTTGGTGATTTTTGTTGTATGGGTTCCCGAGGTCGGGTCCCGCGTTTTCGGATCCGTCGTCCTTCTCTCATCTTAAGATCCGCAGAGCACGGCGTTCCTCTGTGTGGTGCCGTGAAATTTATATATAAGAATCCTGAAAGTTGCACTGATCTAGTTTGTTTGCTTGTTTTATAGCACAATGCCAAATTGGTTTGATACAAATAAACCAGATGATGTTGCACTCAGTGGCTGGCTTGATAAACAATCTCCCAGTATGTTTACTATTAGTTGGCAGAAACGTTATTGTGTTGTAACATGTAGTGATAAAGTATTTCGTTATTTTAAGAATGAAGATGATAAAACTGAAGCCGGTAGTATATTACTTAGTGGTATGGAAACAATAGGGTATGGTGGAAATGATACAGATTGTAAAATAATTGCTATTAAATGTAAAGATAGAATATATGCTTTTGAATGTGCTAATCATAATATTTGTGAGAAATGGATTAAAACTATTATGGGTATTAAAAGTGGTCGAATCACAGGTGCTGCAGGTGTTGTAGATACACCTTCAAGTGCTAGTGGTGATAATAAAGCATCCACAAGCGTAACAAAATCTGCATCCGATTTCTTAAAATATGGCTATTTAAATAAAGAAAGTCATAATGCTCTCATATTAACATGGCAGCAACGCTACGTAGAGATTGATGCTGATAATTGTAACTTATACTATTATAGAGAAGAACCACCATTAGAAAGAAATGAATATACTGTGAAACCTGCTGGTAGTATGAATTGTACTACTATTGAATATATACGTCCTAAAGGTGATAAAGGTGGTATGACAATAAATCGTGATGATGCTGGTAATGTATTTGAAATGAAAGGGTCAGATGGTAAAATATTAGTATTTCAATCAAAAGATACAGATGAAATGTTTCAATGGATACAAATCATTGAATATTGTATGCCAGAAAATAAAAGGAATATAACAATAAGATTAGCAAGAATGCAGCAAAATAATATTGGAAATGAAATGACTGCAAATAACACCAAATCTAATGATAAAGGTGAATCTGATGAACGGTCTTCCCATGACAGTGATGATGATTCCGCCTTCGGTGGTCAAGGAATTGTTGATAATCTAGATCATAATAGGTTTAGTCATGCTCCCAACAGTACTAACACTGAATGTGATGTATATAGTAGCGATGTTCGTGATTCTAGTGGCACTACCCGTGTTTCTCAAGTACCGACTATAATAGAAAAAGTACCGGAAACTTTTTATATGAAAGGTTATATGCAAAAACAAAGTAATAACAAATTCAGAGCTATAGCAGGTATGGGTGGAGCTATAGCAGGTATGGGTGTTATTAGTGGAAAACGAGGAATGAAATATCAAAAAAGGTTTATCACAATAAGTAAGTACGATCATACTTTACGTTATTATAAAGATGAAAAATCTTCACAAGTTGATATTTGTCCCGATATTACACTTGGTTGTGGATCTGACAGTACAGATACACCTAAATGGAAAAATACAAACCAAAATTGTCTTGGTCATTTAGATATATATGAGGTTGATTTCGTGAGATCGTACGACAATACGTCTACATGTACAAAATTAGAAATGCGCTTTGGTGATCGAACATTTGTTTTTGATGCTGAAACTGTTGCTAATAAAGAAGATTGGGTAACGTGTATTATGGATATAATGAAAATACAAGCTGAAGAATTAAAGAAAATTGAATTAAAAAAAATGGAAGAAGATATACCACCTTTAGTTCGGTTATTTGATAGAGAAGGTATCGATACTTACAAAGCCCACATCAAGACTGTATTAACTGAAATGTATCCACCTGCTTGGAGTAGTATAGATGAAAAAAATGACGATATTGCTACTGATGATGGCGCTATGGATGCAACAACTGTTGATGATACTGACCTTAGTAAGCACTTAAGCGGTGTACGTCACATAATCGCATGGTTAGAAAAGTCATTTTTACCTAATGTTCGTAAGAGTGCTAAATGTCCTGCTAGGTACGATGTTATGGCTGTTACAGTAGATGTAGTAAATCGATATTTAGATTTACGTTTAATGTTAATTATAAATGATAATCCTGTTGATGATCAAGAAGTACTACAAGTAGCTAATACTAGTGAAATTTATGATACTATACGACTACTAACTAGACATCAACAAATATTAAATAAATTATATTGTCCTGTATATTTTAAAACAAAACATGGACAAAGTGGTACAAGAATGAGTACAAATATACGTTTTACAACAACACAATTTTCTGATTCACAGGATGGTAGAGATTCTGCAGAATCTGATATTAATGATGTTAGAGCTGCATTACAAGCAATAGAAGAAGGAAATGATGATAGTGGTGACAGCGGTTCTGATGATGAAACTGGACAAAGATTCAATAGTGAAAATTACACGCCTAAGTTAGGTGGACGCGGACGTACGACAAGTACAGGTAGTCGTAGCTCTTTAGATGATGACGATAAAGGCATACCCATCGTATCACCAAATAGCTCTGGATGTGATATTGCAGTTAATTCAGCAGGTATTCCAACATATAGATTTCATTGTGAAATTTTTGAACAAATACCTTATTTATGTCGACGATATGTTGAAGGAAGTTATTCTGTTCATGATTCTAGTATTGTTGTTAAAAATGGCACCGGTGAGCATCTGGTGAATCACTGTGATAAAGTATGGGAAAAGATGTTAGTTAACGTTACTGAATTTGTTCATAGACATCAAGATGGTACCTTTTATACTGAAACTCCTACACTAATGTGGCAATGTTTACATCAACATATACAATTGGCAATATCAGCAGATTCTACTTTATTGCATATTATGGTTGCTGATAAAATTTCATTGTGTTTAAATCGCATTGTACGTACTATTACAAATTATGTCGAATTTATGGACACTGAAAGTGATGAAGAGCTACGTGAGATGGAGCTTGAATTCTTATGTGCATTAATTAATGATAATGCATTGCATATTGAAGAAGTTATTACATTAGTTGAAGGTTTTGAAAATGAAGCAGTGAAAGAACGTGTGAATGACTCATTTGATAGCGTTACTGACCAATTAGTAATTTGTGGTCAGGCTTGTTTAAATCGTTTAGTTAAAATTATTATATTAGATGTTGATAAACAATTTCATGAAATATATTCAGAAGAATTATGGTTAAATGGATCGAATAATCAATGTGACGTCATATGTGCTACTGTCAGTGATTACATGGCAGATTTTGAAGAATTTTTAATGCCATTTTGGTACTCGAAGTTTAGTACTATGATACTTGAAGAAGTCATATTACAGTATTGTACAAATATATTAAAGCATAGTGATACAGATGCACCTGAAGATTGTATTGGAGATATGGTTACATTTGGCAGAATTAATCGGGATATAAATGTATTAAACTCATTTTTAAGGAAAGCTATGCCATTATCAATTGAAGAACTTCATCATAGAATGCGGGCAAGAAATGACTTGGATACTCCAATAAGAGAATCAGAATTAAATGAATTACCCGAATTTGAAGATATTAATGAAACTAATGATTATTTAGTGTCAATGGAACTTCTTAATGAATTAAATTATTACCTTACTGCAGAATATAGCACAGCTGCTGCTCATGCCATGCAGCGTATAGCAGCATTTCCATCAAGTGCTGAAGCAATTGAATGGTTTTTTACATCATGTATAGCAATGCGTGAAGATTGTGATGAAGAAGAAGAAGATGAATGTGAAATGTATATACAACCAGCATTAAAGGTAGCCCCAGATGCTGCATCGTACAATGCAAAGCAATCTATTGCAGAAGGACCATTGGGTACTTTATATGATAATTTATGGGCTATGGCTGATACATCGGATAATGATCGTGATAGTGGTTTCGGTCGTAACTCTTGTATTGATATGAATGGCAATTTACGTATGAGTACAATGAATGGAAAACCTAATGGTAATACCATGACACACAAACTAAAAATTATGACAAATGTACCATTACAAGCTATGAAGGATAGTCTTAGAAAAGCTGTTCAAACAGTTATGGATGATGATGATGATGATGACGATAATGATACAAAACGTAATAGTGAAGTATTAGCATCAAATCGTTTAGCTGCTGGTAATAAAGCTAAAATACAAACTAGACGCGGGTCATTAGCAGTCTTAGAGGCTAAGAGTAAAGTCCGAGTTGAAGCCTTAACTGCATTTTTAGAAGAAGAAGAAGATGATGAAAATGAAATATTGGGTTTAGAGGAAGAGCAGCAAAACGTTCAATATGATTATGATCAAAGAATGCAAAAATTACAATTTACTTTAGAAAATCATTTGGAAAAAAAGAGTCATACCTCTAAAATGTGGCAAAAGCGTTACTTTAAAATTATAACAAGAGAAAATTCTGATATAATAGCAAATAATATGCAAGCAATAAGTGATTTAGAAGACGATGAACTTGTATCCTATCACTTAATGTATTATAAAAATAAAGGCGACCCTGTCCTGAAATCATTTAATTTATTACGTTTAATTAATATAAAAATAGTTGAATGTAATCGTGAATTAGTTTGGTTACCAGAAGTGAAAGAAATGCATTTAGCAACAGAACTAGCAAATTCTACAAAACATACTGACAGACAACGTGATATAGCTATTACTGTCCAAGTTCATAATGATGGTGATGACAATGTAGCAAAACAGTTTTTGAATAGTGCATTATCAACAGTAAAAATTAATAAAACTTATGTGATGGAGATCAAAACTGGTATAGATCCCACTGGTAGAGATACATGTGAGCATGAACTAACTCTGCGAACACATGATATTGATAAATTCAACAAGTGGATCACAGCACTCATCAAGCTTGGAAAATTACATTATAATCCAGATAATGGGTGTTTCACCTTCTAGAAGAGCATTATTGAAGAAAGAAAGCAATATATATTTTTTGTAAATATAAATATAGAAACAAATATCGAGTCAACCTCATATCCAATTTGAAAAAGAAAAAAGGGTTCCCAAGACAAAAGACAAGCCGTACGTCTTCCTGGATCTAGGTTGAGAAAAGTGCTAATATCAAACAAACATAACATAAATAGTATGTCACATCACGTAGGAAGTGGTGATATTGTGAGAACTCCTTATGGTGAGTGCATTGTAGATTCAGTGAGAGAGGGAGGATCCATCAGCGAAACTTCGATCCTGTGTCATCCCACTGCGTGGCAATTGGCTGAATATAGTAGTTCTCAGCCTCGTTTCTATTTGAATCCTAAAGATGTTCAGCGGAAGCTATTGAAACCTGGAGACCTTGTACAATGTGCGTATGGTGGTGCTGGTAAGATCGTTGAAGTAAGACCACTCCATTACGTGGTGACTTTAAAGAATTGGCAATTAGCTGATGGAAAATCACCTGTATTATATTTAATGCACTCTGCTGTCAGTATTGATACTGCAGCTCAAGAAGAACGAAAGGCGTTGATTAAAAGACAAGCCGGATGGAATGATCTTATTGAGAAAGCAATCAGTGCAAAAAATGTAGCATCTACATTTTTTAAAGAAAAGAAATTTGAAGATGCAAAAAGAGCTTATTTAGGAGCATTAGCTGCATTAAATAACATGGGTACAGACTTAACAGATGCTTATAGAGCAGAAGTATTAGAACATACAATACCATGTCATAATAACATTGCTCTGTGTAGCATGAAAGATAAGTCATATGAAGATGCCATCGCATATGCAAATAATGGTGTAATGCTTATCGACGCTTTAGACGGACAGATTGCCAAAGGTGCAGGTGCACCACATGGTGGTACAGGTGAACGCAAACTAAGTATGGTATGGTTAGCCTTCAAAGCACGGGGTATGTCGTATGAGAAGTTAATCAGAGATTGGAAAAAGAAGAGTCTATTTTATAAAGGTAAAGCAGCATACCTTGCTAAAAAATATGATGAAGCCATTGAAAATTTAGCTATGGCTATTGCAGTATTACAAACACCATTAGAAGGCTCATTGACATGGGCATTAGCTACCTGTGATGGAAATAGTGCTGCCGTTGAGACTATGATTGATCATGATTTATATTTAAATACTACAGGTAGTGATGAAAAGAGACAAGCAGCATCATTAAAATTATCACAAAAGGATCCGTTGCATGAGAAACAAGTAAAAGAATTGATAGATTTATTGACACATGCAAAAGCAGATAAAAAGAAAGAAGCTAAAGCACAGAAGGCAAGATGGTCGAAAGCATTTGCTAAGAATGCTGATTCACCTATGGAAGGGGATGAAGTCGGTAGAACTGCTCCTGCAGAAACTACTGTACCACCAGCACCTATAGCACCTGCAACAGGTCCTGCTTCAGTTCCTATTGCAAATGTACCTTTGACAAAAAGTGATTCAAAATCTAAATTTGATGTATCACAATATTTGGCTGCAGGTACAGCTAGTAGCTCACCTCGATCAGTAGCAAATTCCGTCAGTCCTACTGCTAGTGTAAATACAGGATCTGTAAATAAGGCTGTCACTGATGCTGCATCTGATGATGAGGATGAAGAGGAGGAGGAAGATGATGAAAAAGGGTACCTTGGTATGGGGAAGACCGTCGACTATCTGGGGTTGGGTGTTGCTGCTGTAGCTGGGCTTGGACTAATACTATCGCGTGTTGGAGGTAGTAGTAGAAAGTAAATTAACGTGTTCATGAATGTAATTAATTATTCATTTTTATTAGTACAATATAATATAAATTAAATTAAGCCTCCTCAAATCTCTTCGAAGCTGGATAGGAATTTTTTCCTTTAGTTTGTGAATAAAAAGTCATATCTATTTGCATATGACTCAAAAATTTCGCTCTAGCCGCTTCTTCATCAACTTCCATCTCTAGCATTAAATTACACATCATTGCCTCAACAATACTACTTATATTGGCATCAGATTGTTCACTACAATTAAATGCAGGTAATGATAATAGTGATGATTTTAATACTTGTAATAAGAATTCTGGATGTGAACGTAATACAGTAAATGCATTCAATGCATATTCACGGAAATAAGCAAATACACTACCATTAGATGGTCCTAGAATACGAGTAAAACACGGTAATAAAGGTACGTGTGTACGTTCAGCACCACTCCCTAAAGAAGATCTATTGATGTGGCTACCAGTATTAAAACCACTCTTTTTGTGACTAGTAGCAACTGCTGCTGTTACTTGATTAGCACGTTTCTTGGCTTGTTTAAGATCGACTGAACTCATATTTTCAGCATTTTTATCTCTAAAACTCATTGTACGATCAATTTTTGTTTCTGATGCTTGTCGTGGCATTGTAGCAAATACCACGGCATTTTCTTCATGTAATGATTCTATAGTTGCATAACCACAATTTCTTGATTCTTTTGGACGACGACTTTGATTTTGCGCATCTGTTGCATTTGTTAGTTTTGTGGGTTTAGGACAATACGGCACTTCAACTAATAATTTTTTATCATTTTTCATTTTAAATAGTCTCTCTTCTAAATTAAAACAAGTTAATTCAAAATTGAAGACTTCACCTGTGGGTAAAAACATGATGTTATCGGCTGTCCTATTCATGACATGAAGAACATATGATGATACATACCATCCTGCAAGTGACCTTGCAAATTTTAATCTCCATTCAAATGACGAAGGATTTGGTTCGAATAATTTCGTGTCGTTATCAACAACAGTGCTTAAACTGCTGGGTCCACGTAAAGATTTTCGTCTCACACATTTATCCTTAGAATAATATTTTTCATATACTGTATTATGCATAGGATTTAATGTCCGTAAATTTTCTTCTTGACTTTTTAAACGCGTATCAATTGACTCAAAATTTTGCACGCAAAACCAATTTTCCATAATATCATCAGGAAATTCTCTATTTTCCAGGGTGGAGTATTCTTTTGGTCCACTTGATATAAGACCTGGCCAATCTTTTGCATTACTCAAACCGTTAGTTGGTGCCGAAGTAAACATACCACTAAATGTTCCAGATTTTTTAACAGTTTCAATATCGTGTGATTTATTGTGTATTGCTAATAATTCTGAAAATGATTTTGCATGCATAGGTACTGCTGACAATACTGAGTTAAAGTACTTGTCATTTTCAGCTTCTTCAGCAGTACCTGATTTTTTAATAGCATGTTCATTCTTAAGACCTTTACTATCTTTCTTAATATTTTGATGTATTACAGTATATGTTTGAACATGTAAATCTAATCCATATGTTTTCCAAAGTGAATCAAATGCTTCTAGCATTGATAAAGTGACTTTCTCTGGTGAAGGGTCGACATTTACTTTAGCCCACAACGCACATTTATTTAATGATTTTTTTAACTTTCTTTTTGTTTCATTTCCTTCATCAACACGGAAAACAAGTTTAATAGAGCGATATGGCCATGTTTTTTGATATTGACAATCATCATATACTAATTCATTAACTCTATAATGACTATTACCTGGGAAATCAAATGATGATGGTAATTCAATTTGTTTTAATAATTTTACTAATGCTCTTTTTCTTGCACCAGCATGATCTTTACTGTGTGTTTTATTTCCAGTACCGGCACCTTTACCATTTCCAAAACCGAAATTATTTTTAGCATGTTCATCAGTAGGACCCTCCTTATGTTCGATATCATGATTAAGTATGTCTTCAACTATGTGACCTATACGACGATGTATTAATTCAGCATGACCTAGTGCAATGCGTACCCTGTCACCACTTTTTCTCTTATATAATTGGGTTAATGAATCAAAATGTGTGGTACATAGGGGATTATGACTACTTAGTGGACTTTGTTCGAATAAATCCATAATTGATTTTAAATGCCAATAAAATGGTATACCGATTACTTTAGGGCTCTCTACGGCACGTCGCATTAAATATCGTACCAATGCATTATCGACATTACGTTCATAACGTAATGAACCAATTAATGGACACAATAAAGCAGATAGCTCATCATCAGCTAAACCTTTTAATAATTGTATGACAGCAAATGCACGTATTTTAGCATCAGGAAAAGATGTTCCATATAATAGAGTCAATGCTATAGTTCTAGTATTCATTGCATGAGAACTATTATTATCATTTATACCACCATAGCCTTCACGATGATGATCACCCATTGTCCATTTCCCTTTCTGTACTCTCCACTGAGCTAATAATTGATATGCTTCATAAACGCATTCACTTGAAGCCCAGGGTACAGATAATAAAAATACAGGTAAAAATGATGTTGAATACACTAATGCGCGTCTCATACTCCAAATTAACTTACGATCACTTACAGCAAGACTGCACAATGGTTCGCTCGAATAACCACGCGATATAGCATATAATACCATAAAACGATGATATTGTTTATCAGTAAGATGTTCTAAATGTTCATGTAATGGCATGTTTAAGGTATTAATATCGTCTACTTCTGTTTCTGTTCTACGTACTGTACTTGGTGCAAATACAACAACTTTATCAAATGATTTCAATTCATACTGTACATACATTTTTAATCCTTTAGATATGTCACTAAATCGAGAACTATTTTCATTATTTCTTAAAGGCCAAGCAAATAATTGAGTAGGGCTATGACAAGCCCCATCCCATAACTGTACTATATGTCTTCCAGTTGCAATTTCACGGTCATGATTAAATACATCGATGGATAACCAACCTAATGCGAGACCATTTGATCCATAAAATTGTATAACTAGTCTTGCAGATAGAGGTAAATTTCTAATCCATACTTCAGGAAATTCTATCATTTCTTCAATATTATATGTATTTACCATACCTGGTAAATTTTTTACAAATAATGCTGATTTCTTAGATGATGTAGAACTGCCTTTATGAGATTTATCTTGATTCCTAACAAATTCATTGTAAGCAGCAGAAGAGCCTTTCGTACTACTGTACTTTGATTCAGATACATCAATTGTTTTAGTTTCACCAATTTGATTAACACCATCAAATAGACAACAACTTGCTGTCACATGTGCTGGAAATTGTTTTGGATCATTAATATCCATATCATAAGATAATCCTTCATCAGGAATATTGAAGACTAAATCATGCAGACGTAATGAAAAAGGCTTTCGAATAAAAGATGCTGGAGTCGATGACATGCTTCCTTTTGCTAAATCTATACTTGCTCTATTCTTATGTGCACCAATAACGGTACCTACCAATTGACCAATCATAACACTTAATTTTTCATCAGTTTTTGTAAAATTTACTTTACCACCTAATTTTGCAATATCATGGTTAACAGGATCAACTACTGCTGCTGGAGTTGAAGCTGGCAAGGAATCGTCGCTATCACTGCTACTGCTATCAGTTTCATCTAGAACAAGAGCGGTAGCATGGTATGATCCTCGCTTCTTTGCTTTCATTTTTGCAAGCTCTTTTTCACGCTGAGCGATAAAATCTGCACCACGCGAACTTTCAGTATTAGATGAAGTACGACTCTTACTCTTTTTACCTTTCCTGATCTTTAACGCTAATACCTTCCTATTTTCCGCTTGTATTTTAGCTTCTTGTTCAGCAACTGCTTTTGCTGTATTAGCTACACCTGTAGGATTTAAAGCTTGTAATACACCAACAACACTACCCTCAATTGGTCTGTCAAAGCATGGTACGCATAACATCTGTTTTGTACGATAGCCTGTCTTTTCGTCCATACTAGAATCAAATAATGGATGATCGTAACAATCGGGTAATATCACTAATTCACCAGTTTTAGCAATATGTCCAGCAATACCTTTTAAAGGTACTTGAACATATAAAGAATCAGAAGTATCGTTGACATTATTATCCTCATCATCTTCGCTATTTTCATTAGTCAATGCTTTTAATTTATTTTCATCTAACTTCGCCATTCGATCAAATTGTGACATATATAATGTCATACTATTTTTAACTTTATCTATAACAAATACACCTACTCTATCAACATGAAAGAAATCTTTAATTAAACTTAACATAACTTCTAATGTCTCCGATAATTCAAGTTCGGGTGATGCTGCACCAAGCATAGCAAGCATCAAGCGTTTTCTAGTGCTAACAACATGTTTTTGTTTAAATTCTAATGCTTTTAATTGTGTTTCATGATCAGCTTCATATTGTGCTTTTTTATTATCTCTTATTTGTGATAAAGTTGAAGTTGTTTTACTACTTTCTTGATAATTTGACCCAAATATGCTTGAAAAATGATCAACGTCATCTTTTTCTTCATCTAGAGCATTTAGCTCATCTTGTGTCATACTCGATAGACTTTTAATATGTGTTTTATGATCATAAAATGATCTACGTAATTGATCTGTATGTGTGCTATCAATAGACAAATTCCCATTATTCATTTTAGCTAAGATAGTAGTTACGCTGCTCTTCCGAGCACCGCCGCCCGCACCATCTTCAAATATTTCACTCATTCCAGTACGATTATTTTCATAATTTATATTACCAGTATATTCATCATCATTAACTTCATCATCATGTTTATGCGTACTAGGTATGATGTGATCATAAGAGCCGTCAAATAATCCCTCAGCTTTAGTACTATTAAATAACAATAAAAACTCTAAATATGATTCAACATGTAAAATTAAATTCATTTCTTGTTTACGTTGTTGTATACTATTAGTAGTTATCATATTCTCATAGCGAATTTTCCTTGATTTCTTTTTAGATGGTGATGTATTAGTGCTGCCTGCTTCTTCATCTTGAATTTCACTATTGTATTTTCCTGATGAATCATTTGTATTATAATTTTCATTCTTTTTATATGCATATTTTCTATATAAATCTCCAGAAAGTGCATAGGCTGATACTTTATCACTAGATGCTGAATATGTATACTTACTCTTACGATTACTTAAGTCTGCAGACGGACTTACGTCCCCGAATGTATCACCTCTGTTCAAGCTATTCATCACATCTTGAACACCGGCTGTAAAACCATTCTCTTTTTGTACTTGAACAAAACCTGTGGCTATGATATATGCTGTACCTGCTAAATCTCCTTCTTGAAGTATCAACTCACTATCAGCGAATTGGTCTAAACGGCATTTATTTTCTAGTTTAGAAATTTCGTCATCTGTTAAATGAAAAAATACTTCAATACTCTTAATAAGATCAGAAAATACGATAGTATCATATTGTGTTGGACCTGTACCATGATTATGAGGACTTTGTTCTCTATCTATTCCTGCAACAGATGGCGTGACTTGTGGTGTGGTTACGCCGCTAACGTCCCCTGCAGGGGGAGTAAAGGAACCACTCGTTTGAATTAAATCTTTATTCACATAGGCATCACTTACATTTTCACCATCACCACCAGCAGCAGCAGCAATGCTGGCAGTAATGCTACTTACAGCAATAGATGTATTATCATCATCACCTGGTATACTGGTACTTGTTCCCACTGACGTAGAAGTATTTGATGTGCCCAATGACTGCGTAGAAGCAATGGCGTTATCAGCTTCTGGTGTTGTTGGTATAATATTAGATACTACAGCTGTTGAATTGTGACGTTGTCTCAATGCTTCTTTACGTAACTGATCCATTTTCATTTGACCTTGAGTACTTAAATCAAATTGTTTCCAAAACGGTGGCTTAAACATAATCGACAAGTCTGGCCCAGCAGTGAAATATTGATCTAACTCACCGTCAGTATTCTTCTTATCAGCATCACCATTGCTATTATGAATACTAAAAGTTCTTCTTGTAGTATTATTGTTAATAGTATTTTGTTTTGTAGTAAACGATATTTCCTTTTTAAGAGCAGCTAATTTCATATGATGTGCAAGTATTTTCTCCACGGTTGTTCCATGCATAACATCTGCATCTATATTTCCACTTAATTTATTCCATAGTGATTTTGGACCTAATTTTATTGTGTTTGTATTGTGAGCATGATTTCCTTTCTTTTTATTTTCAACGCGATTACGGCCCAAATCATCTTTATCAGGATGATGAGTATTACCATATAATTTCACATCAGCATCATGTCGGAATTCTTGATTCCATTTATATGTTTCACTATGTAGCTTTCTTGTATTACTTTTACCGCTTGATGGTGATTTAGTTTCTGACATATCATGTACTTTATTATTTTCATCAGTCTTGTCACGATCTACTAGTGCTTCAAAATCGTCAGAATCTACGGTATTCTCTTCGTTCAATTGGTTTTGTTGTTGTGAGTTCTTATCAGCAGTTTCTTTTTCTGCTGCTGCTTCTGCTGCTGCTAATTTATCATCTTCTTTGTTAAATTTTCTCTTGTGATCTTCTTTTGGTGCCTTCTCTAAAATCATTTCCAAATAATGATCAGTAGCATTCTTATACATTTTGTTTAATTTGTTAATTTTTGGTTTATCTTCAGCGCATTGATCACGTGATAATGATAACGCATCGGTCAATACTTTTTTTACATTTACACCATATGATAGTGACATAAGATTGTCATTTGTTAGATCATATTCAGCAAATTCACCGACAATATCACGACAATATGATTGAGGCTTTCTCTTCCATTCCTGCAACTCCTTAACTTCAGTATCTAGTATTTTAAACAAAAAGTCTCGAGATGCATATAAATAATCGGCATCCTTGGGAGCTTCTACTTCGTCATGGTCACCCATTTCCACTGGTTTTCCTCTACTGCAAGATGAGTCCGTATAGGCCTTGAACTAAAAGATTATATGCCAAAAATACAGGCACTATTTAAGGAAAGCAGAAGTCTATGCACTGTAATGGGGATCAAGTATTTCCTTGTGAGAAAGGTGTGGGAGGAAGACATAAAATTGCAGTGGGATACCGGCAAAACGGGTTGGCTTCGTCAAATTGATCCGCTCGTCGATTTAACAACTCTGAACTGCATCTTTCTGCTAGTGAGATGTCAGAAGTAAGAGGTGCTGAAGGTGCTGTAAGCCAGGGAAAGGGTGTGAATAGTCTTTCTATTCGTCAGAGTTTTGTCAATTCAAGAAAGTCTCTCACTCCATCACTGTAAGTGCTTAACTTATATTCTCTTATAAATTTTGGATCTAGATGTTTTGTAGCATTCGTTGGCTTTCATGTTCTAACCATTTTTATAATAATACTCCACCTCTACTTCATCACCACACCAATTTCTATTCATAGTATTGATCCTTTAGTTCTTCCAGATTCCCTTCTTGAAGAAGATTTAACATGGTATCACAAACTTTACTTGATGTGTACTGGTCAAGTTGGTCTATTTTTGATTATGTGGGTTTTATGGTTACTTACTGGTACCGTATTTTATGCCGAAAAAATGGACCTCGGTTACGGTAAAGGATTTTACATGGCTGTTAATACTGGTTATAGTATTGGATGGGGTGACATTAAAGAAAATCAGTTAAGTTGGCAATGGTTTTCATTATTTCATGTAACAGCTGGTGCATCCTTCGTTGGAGCAGCATTAGGATTTTTTGCTGATTCCATCGTAGCCAATTGTAATAATTGGTACGTCAATGCTCAATTAGAAGAGAAATTTAATAAAGATTATGATGAATCAAAACATTATATTACCAAAGCATATTTATGGTCGTGTTTTCATTGGGACAAATTACGTGCTATTGTGTTATGGTGTGCATTTGCTGCATCCGCAACCATTGGATCGTGCATTACACAGGATTGGCCATTCGTCACTGGACTATACTTCGCCGTTTCCTCCATGTCAACTGGTGGTTTACAAGCATTGGATCCTGCCTTAACAAGTGAAACACAATATTTCTTTACTGGTGTATTTGCTGGTTTAGGTGTACCTCTTATGGGTGTCGCCATGGGTACATTAGCAGGATTTTTTATTTCAACAGGTGATATAAATACAACTATGGATCAAATTCGTGAAGATATCACTAAAGAAGAAGTCGACATGTTGATTGATTTAGGTTTAGCTGATAAAGGTGCTATTGATAAAACAGAATTTATCGTATTATGTATGGTAAGAACTGGTGCAGCTGATCCTCTATTAATTAAATTAATTAAAGAATATTTTGATTTACTTGACGAAGATGGTTCAGGCGACCTTGACTTAACTGAAATTACTAGGCATGCGAAGGATGCATTGTTGGATGCTAAAAAGAAAAATTCTCAAATTCCAAAGAAGCGTTTATCTATTGTTGACATTCTTAATGGTAATCAACAATCACTTGCAACGGAACAAGACAAAATCGAAGAAGAGAAAGCTTTAAAGAAAATATTTGAAAAATCATCAGATGATACCGCAGAAGCTGTGCATGCAAATGAGGAGGCATGGACCAGACCATCCGTTACTTATTCTCATGATAATATTGATCCAAAATTAGCTCATTTACGTGCAGAATTTTCCGATGCTGTTCTTACAGAGGACCCCGATGAAGATATTGAAGCTGGTAAACAGAACAAGGATGTTGAACTAACCGAAGTTGACAAATAAAGTTGTGATAATTTCTCAATACAATATAAATAAATTATACAATTCTAACTTTCTGTAATTATATATATATATATATATATATATTCTTTTCATATCAATATTTATACACGTTCACTAACATTTCTAAAATTAACAACAAGAAATCCTGGTTCTTTATCAAGTGAATCATGATCGACAAATGCCAGTACTGCAGATTTAGCTACATTATTTTGTACTCTACTAAAACTTAATAAATCTCTACCAGTAATAGTTCTTCTACGGCATACTTTAATTGTGGCAGTAGAATGTGAATTAGATGGATCTCCGCGATAAATATTGTAATCTCCTCCATATACATCGCCAGGACCTATAAAATATCCTAATTCATAACATTTTCTAAATATTGTCATTTGTAATTCAGCTTTTGTTAAACGTTTTGATTCTTCACTATTTGATAAGCCAAATATATAGTGAAATGGGGCTGTGACTGCGGACCACATATACGCGAAGACGCCAATGGCATCATTACCGCTACTTTCACCTCTGCGTGCTTTCTTGCGGGGAGTAGTATTATGACTACTATTACTGTTATCCTCTTCTTCGTCGCTATCATCTTCTGAGACATCTTGCTTGTCCTCCTCATCACTTGCGTTATCTTCGCGTTTACGCTTTGTGCCTGCAATTGGTACTGTTTCCCCTTCTTGAAGGCCTTTGCTTTTTGTAATATCATAGCCATTCTCTTTCAATAGTGCTTCCTGTTCAGGCCAGAGGACGATAGGAAGAAGGCCAACAGCAGCTTTACTACTACCATGCGCTTGATGATGACTATTTGTTAGTTCGACCTTCGCTCCAATGAAACTAGGCCACATCTTGTGCTTCAAGAACATCTCCCGCATTTGCTCCAACTTCCACAATAAAGTGGGTTCCTCTGGGTTGGGATCTATTGGAACATACTTTTCTCCCATATTCTTCGCTGCAAGCGATGGATGCTTCACTAAACCTCTCTTTTCCCTTTCTTCTCTGAATCATTTCTGAGGGTCCCGGCTGACCATTGTTGATTGACCGGTGATGGGTTGGCCGGAGAGCAGCAATGAAATTTATGATCACTAAAGTTTCCAATACGGTTTGTTAACACCACATCTGCTACTAAAGGTATTAGTTTGTTTTTGTTGTTGATTTTAGAAGTATTTTTGTTGCAGGACCCTTCGAAGACACAACACGAAGATCAGATTTTCTAGCTCCCAATAAAAATGCTTCGAATTGCCAAAGTAGTTGGTGGAGCAACCATTTTGACCAGTGCATATGTTGTAACGAGCTCGGATAGGCGATATGCAACGAGTCAGGCTGTGTCTGCCACTGGTAGAATTACAAGTTTGGTTAGCACAGTAGCTTTAATAGCTACAGATTATAAGCTTACATTAGCTGATATTGAGTTTAATAAAAGTTCAAAGCAGACTTTAGAGGATCAAATAGCAATGAAAAAAAACGAACTAGATGAATTAGCATCAGAACAAGAAAAAATGACAATTATCAGCCTAACTACAAATGATCCTTTAGAAAGAGAAGCAGCAGATAAACGTATTAAACAAACAAGACAAACGATGGATTTAGCAGCTGCACAAATAGCTCGTTTGAATACACAAGAAAATAATGGTAAATTAAAGCGATGTCATTCACGAAATGCCATCAGACTTAAAGATATGTGTGCAAAGAATCGTGGAGTATATATCAAATTAGGACAACATTTAGCCATGTTAGACTATATGCTACCTGAAGAATATACAAATACACTAAGTACTTTATTAGCTCAAACACCGCGCTCATCATGGGAAGACGTTGAAGCAGTCCTTTGCGAGGATCTGCGTGATGCTGGTTCCAGTGGGGTAACAAGCACAGATGGATTGTTTGATTCAATTGAGCATGAACCTATTGCATCAGCTTCACTTGCTCAAGTACATATAGCATATAAAGATGGTAAGAAACTTGCTGTTAAAGTGCAGCACAGAGGATTACGTGAGGAATCTATATATGACATGTTAGCTATAACAAAATGTATAGATTTTATATCATACCTTTTTCCTGATGATTTTCAATATCAATGGTTAACAAGAGAAATGAATACAAATTTACCATTAGAATTAAATTTTGAAACTGAAATTCATAATTCAATACAAGCAAAAGAAAATTTACATAAATTTATTTTAAGTGGTGATTTAGTTATACCCGAAGTCCATAAAGCCCTGAGTAATTCAAGAGTGATTACTATGGATTATGAAGAAGGTTGCTATGTAAATGATGTCAATACCATAAAAAATATGGGTTTACGTACAGCAGATGTTGCAAAACTTGTTAGTACTACATTTTGTGAACAAATATATAGACATGGTTTTGTTCATTGTGATCCTCATGAGGGCAACGTCTTAGTTAGACCGCATACAAAAAACGCTAATCGACCATGTATTGTGCTTCTTGATCATGGTTTATATAAGAAATTAGATGATAACTTTCGTTTAGATTATTGCAATTTATGGTCATCATTAATATTAGGTGATAAAGATGCAATAAAAGCTGCATGCGTGCATTTGAAGGTTGGACCAGCATATACACTGTTGAGCGCTATCCTGACCATGCGCCCGTGGGACGATATTGTGAATAAAGATAGATCTAAAGTTGAAAGTGGCAAATTAAGTGCATCAGATGCACAAATGTTACAAATATATGCACAAAAATATTTTAAAGATATTGTCCAATTACTAGGTAGAGTAGATTCTGATATGCTCCTTCTGTTAAAAACGAATGACTGCTTACGACATTTAGATAGAAAACTAGGTACTCCTGTAAATACTACGAAGATTGTAGGTGATATTACAAGTAATGTACTGGTTATGGAAGAGTTGTGGCCATCTATAAGATCGCCACGTAAAAAAAATCAAGAAGGAAAAGGGTTTGAAGGTTATCAACGGGAGAATTTTTCTGAAGTTTATAAAGTAGCAGCAGAGTATAACGCAAAAGAACTTGTTGCTAATCAACAACAAGCTAGTAATAGTAATGATGTTGACACACGACCAGGTGGTATTATGTACTGGTTGCATCCTAGAACACAGCGCGCTCTATGGAATTATAGTATGATGCAAATTCGGGGCGTACAGCTGACGGTAGTTGATTGGTACATGTGGTTTAAGTCGTAGATAATACCCCGACACTGCAACCACGTTTTGTGGTGCGAAACTTATATTTAATGCAGGAAATGTATGAAAACTTTTTGTATAAAACTAATTAACACTTAAATACACATAATTATCGTAAGTCCTGAGTCGGGATAGTCATCCACAGCTGCGGAGCTGCCATATGGTTGTTGTACTAAATACTTACTTCCTCAACATTACCACTTCTATTGTTTACTTACCTGCTTCTCCTAATAGATATTGAATGGCTGGTTGTAATCGTGCCATGAGTTCATCTTTAAACCACCAAGCTATGAGTGCAATGATGAGAGCACCAAGAGGAACAAATCTGTTTTCTTTTGCTTGTATTTCTTGTTCAATATCAGCAATAGCTTCTGCAATTGCAATATCATCTTCCTCTTTGTTATCACTGATTTCAACATAGTCACTATTTTTACCAGAGCCATTTAGACCTTGACCGATTTCGTCCAAGTCAAGCTCTCTTAGACTATCAGCACGTTCTCTCAAACGATCCATAGATGTCTTTCTGCCCGACCGAGTATCCATTGCTATTTATGTCAGATGGGTTTATAAATAAAGTTCGAAGTGCTTCGAGCAATTCAAGTTGAAATGGTGAAGTTCGTATGTGCGAAAAGGAAGGAAGGCTTCCCTTATCTACTCTCTTCATTGAAGAAACATATATATAAGGCTTATCTCACCTCATAGAAGACATACTTCACTTGCATTTGCATTTGTATGAGCGATGAGTAGTATAGTATCTGAGGCAGCAGGTAACCCTCATGATATTGTGGACGACCGCTTGGATAATCTACCATTTTCATTAGTTTGTCTGGATATGGATGGTACAATGCTTAATGATGCCCACCAAATTAGTGAGCAGACAGCCAGCTGCTTGAACATGTTATCATCACTTGGTGTTACAATTGCAATTGCCACAGGAAGATCTCATGCAAGTGTCATTGAATATTTGCAAAAAAGCTTGGTTCTTTGTCAAGAATTTGTACCAGTTATTGCTTTTAATGGAAGTGTGTGTTTATTAGTTAGCACAAGTACATGGGAAATCACGGAAACAGTCTTCAAAACGGATATTGATAGAGAAAGCTTGGATCCATTGTTAAAAATGTGTAATGATCGTACGAGTACTGACGAGAAGGACACTGTAGTACTTCAGTATTACGATGGAAATACTGGTGCTGTTAACGTCGCTAAAGGTGTTTCAGAATCAGTTGAAGAAAAAAAGTTACTTCAACGATATGCTGAATTAACGGGAAAGGACCAAATAATTGTCCCGAGCTACGAGAGTCTTGCAGATGAACAAGGAATACTACCCGTAAAATGTCTTGCATTAACCCCAGATGTAGATAGATTAATAGAGAGGGCCCATAAAGAGCTTCCAGTTGATGCATTTCATGTTATTAGAGGTTCTCCATTTCCGTTTTTTGTTGAATTCCTTCGCCCTGGTGCGAACAAGGGCACTGCTGTAGAGAAATTAGTAGATTGGCTACAGAATAATAGCCTTAATAGTAGTAACAATTCTATAGCAGCTACCTCTGCAACCATAGATACCACCATCAAACGTTATAGTTTAGATAATACTATAGCTTTTGGTGACGGTGAAAACGACTGTGAAATGCTTGCTGTAGTAGGTCACGGTGTTGCTATGCTTAATGGTCGTCCTGCAGCTAAATCTGCTGCTAAAGATATTACAAGTTTTACTAATGATCAAAATGGTGTTGCAAAATATTTAGAAAGTGTATTTTTTGTTTGAAAATAGTAAGTGTAGTGCATGATGATAGGCAAAACTCGTGTTTGGTTATTTGTACATCTTTTACATAAATTTTAATACATTGTTTTTTTTATACCCTATCTTTAGCCTATACGTCAAAGTGTACAGCCACTTTACTTGTAGTTTTTTTGCTATTTTTCGCTTTCATTGCACCACTAACAGTCCCAATAATGGTGGTACTGTTAGTGCCGCCACTGGGAGCTTCTTTTCTGCTATTTGATGTTATACGACTATGATCTGCTAAAAGTGCTGCTGCTGCTGTACCGCAAGCAAGTGCCTTTTCTTTTGAAGCTTTTGCTAAAGCAATTTTTTTCTTTTTCTTCTTTTCATCAACATTGACAAAAGGATTCCATGGCGAAATATGATTAACCTTACCTTTCTTCATTAATTTCAACACTTTTTTGCCAGTATTTTTATCAATAATTGTATAACAATTCATTTCACGTTGTTTCAACCATTCTTGATGAGCTTTTAGTACAGCAGCTTTTCTAATACGTTTTTTTAATAGTATAATCTCTTTTTGTTCCTTCTTTTGTAATTTCGCATCTTCCTCAGCGTCTATCTTAGATTTCATCCATTTACGAAAATTAATATCACGTAATCTTTTTTCTTCCGCTTTAGCTTTTATTTTAGCTTGAAGGGCAGCCTGTTCAAGTGTCAAATCATCATTCATATTTTTAGTCTTATTACTATCTATCTTCAATGATGGTACAACTGGGACAGAAACATTTAAACCGTATGCTCCATTGCTATCGCCCCTTTTACCACCCATAGAATCATTTGATAGTCGTTTTAATGAACCAACTGGTGGTGGAGAGGGTGGTTCTAATGGTTTCGTAGATATCACACTTCTCCCAAATGCAACGTTGCCCGGTTGAGACTTTCCTCTATTGCCGCTTTCAGTATAAGAACCACTGATACCCATACTAGTTGTCATCGTTAGTGCACTAATAGCTGTACCAGTGGTATTAGTGAATTTATCAATATCATTAAAATTACTCTTATCAGTATGATAATTTTGTAATCTATTCATTGCAGCACGTTTATAGCGTAAAATATCTTTATGTGTTTCGCTAAAATTATTATGTCTCCATATTAGCCATTCATCCCATGAACATACTGATTTATCAGCTATACTACGATGATTATCCCTGCAATATGCTATATACTTCCAAAACAACTCTCTAGTTATAGTGCTGTCCAAGCGTTCACTTGTTAAAATTTCTTCTTTTTTTGCTCTAAGTAAAGCTCTCTTACAACGTTGAGCTGCGTCATTCGACAAGCCGTACGCACCACTACTACTACTTCCAGTTATTTGATGAGATTTATCGGCATCAGAGCTAGTTCCTGTAGCACCACTTGGTTCTGTATTAGCACTAGCAGGTGTAGCAGGTGAAGAATTTACCATAGGAGTTGTTGGATTTTCGCTACTCCTATCTTTGCTATTGATGGTTGTCTTGGCATCAGTGTGTGCACTTGCTATAGGACTACTATTGTTTGATTTCACTTCTTCTACTGAATCAGATGTTCGTCGCTTCACCTTTTTTATACCAAGTTTATATGCAGATAATTTTAAAGCTACACGCAACCTTTGCGCATAATCACCACCAGCATCTACATTTCCGACCCATCTATGTAAACGTATCCTTACTTCACCATGCAATGTAGCATCTGATATCAAATTTTGACTATATTTACATACAATATGATCCAGTTCTTTGTCAGTTACAGCACAAAGATGAACTTGACCATTCAAAGCTTTGACAAGGGCTGTAGGTATGCTATCTCTTTGCAAAGCAGGTTCAGAACGTCTATGTTGAGATGCATCACCAGCACCAGAATCGTACGTATCTTCAGTGTCTTCGGCTTTGGAATCATGGCCAGGAGTATAGTCACTATCACCTTGCTCATCATCGCGTTCTATAACACCTTGACTATCTACAACATATGACATAGCACTTGACGGTGTTATTGCGGCACCACCGTGCCACCGTGTGGTCGTATGTATATTTGTCTGCGGCGGCGGTAAAAGTTTCGAAGTATCTGCTGTTTCAACGAAAACACTTTCTGTTTTCTTCGTACGACGTAAGTATTGTAAATAAAATTCCAACCATGTTGATGAAATTTTATTTTTTACTATAGCTCTCATTTTACCACTTGGAATAGTTATATCACGCAAGGTGCCAGTATCTTGAAGTTTTACTGTAACAGTTGTTAAACCTTCAATTCCACCATGACTTGCAGGTAAAGCGTGTGCAAGTGATAATGTGCTTGAATGTGCACTAGTTATACTATCACGAAGTACGTTATCATTCAGTGAAGCTCTTGACGTCGAGTTCATAGAAGCGTGTGTGTTTGCTAGTTCCAACTGGGCTCTTGTTGGGCTGAGAGGTTGCACTGCAGTGGGGCCTCGTTTTGATGCTCTTTGTCTTGGTGATATCAATCCGTCAGTTTTTTCTTGATCTTGTGATGTCATAGAATGAGTACTATCATGCGAATGTGAACTTTTCACACTTCTTGACGGTGATACTACTCCTTGTGACGACGACGTACTAGAAGTCATATCAGTACGTGTAGTAAGATCTAATTGAAGTTGCTGTTGGTGCAGTTGTTGCTTCAGCAATAAACGCATACGACGTGCAAAATGTTCAACTAAAGAAAATAACACTGCTATTTGTTTTTCACTCAATACCATATGTCCTGCAAGAAAACCTTCTGCGACTTCTCTGCATTCAAAGCGGGATTTTTTATCACTACCATAGGTCTTTGGTAATAAAGCAGTACGAGGCGGTCCAATAAATGAATCAGGTGCAAATGTGTCACGAGTTTTGACAAAACCTAATCTTTTCCTAAGTTTTAAATATGCGTCTGATTGACGCACGAAGGTCCGGAGTAAATCTTCCACCACAGCATAATGCTTTTCTTTAGGTACAAATTTGCGTATAGCTGCTGCAGCAGCATTTTTTGTGTTTTTATTCATATTTTTTGATTTACTTTTACCTTTAGCTAAAGCAGTAGCAGCACGTGCATGAGCTTGTGCTTTCTTTTTGCGATTAATTGGTAGACCATCACTACCCAGTGTGCCGTCACTATTTCCCTCATCTTCGCTGGATCCATCTAAATCAAAAGTCACTTCTTCATCAAAAGGTGATTGAGCAATATGAGAACGCTTAGATATTACAGTATTAGGAGTGACTGTAGTGCCCTCGTGAATTCTGTTAGGAGAGCCACTCAAAGCAGTACTCGTTAAATTGTTTCCCTCTTCCTCAAGAACCGCCCCAGTAATGTCAGTTGTCGCGATAGAATCACCTACTACTGTAGCAGCAGTGTTTGCTCGTAACATGGCTTCGTGTCGTTTTTGTTGTAATTGACTTTGTTGTTGTTTTTGTTGTAATGCTTTATTCATTCGTTCTTGTAATTGTTCAGCCTCTTTGTTCTTGATCACAGTAAGGGAAGCTGATACCGTCTGCATCTTTTCATAACAAAAAAGCAAGAACTGCCTAACGTCTACAAACATATCATCACCATCACTATCATCATCATCATCACTCGAAGGAGACTTCACATCAGTAGCACATATACCAAAGAAGTCTTCAATGGAAGCTAAGGCAGTAGCAGATACACCTAAATTTATGAGATTACATACAGCTCGTGTTTCGTGTGTTGCTACTACCATAGATAATGATAATATGCGTGCAGCAAAGTCTTCAGAACTTATAAGAGGTGTATCTTCATCATCAGAAGGCACTTCATTCTCCTCATTTATATCAGCTGCTGCATCGAGATCAGCAATCAGCAACCAGCGCTCAACATCAATACCTTTTTCTTGTGCAAGATGAACAATAACTACAGTGGACTCTAACTCTTCTGTTAATGGAACAGCTATACTCATATCACTGGCACTCATAATATTTTCCTGGTGTTCCCCTTCTCTGTCGTCCTCCGACTCCACCCACTCCGGAAGTAAATCATCCACCATCACATCAATCACTTCAGCCATGGCTGGAGTTGTGGCTGAAGGTCCAATTATCCCTATAAATAGCTCTAAAGTGCACTAACAAATCAAAAATGAACCCACGTACGTGCGCTACAAATCGAGGTAGGGAAATGATAGTAAATGAATATAATTTGTTTGTTTGTACACAGTGTGTTTAGTTATATTACTGAAATCATTTCCAAATTTCGCGATTTATGGTCTACAGTACATCAACCTTAGCCCATTGCCTTGAGATCAGCAATGACCTTGTTCAATCTATGTTGCATACCATTAGCTAAATCATAGTTAGTTTTACCTGCAGTATCATAACCATATGAAATGACTTGACGTACATCAGCCAAAGCCAATTTATATCTCTCACACGCTTCAAAAGCTTGAGCTCTTCTCATTAAAGATTTAATATCTTCCGGTTTGAACTCTAAAACTTCGGTACAATCAGCAATAGTCCCATCAAAATTGCTTAACTGTTTATAACATGCAGCTCTATTTGCATAACATTTTAATACAACATCACTACCCTTTGTACCTTTAGCAATTGCTTTAGTATACGTTTCGATAGCTGCGTCAAATTGTGAGGCTTTGTAATGTGTATCACCTTTTTCCTTAATACTTTCAACAGGATCTAAATTAGATACACGTTGCTTTTCAGCACGTTCATATTGTGGTCTAATAGTACCCATCATTTTATTTAAACGATCATTATTAGGGTCAAGGCGCAATGCTGCGTCCAATGTCCTGTAGGCACCATAGACGTCTCCGCTTGCTGATTGGTCTTGTGCAGTGTTACATGCAGCTTCTACTTTAGCCAAACGAATACTTTCAGTACACTCACTAGACATTCTCTTTAAATCAGCATTAGAACTATCAATACCAAGACCTCGTTTAACAACATCTAATGCAGCTTCATGGGCACCTAAATTTTGTTGTGCTAATCCTGCACGAAAGTAACCTTTTACAAATTTTTTATCAACCATAATGCATTTACGACCATCATCTGCTGCTTCTTGCCATTTACCAGTTGCAGCATAACATGCACTACGATTAGAATAAAAAGTTACATCAGTATCTGGATCGGCTTCAATAGCAAGGGTGTACTTGGCAATGGCTTCATCATATGACTTATTCTTAAAGAATGTATTACCCTCTGCCTTATAGGCGAGTGCGGTTGAATTCTTACTCATTTTTTATTCTGAACCTTCATAGAAAAGAATGATAAATAAGGGAATGATAGAAATGTTAGAAATAGAAAAGCGAAGGGAAAAGAAGTTAGTGTATATTCAGAGCAAAATTGAAAAGATTTCTCGCATGAATCATAGAAACGTAGAAGTATATGAAGTCACCCTTTAAATTTTTCAATGACTTATCATAACTGAATAGAATTCGCAAAGCTCACAAATTCTTGGACTTTAAGCTTCGAAGCTTCTAAAAAACACGCATCTGAACAAAATCAGATCCAATTAAATCCACGCTTATGATTTTATTAAATAAACATGCACTATTGGTATATTTGGATGTTGGAAATATCTAAATACTTACCTTAATTAAAGTTGTGAACCTTTTCCAGAAGTTCTTTGACGACGGACGAACGCTTTCTAATCGCAGATGAGGATGATGGCATTCGCATAATACTAGAGCACATATCATTTTAGTTTGGTTCCTAGATTAAGGAAGTGAACTTGATTTATTGATACTACATTACAATCAGCAATATTGGATATATATTGTCCTACACAGTGGTAGAAATAGAAAGTATTCCTCGACAGACGAACTATTCTATTTTCTTTTGATTAGTACTTTAATTGATCCAAGTGAAATGGGAGATTTAGTTGATACGTTGAGAGCGGCGCAAGGTCATGCTGATCATAATATACGTGAGCAAGCAATGGCTAAGCTTGAGGAAGCTGTCACTACTCAATATACTGGCATCCTTGGTGCATTATGTAAGTGCAACTCTTTTCATTATATTCATTTATAAATAATTTCTATTTTGATATGATTGAATCGTTATAATATTTTGCTCTGTATATGATTGTATCTATAATTTGTCATCCGTAATCGCATGATTCTAACATTGTTCCTTCTTCCATTTATTTCCAATTACACTCTTATAAACGAATAAATATTATTATCATCATATACTAAACAATATATAGGTACTGAACTTGCTAGTGAAGATAAAGATGAAAGTGGACGTGTTTTATCAGGCTTATTTTTAAAGAATATGATACTTGGTTTAACCGAAGAGACTCAAGAGCAAAAATTACAACGATGGCAAACATGTGATCCCTCAACAAGAGAAGCTGCCCGCCAAGCATTTATGACAGCACTCATGTCACCTGTTGGTAATGTAAGTC
>JACKZZ010006404.1_pt1 | contig 52669 bp, 48 predicted proteins | sample 8027871 | NCBI WGS metagenome assembly JACKZZ01 (sample SAMN15724774, study PRJNA655200) | protist metagenome | isolation source: fluorescence activated cell sorting (FACS) single amplified genomes of... | place: USA: West Boothbay Harbor, Gulf of Maine | collected 2000-07-19
GTTTACTTAGACTTAGGATACCGTAATAAGAATAACATTGGGTCTTTACTAGATAATATGATTGCTGCTAAATTAGAAGAAGCAGAAGAATCAGGCGTATACTCTAGCAAGGATCTAGCTGACTTATTACAAATGGCTCATAAAATGCGTATGGATGAAATTAAAGCGCAAGCAGACTTAGCAAAGGCCGAAAGCGGCAATATCAAAAATCAAACTAATGTACAGATTAATGAAGCTGTTCCGTTTGGTCAAGGTAATTATGGTAAGCTGATGGAGAAACTTCTTAAAGATGGAAACGAATGAAAAAGTAGCAGATCTTGAGAAAGGTCTCTATGCTCATGAAGTACAATGTGAAGAACGTTGGAAAACTTGTTTTTCACGATTGGAGGATGTAGAAACGTCTCTGAATAGAATAGAGACTCGCATGGTTAGTATAGGTGGAACAGTTATTATGTTCCTGGCGGGGGTCATTATTACACTGATCACCCAATTGGGGTAAATTATGCACTGTGGAACTAAAGCAAAAAAACGAAAAAAGAAAAAGGGCGGTAAAAAACGTCCGAGCTACTAATGAAGTATAAGACTAAAAGAGCTGCGAGAAAAGCGGCAAAACGTATTGGTCTCAAAGGTATTCACTCACATGGTAGAGGAAAAACTAAAGTCTATATGGCAGGCAGTACTCATAAAGCATATGAGAATGCTAAACGTAGGAGAAAATAATGGCAGTTCGTAAAAAGAAACGAAAGGCTGCAAAGAAAAAGCCTGTTCCTACAAATAAAAGACTATATGCTACTGTTAAAGCCGCAACAAAAAGAAAATTTAAAGTATACCCTTCTGCTTACGCAAATGCTTTTCTAGTAAAAGAATACAAGAAAAGAGGAGGCAGATACCGTATGGGGGTTAAGAAATGAAACCTCGTAAAAGCGGACTTAGTAAATGGTTTAAAGAAAAATGGGTAGATATATCTCGTCCTAAAAAGGGTGGAGGCTACAAGAAGTGTGGCAGAAAGAAAGCAAAAGGTAAAGGATACCCTAAATGTGTGCCAGCGGCAAAAGCAGCTCGCATGACAGCAGCCCAGAAAAGATCTGCTATTCGTAGAAAACGAAAAGCAGGCAATCCTGGGGGCAAGCCACGTAATGTAAGTACATTCGTGAAACGGAGAAAAAGCAGTGGCCGTAAGAAAAAAAGGTAGAAAGAAGCCTGATTCTCGTTTAAAACGAGCAAAAGTTAAAGGTTATAACAAACCTAAACGTACTCCAGGCCACGCAAAAAAGTCACATATTGTTGTGGCAAAAGTAGGTAATAAGATTAAGACTATTCGCTTCGGCCAGCAGGGAGCTAAAACGGCAGGGAAGCCGAAGGCTGGAGAGTCTCAAGCAATGAAAAAGAAACGTGCGTCCTTTAAAGCAAGGCACGCAAAGAATATAGCTAAGGGCAAAATGTCGGCAGCATATTGGGCGGACAAAGTAAAATGGTAGAAGACACTAATTATCATCCAGCAGATACAAATGGTGATGGTAGCGTATCAAAAGAAGAAGAGGCATTATACCTCGAATTTAAACGTAAAGAGCTAGAAGATGCTGATGCTATGCGTGATGCTCAACGTAATATGACATGGTTTGCACTTGGAGGTTTACTACTATACCCCTTTGCAGTTGTACTAGCATCACTAGCTGGCTTAGATCAAGCACAAGATACCTTAGGAGACATGGCACCTACATACTTTGTAGCTGTTGCCGGTATAGTTGCAGCCTTCTTTGGTACTCAGGCAATGAAAGGTAAAAAATAATGGATTTTATATTTGACACTATTGTAACATTTTGGCAATGGACCATAGTAGTAACAGTAATAGCAATCAGTTATATTATTAATAAACTAGATAAACCAGATTTAAAGCGTATTAATTTTGAATACACTACAATGCCGAAAATGCAACCTCTGCCTATTAAGACAGCAAGTAAAGGTTTTTGGGGTGCAATATTAATGTGGCTTACTGGTACACGCCAGTGGGTAATTACAGAAGATTTCCACTACTGGATTGACAATCAAGCGTATAAAATCCCTGCGGGTTTTCAATTTGATGGAGCTTCGGTTCCTAAGTTCTTAGCAACTTTCCTGTCTCCAGTAGGGGTTTTATTAATGGGTGGCTTAGTTCATGACTATGGTTATAAGTATGCTACTCTTATGAAGAAGGACGGCAGTAACATTGGTTATCGTGACCAAAAACATATGGATGGTCTTTTTCGAGACATCTGTATCGAAGTGAATGGCTTTTATGCTCTTAACTACTTAGCATATTGGGCTCTCCGTTTAGCAGGTTTTGTAGCATGGAACGGACATAAGAAACGAGGTACACAACTTGAAGTATCTAAGTAAACTACTAAAACAACGTACGTCCTGGGATGGGATCGTACTTATTGGAATCTGTGGGTCAGTTATTCTTTTAGGAGGTTTAGCAAAACTTCTAGCATGGGTAGGACTCGGTTACGGAATCTGGACACTACTAAAAGAAGATTAATATGGCAGTTGAAGTAAGCCGAAAAGATGTACTTTCGGAAGAGTTAGTTGATTATAGATCTGAGACAAGGTTTCTAAAACTTCCAGTCGATCCATATTTGGATTTGCTGAACATCACACCGTTGCCTTCGCAGATAGCAATTATTAATGCGATTAACAACCCTAAATATCGTTTTGTCTCTGCCGCCGTCTCCCGTCGGCAAGGTAAAACGTACATAGCCAACATTATAGGACAGCTCGTGTCTTTAGTGCCAGGCTCCAATATTTTAATCATGTCTCCCAACTATTCCTTGTCTCAGATCTCTTTTGATCTGCAAAGAAACTTGATTAAACACTTTGATCTTGAGGTTACAAAAGATAACGCAAAAGACAAAGTGATTGAAATTTCAAACGGGTCTGCTGTAAGAATGGGTTCTGTAAATCAGGTAGATTCTTGTGTAGGCCGTTCTTATGATTTAATTATATTTGATGAAGCGGCACTAGCCGATGGAAAGGATGCTTTTAATGTTGCACTGCGGCCTACACTTGATAAAGATAATTCTAAAGCCATATTTATATCTACTCCCCGTGGCCGTAATAACTGGTTTTCTGAGTTTTTCTATAGAGGATTCTCCGACGAGTTCCCAGAATGGGTTAGTATCCGTGCAACTTACAAAGATAACCCAAGAATGAGCCAAAGCGATATTGACGAAGCACGAAAGTCAATGTCCGAAGCAGAATTTAGACAAGAGTACGAGGCCGACTTTAATACTTATGAAGGACAAATCTGGAAATTCAATTTTGAAACACAAGTCAAAGACTTCTCTCAGTTCGATACTAGTAGAATGGATGTCTTTGCGGGGTTGGATGTCGGTTACAAAGACCCGACAGCAATGTGCGTTATTGCGTATGATTGGGATTCAGAACAATACTATTTGGTGGACGAATATTTCGATGCTGAAAGAACTACTGAACAGCACGCTGCCGAAATCCAGAAGCTCATTGACCGCTGGGATATTGATTTCATTTATATTGATTCAGCCGCTCAACAAACACGCTTTGATTTCGCGCAGAACTACGATATTTCCACCATCAACGCTAAGAAGTCCGTACTTGACGGAATTGGACATGTATCAGGAATTATTGAGAACGACGTACTCTTTGTTGATCAAGAAGCAAAACAATCTTTAGCATGCCTTGATGCGTATCAGTGGGACCCTAACCCTAATCTAATGAAGGAAAAACCGAAACACAACATGGCATCTCACATGGCAGATGCGTTGCGATACGGATTATACTCATTTCAAATCTCAAATGTATCCTTCTAATGATACCAGCTTAAAAATAGTTATTGACAAGTTAGCTTAAACTAGATATAATTCTTTAAATGAAAAATAAAGGAACCAGAGGAAGATGCCTAAGTTAAAACGTGATATTGTAAAGTATGTACGAGATAAGGCAAAATCCAAGTATGCGAAGGGTTCCTCTTGCGAGATTTGTGGTGCAACAGAGCAGTTAGACTTTCACCACTTTTACAGTCTCACACCATTGTTAAACAAATGGATAAAAGATAACAATCACAATCCCGAGTACATTCAAGCACTTCGGGATGATTTTATAGAAGAGCATCATGCTGAGCTCTATGATCACACAGCTACTTTGTGTCATACTCATCATTTGAAACTTCATTCAATTTACGGTAAAGATCCAGCACTGACTACAGCTACAAAGCAGATGCGTTGGGTAAAGATTCAAAGAGAAAAACATGGCTTGGTATAATCCTTTTAGTAAAAAACCTGTTGATGTCGAAGAGAAGTTGAATCCTGCTCAATATCTTGATGGTGGGAATGTAGCTTCTACCAGAGAGCCTACCGTTTCTTATGAGCGCGCATACGAAGATCTAGAAATTGTAAATCGTGGCGTGAATATGATCGTAGATGATGTTGCTGAGATTCCTACTCTTGTACTACCCAATACTCAACGAGGTGTTGTAAAAGGCATAAAGAGATCAAAAGTAGAGCTTCTCTTAAATAAAGAACCTAACCCTTTTCAAGATATTAACACTTTTCGCCGTAACTTAGTTACTGATTTTATACTTGATGGGAACATCTTTATTTACTTTGACGGTGCTCATATGTATCATCTACCGGCAGATAAAGTACAGATTCATGCTGATAAAGATACTTATGTAGAAAAGTATACTCTTAATGATACTACTTTTACTACTAATGAAATTATACATATTAAAGACAACTCCTTTCATTCTATTTACAGAGGAGTTCCTAGATTAAAACCTGCTATGCGTACAATGAACTTGATGGCCTCTATGAGAGCTTTTCAAGATAACTTCTTTAAGAATGGTGCAGTTCCAGGTTTAGTACTTAAGTCTCCAAACACATTGTCAGAGAAAATTAAAGAACGTATGATGGTATCTTGGCAAACTCGATACCGTCCAGATACTGGAGGTAAGCGTCCTCTTATATTAGATGGCGGATTAGAAGTTGATAATCTTACAAAAATAAATTTTAAAGAATTAGATTTTCAAAGTGCAATTACAGAGAATGAAAAGATCATTTTAAAAGCACTTGGAATCCCTCCAATTTTATTGGATTCAGGTAATAATGCAAATATTCGTCCCAATTTACGACTTTACTATTTGGAGACTATATTACCTATAGTTAGAAAAATTAATTTTGCAACTACTCGATACTTTGGTTTCGAGTGTAAAGAAGATATTACAAACATTCCTGCTTTACAACCAGAGCTACGTGATAGTGCAGCATTTTACACTTCACTAGTAAATGGTGGTATTATTTCTCCAAACGAAGCTCGTGAAGCGTTAGGCTACGAAGCTAGAGAAGAGGCAGAAGATATACGAGTACCTGCAAACATAGCAGGCTCTGCAGCTAATCCGTCTGAAGGCGGTCGACCAGAGGAAACAGAAGAAGAGTGACTAGTTTAGGGAAAAAAATACGAATAAATAAAAATAGAAATATTGAAAAGTTATCTCGTTATTTTATAGAACAAGGAAAAATATTAGAAGAAAAAGAATATGGAGACGTCTCAAAAAGAGAAAAACCTTTAGGGCTTTCCAATTTAGTTTCTGTATTTGGCAGTTACGAAGCCATGTTAAAAGAGTTAGAATTAGGGCCTTTGGCAAAAGAAGTTATAGCTTTAAAGCCTAAGCCTAAGCCTAAACCGGCCGTTAAAAAGCCAAAAGCACCAGCTAAACCACTAGTGGTTAAGCCTGCTAAAGTAAAGGAGAGTAAAGATGAATAAGTTATTTAATCTTACATCCACATTTAAGTCTCATGAAGCAGACGATGGATCTGTAATGATACGAGGAATGGCTAGTACAGCTGACTTTGATCGCGCGGGTGATTCCATTTCAGCAGAAGCCTGGACTAAAGGTGGATTATCAAATTTTGAAAAAAATCCAATTATCTTGTTTAATCACGATTATGACAAGCCAATTGGTAGAGCTACAGGGTTGAAAGCTGGTCCCGATGGCTTGGAACTGGAATGTAAAATTAGTAAGGCTGCGCCTGCTAATGTTGCACAATTAGTTAAAGACGGTGTTCTTGGAGCCTTTTCTGTTGGTTTTCGAGTCAAGGACGCTGATTACTTAAAGGAAACCGACGGACTAATGATTAAGGACGCTGAGTTGTTTGAGGTATCGGTAGTATCTGTACCATGCAATCAGTCAGCTACTTTTTCGCTCGCGAAGTCTTTTGACTCAGATAAAGAGTACGAAGAATTCAAAAAAACTTTCACAAATCGTGTAGATCTAGCCGGTCAGTCTCTGGCTAAAGACGAAGTTAATACTTCTAGCGTAGCTAGTGACACACCGAAAAGCGCGGAGAAATCCGCAGATCAGGAGATCAAGATGGATAATCAAAACATCGACTTGGAAGCTTTTGCAAAGAAAGTAGCAGAAGATACTGCCGCTAAGATTGCTATGAAGCAAGCCGAGCAAAAAGCAGCTGACGAAGCCACCGCTAAAGCAGCTCAAGAAGCAGAAGAAGCGAAAGCTTTAGAAGCACAATCAATTAAAACAGTTATCAACTCTGGTGTAGAATCAGGTGTTGAAAAACTTATGAGCGACGTTGAAGCTAAACTAGCTGAAAAAGACGCAAACTTACAAGAAGTAATCGGTTCTTTCCAAAAAGAACTTGAAGAGAAGAAAGCTGAAATTTCAGCAATGCAAAACAGCAAAAAATCTTTCTCTGATCGTGGTTCAGACCTTTCTTCTTTTGGTAAAGACTTCCTTAATGCTCACGTATTAGGTAAAATTACTGGTAAAGGTCTATCAGGTACTGACTATGGTCGTTCTTTGTTAGAAAAAGCTGGCGAAACTTCTTATACTGCTAACAACCCAGCACAGGCTCAGCCAATTGATACTTTGGTCTCTCAAACTTTTGAAGAAGATGTACGTCTTCAACAACAAGTTGCAGGTTTATTCCGAGAAATTCAAGTAAACTCAGGCGCAACTATTCTACCCGTAGTTGGTGATACTAACTTCGCCCGCTTCTCAAGTGGTGGTGTTACTACTGCTGCTAACAATCTAAGTGCAAAAGATGGAGCTGATAACAGCGACTTCCCAATCACTACAGTAACTGCGTATGCTGAGCGTCTAATCTCTGGTACTTTCCTACCGGCAGATACTGACGAGCAAATCGTTCTTAGCATCATTCCAATGTTGACAGCAGCTCTAGCACGTGCTCATGCACGAGCAATTGATAAAGCTTGTCTATTTGGTTATGGTAGTAACAAAGGTCTAGTTGGTACTGCGGGTGATTATGCTGCTGATAATACAGCTGCTGGTTATGCAGCTAACACTGGTGCATTCAGTGGCACTGCGGGCGTACTAAAAGCAGTTGACCTTCTTAACATGAGAGGTAAAATGGGTGCTTATGGTATTAATCCTTCGGACCTAGCTTACATCGTAAGTGTTGAGCAGTATCACAATCTAATGTCAGATGATAACGGCTTCTCTGATATTTCAGAAGTTGGTAATGATCTAGCTACTAAGATCACTGGCCAGGTTGGTTCTGTATACGGTACTCCAGTAGTTGTTAGTGATCAGCTAGCAGATGCTGATGTCAATCAGGCACAAGCAGCTATTAAACTTGAGTGTGGTGCTATTGCAGTTAACCGTAACTCTTTCGTAATTCCACGTCTACGTGGTGTGTCTATTGAGACAGATTACGAAGTTGCGAACCAGCGTACTGCGCTTGTTGCTTCTCAATCTCTTGGCTTTACTCAAGTGGTTGGTAGTACTAATGCAGCTAACCGTGTTTCTTATGCTGAAACTGCTGGTGACTAATAGTAATACTTTTACTTTTAAACTTCGGGGAGGTTCGCCTCCCCCAAGTTTTTACTAATGGACTTATACAATTATGGCAGATTTAATAACACTATCAAACTATAAAATAGCAGAAGGAATTCAGTCTACGAAAGACGATTCTAAGATAGAGTCTATTATTGCTCGTGTGAGTCAATTAGTAAGAACTTATTGTGCAAATGGTATAACTACTTATCATACTTCGGCAAAAACCGAAACGTTAAGTGTTAATTGGGCATCTAATATTGTACAACTTACAGAAAGCCCTTTAGTAGGAGTAACTTCAGTAAAAGAGAGAGAGAATCTCTCAGATAGTTACACTACTCTTGTAGAAAATACTGACTACTATGTAGACTACTCTACCGACAGTATTTATAGAGTATCTTCAAGCGGATCAGCAAGAAACTGGGCAAATGGTCCAGGTGCTGTGCAAGTAGTTTACAATGCAGGATATGAAAATTGCCCTGCTGACTTAGAGTTAGCAGTTATTGATTTAATTACTTATTATGTAAAAGACGAGCACAAAGCACGTCAAACTATTGCGGGTGCGAGCATACAGAATCAAAGCTCTTCAAGTCAGAGAAACAACGTCGCGTTTCCTGACCACATTAAGAGAGTGTTAGATCTTTATAAGAACTTCTAATGAGTAGACAAGGCCAGCAGAAGTTTCTAACAACTCTACAAAAGAAACTTTTGAGGGAGTCTAAACATTATAGGCAAAAAACAGCAGATAAGCAAACACACCACTTTAGTGTAAGCAAAAAATCTTTGAACGAGGGCATAAGACAAACTGTTAGTAGTAAATTTAAGTCCAAGTCAGATGCTCGTGTACGAGAAATACTAAGTATTGTAGATAAAGATATTACTACTGCAATAGAAGCAATCAAAAAAGAACTACATAGATTAGAAGATGGAGCGACTGTAGCAAAAGTATACATTACTTTTGAAAATCCAAATGGAATTGGTGCAGTTTTTTATGCCACAAAAACAGATAGCGGTAGATTAAGAAATATATATAGACAAGCAGCAGTTGCTTCACGAAAACATTTAAATGTTTTAGCAGAAAAAGTAAATAAAGCCTCAATTAAAATAACAGGTAAGGGTACAGGTACAAAGTCCGCCGATTATTTTCATGTTGAGCACGGAAAAAACGAAGGTGTAGCAGAATCTTTAGTTAGAGATGCACTAGAAGAATCTATACTAGATATTCCTGATATTAGTTTTCAACAGGCGAAAGATTGGTTAGAAGCCATGATGCCCGAAATTACACTTATTAGAGATACTAAGACTAGTAGGATGAATATTCATATAGGACCGAAACTAGGAAATCTGGCAGAAGGTAGAGTGTCGAGACAAGAGAAAAAAGAGTTTTCTCAAATGGTAGATGACCTAGTAAAAGTAGTAACTTTAGATGCTAGTTTTCTTGTTGATGCTCCAGGTTCTGATAGTTTTAGAGATATACAAAAGAAAAAAGTTTTAAAAGCTGCAACAGATCCTTTTACAAAAATTAAAAATACAAGAGTAAAAGCAAAAACTAAAATTAAGCATGGGTCTAAAACACCTGTAAAAAGTAAAAGAAAAAAAGCAAAGATTTCAGACATTACTCCAAAACCTAAACCTATTGGAGGTACACAAAGAAGATCAAAAGCAAGTTCCATGGATTTTAATCCTTTACAAATGATTGCTATGTTGAATAAACAACTTCCTGACACTATAAGAAAAAATATGGTATCACCAGGATTAGTAAATAGAACAGGTAGATTTTCGGAGAGTGCAAGAGTAACAGATATTGTACAAACTCCTAAAGGCTTCCCAAGCGTAGGGTACACTTACCAAAAGAATCCTTACGAAGTATTTGAAATGGGTGCAGGAGATGCAAGATGGGCAACTCCTGAAAGAGACCCAAGAACATTAATTGATAGATCTATTCGAGAATTAGCAACACAGTTTGCAATAGGTAGATTCTACACTAGGAGAACTTAATGGCAGCAAGAGATTATACAACTAGACGTTTGGGTATTGTGAATGCTCTTGCTGAAAAGTTAAAGGATATAAACGGCACAGGAACTTATCTTACAGATCTTGCGCAAAATGTATCTCCTAGACTTAAATTTTGGGATGAGGTGGAGGAATTTCCTGCAGTTCACCTAAATGCCGGATCTGAAACCCGCGAATATCAGGGTGGAGGGTATAAAGATAGATTTCTTTCAGTAACTCTTCGTTGCTATGTGCAAGATGAAGATTCTGTACTCGCTTTAGACGAGTTATTAGAAGATGTAGAGACTGTACTGGAAGAAAACTCAAAACTAGAGTACAAGGATCGTAATAATGCGACTCAGTACACTCAACAAATCACAATCATTAGTGTAGATACTGATGAAGGTGTACTTGAACCTTTAGGTGTTGGTGAAATATCTATAGAGGTTCGATACTAGAAAATACAGGCACGAACAAAAGTTCACGTCCTTGTCTTTTCAAGATAACATAGGAGAAATACTATGGCAGATAATATGTTTTTTAGTAGAGATACGAAAGTCTATGTAGCACCGTTGAATCCATCTACGGGCAATGAGCAGGCTCTTTTTGAAGTCCCTGTTCTTGATGGATTTTCGTTTTCTCAATCAACAAATAGTTCAGAGGTAACTTTGAATGAAATGTCGGCAGGTTCAAATGCAAGTCGACGTGGTCGCAAGATGTTTAATGACTCTCTTGCACCAGCAGAGTGGAGTTTTTCCACTTATGCAAGACCTTTCAAAACTGGCGGTGGTGGCGGTGCTACAGACGCATCAGACACAAGCGGTCAAGTACACGCTGTAGAAGAAGTACTTTGGGCAATGATGGTAGGAGATGCTACGTACAGTGGCAGTACAACTAACGCTGGCGCAGTAGCTAGTATCAGTGGAGCAACTTCATTCAGCTCTCTAACAGGCGCTGATAAGTTAGGTGCAAATGCAACCTTTGATTTGGAAACTACTACTGACGGTGGTGGTGGTGGCTGTCAAATTCGTTTAACTTATACAGAGCTTACAGGAGGAATTGCTGCAACTTTACACGCTAGCAACGAGAAGGGTTCTGGGTATACTGCAAATGATAAACTATTTATTAGTAAAGAAGAAATTGAAGAAGCAATGGGCCTATCTTCAGGTACAATTAATCCCGCAGGAGACGACTTTTCTTGTACTGTAGCTAGTATCGCAAATGCTACCGGAGGCACAAGTTTCCAAGGCTTTACTCGTACGTCAGGCTCTCTAGCTATTGACTTTAGTAACTCCAACAAAACTAAACTAGGTACTGCAAACATTTACTTTGTAGTAGGTAAAACTGGTGGAAGTAACAGCGGTGAGCTAACTTATAAGATCTCAAACTGTTGTGTAAATGAAGTTGGATGTGATTTTGACATTGATGGTATTACTACTCTTAACTGGTCAGGTATGGGTGCAGAACTAATCGAACAAGACACAGATCTAGTAACAACTGCTGCAATTATCGAAGGTACTACTGCAACAAATAACTTTATTCGTAATCGTTTAACAGAACTTGTAGCCTCTAACGGTGGTGGTACTTCTCAGGTTCTTACATTAACAGGAGGAAGTGTAACAATTTCTAATAATATGACTTTCCTTACTCCAGAAACTTTAGGTATTGTAAATACTCCATTAGCTCATGTAACAGGTACTCGTTCTGTTTCAGGTAGCTTTACTTGCTACTTAAATAATGATGATAATGCTAGTGCTGCACTATTTGAATCCCTTGTGGAAGATAAATCAACAGTTACTCATGATTTTGATCTAGAGTTTAAGGTTGGCGGTAATTCCGCTCCAAATCTAACTTTTGATATGCCGAGCTGTCATTTGGAAGTTCCTAGTCACTCTATCGAAGATGTAATTTCCCTAGAAGTAAGCTTCCATGCTCTTGGTACAGATATTGATAGTACAGATGAGGTAGTTGTTACATATAAAGGTGTGAATCTGCCATCATAAAGCTAGTAAAAAATATTTCTTGACATTTGTGGTCTCTTGGACTATAATATGGAATAGGAAAAAGTTAAGAAGGGGTCTTTTTCAGACCCCTTTTTATTACTCGGAGAATTATGGCTAATTACAATTTTTTAAAAGAAGCAAAAGTTTGGTTTGTGCCTACCTCCGAAACAGGTGTAGAGGAAGGTTTAACGCCTACAAGGGCATATACTGGGTATGTATCTAGTAACTCCGGAAGTGGGAACGAAAGTTCAGACCATACCAATAACGTATTAATATGTGGAGATGTATATCTTCCCAGAGCCTTTCCAGAAAATCACCATGCTTTATTTTATATAGGGGAGACACATGGGGTATGGGTAGGAAAAACTAGACTACCTGATGGAATAGATTACTTTAGAGCAAAGTTTGGGCGATCAAATTACAGTACGGCGTCTGAATACGAAGAACTAAGTCAAAACTCTACTGCGACGGATTCTGTAGGCATAGATATACCTATTGCAGATATTCCAGAATTTGATAATTCCGTGCATAGAGTTTGTATATATGCTAGCCCTCCGGATAATCAATTAAGTATATGGATTGACGGTAGATTAGTTATTAATATTTTTTCTACAGGAGATATCAGTAGATGGGGGGATACTAGTTCTGAAGGGTACTGGTTAGGTGGCTCAATTTCGTTGCAGAATACTCCTTTTGTACCTATTGCCCAGAGCAGTAACTTTGACGTAAAATGGCCTTTTAATGCATCTTCTCTAGCATTATTATATAATGCAATAACTTTAGTGAACGCACAAGTGCCTTTATTATTAGATGTTGGGCCAACTCTTACATTTAATCAGACTTTTACAGATAATACCTATTCAAATAAAAGTTTACATCAACCAGGAGAGCTTTTTAAACGATCAAATATAAAAAAAGCTAATCCCGTAGATATTTCTTTTAGTATTCCTGCTTATGAGGAAAACGACTTTAGTAATCTCTGGGACTGTATTAGAGATGTTAAACCTTCAGGAGATTTAAAAGGTTTTGATTTATATATACAACTTCCAAATAACTTTTATAGAATTAGAAATGCATACATAACTAGTAGTAAATTTGTTATAGAAAAAGGAAAGCCTTTAAACTTAGATTTACAGGCCCAAGCATCAGAATTGCTAAGATTGGATACATCTTTTAATTGGGCAACTGCGTTTAATGAAACTGTTGGAAGAAGTGCTATTAATAATCATCAGACTACTTCTGATCATTTAACAGTTTCTTTAGATAATACCTCTCTTGATTGTATAGCTGCAGTATCAGCTGAGATACAAAATGATATACAGTGGATAGAGTCTCAAACAGTCCATAATTCTATTAATATAGATGAAAGTTTAAGTCCTCACTCTTATTGGGAGCTTGACGATTTAACACTAGGATATCAGCCCGGAGGAGCACCTTCTCAAAGTGATAGTACTGCGGCTGACCCAGGATATACTCCTAGTGCAGGAAAGAGACATGTATTTATCGGAGGCGTTACATGGGCCGCGGATAGGAGCACAGTAACTTTTGATATTCATATAAATCATCCGCCAAATACCCCAGCATATAGTGATCTAGATTGGAGATTGAAGTTTGATAATTCTAAGTTAGCCTATGATGTAAGTGCTGGTTCAAGTTTTAATATAGATATAGATACTAACGACGGGTTCGCTATTTCTGTAGTATCAAATGTTTATTCAGAATACAATGAAAATGGTCACAATAGGCACGCAAGCATGGATTTTGCCAATTACCTAAATACCTATCCAGAGTTTTCTAATGCTTTTGCTACAAGTTTTCCCGTAAAAATTGCTGATATAACTCTTGCTGTCGTAGGTACTGGCTTTACGGATTTGAGTATGAGCTCCTCATATAGACCAGATGCAGGAAACACTCATGGAGATCCCAACCCTTTTCCACAGTTTATAACTCTTACTACTGCGGAAGTTCCTCATATATCAATTAATAGTGCAACAGGGGCAGTAACATTTGACTCGAATGCACAAACAAATAAAGATTTATATGTGTTTGAAGTACGTAGCAAAAATGCAGCAGGTGGTACACGTTTTAAAAAACAAATTACATATAAGCCTTCTGCAGGGCTACAAGATAATACACTATTACAGACAGAGTTAGAATCGGACTACTCTCCAGCTAATTCTTCAGTGATAACCCTTCCCGAAAAGTACAGATTACAGGAAAGAAGGGTATCTGGATCTGTAACACAATATGTTACAGATAGTACATCCCATAAGTATGTACAAACATATAGAACCGGCGTACCTGTTGTAATAGAGGCAGGAAAAAACAGTACAACCGGTTTTCAGTTTAATCTTAGCGAATGCACTTTTACAAACCGAAATAATGTTGCAGACGCTTTTACACAGAGCTTTGATTGGAAGTTAAATAGTATAGGTTCCAATACTTTAAGTTCTATAATTAAAATTAATAACAGTTAGGAGTTATGATGGAATTAAAAAAACTAATGATCGATACCAAAGCAGTTTGGGTTGATTTTGCAGGATTACAGGGATTTAAAGTAGAAGTTGCAAATCTTTCAAAAAAAGAACTAACAAATCTTAGAAAGAAATGTACAACGCAAAAATTTGATAGAAAAACTAGACAAGCAATAGAAAGTTTAGATGAAGATAAATTTATTACAGAATTTACAAAAGCAGTAGTAAAAAACTGGAAAGGCTTGACCTTAGGTCACTTAGAAACTTTACTATTAATAGACATGGACGGTAAAGATCCCGAGGAAACTTTAGCATATAGCGAGGATAATGCAGAAACTTTAGTAAGTTCTTCAACTGAATTTGATACCTGGCTCAATGAGGTAGTCTTTGATTTAGATAACTTTCGTACAGAGCGAAAAAGAGGAAGTACTAAACCGGCTGGAAAGGTATCTAAAGAACAGTGATACTAAGATGACGCGAGAGCGTTATCTTACAATGTGTGAACAAATAGGTAAAGACCCAGTTGATGAAGAAATACCTCCCGATTGGGAGGATTTTCCTTACATCGTAATACAGGCTTTTAACACTTTCAATATGTTAGGAGACAGAATTGTAAACGAAATAGGATATATTGGAAAAGATTATACAAATTTACCAGTATATATGGAAATATACGACGTAGAAGACAAAGAACTGTTTTTAGATATTTTATATTTTCTAGAGACAAGAGCTATTTCTCAATCCCAAGAAGTCATGAAACGGGAAAGAGAAAAGCTAAAGAGAAAAGCCAGTGGCAGATAAAAGTACAGTTCAGGTAACGTTTAAGGTAAACGCAGACGGTAGTCTGCAACAAGTGGGTAAAGCGGCAGAAAAAACCGCTAAGTCTATGGATAAAGCAACCTCGAGCACTACTAATTATAATAGAGCAGCTCGAGGGGTTGCTAATCTTCAACAAAACCAGACAAAAGCATTCGCAGCAACAGCTAGAGGGACTTCTGGTCTTGTTGCGGCTTATGCAACTCTTATGGCTCATGTATTTGCTCTTACAGCGGCCTTTGGAGCCTTACAACGGGCCTCTGCACTAGTTCAGCTAGAGCAAGGTCTTGTTGCTGTAGGTAATGCAGCAGGTCAAAATCTTCCTTATGTTTCTAGAGAAATTCAAGCAATTACGGGTCATGCTGTAACTCTTCAAGAAGCTATGGAAGGCACAGCTCTTGCTATGTCTGCTGGCTTCGGTATTAACCAACTAAAAGAACTTACTAAAGTTGCTCGTGGAGCTTCTATCGCACTTGGTAGAAACATGGGCGATGCACTTACTCGTCTTGTAAAAGGTACTGCTAAACTAGAGCCTGAAATTCTTGATGAATTAGGTATCATGGTTAGACTTGACAAAGCTTCTCAAGACTATGCTGCAAGTCTAGGTAAAACAATAACACAGCTAACTCGATTTGAAAAACAACAAGCATTTCTAAATGCTACTATTGATCAAGGACAGAAGAAGTTCTCCGTAGTTATCGATAGTATTGATCCAGATCCTTATTCACAATTAAGTTCCGCATTCCAAGATCTTGTTAAGGACATGACTACCCTTATGAATAAGGGTCTAATACCTGTAATTAAATTCTTATCTTCTAGTAAGTTTGCGATGACAGGTGCGATTATATTATTTGCTTCATCTATTACAAAAATGCTACTCCCCGCTCTTGGAGAAATGTCTACAGCTAACCGTACCGCGGCAGCTGTAGCATCTCAATCTGCAACTAATGCGGCAGGAAAAATGGAGAAGAAGTATTTAGGTGCGGTTAGAAAAGTAAAAGGTGCTTTTAAAACAGTACCTGCAAGTGTTAAAGCAGTAGAGGCACAATTTGTTTCAGGAGGTCTCTCTGTACAACAGTATAAAGTTCATTTGAACAATTTAAAAAAATCAGAAAAATTACGATCAATTGCCTTAAAACGCCATAGTGGTGAACAAGCTATACAAAAGAAAAAAGAATTAGCGGATATTCGACTATTAATTGCCGAAACTCAAAAGCTTCTTATGGTAGAGTCTCAAAGAGGCGGAGCAGGTGTAGGAGTTAAATCTGCTAGACAAGTTGGTCGTATGGCTAAAAGACAGTCTATATACCAAGATAAAATCGGAGAGTCTTCTTTATTTGGAGGGTTAGCTGTTGCAGGTAAAGGATCGAAAGCACAATTTAAAGAGATAGGAAAAGGCCAAAAAGGATTAAAAAAATTAACTCTAGGGTTTTCTGCAGCTACAAAAAGTGCTGGATTATTTGGATCTGCTCTTTTAAGATTTGTACCCATTATTGGATGGGCATTTACTGCTTTTTCACTACTTAGTCCATTACTGGGCGGTATGTTTAAGCAAGGAGCAGTTGCAAAATCGGCAAACGAAGTCGCTGATTCTTTTGATAGTTTTTATAAGGTAGCTGCACAACTAAATACAGAACTTGAAAAAACAGAAGAAGTCCTGGATCGTGAAAATAAAAAACTTGCAGTTAGAGTGGGTTTACTACAGCAAGTCTCTGCTGGTGTATCAAAAATATTTGAAGCAGATGAAGCAGAAAGGCAGAAAGCAGTTACTGAAGCCTTGGAAAAAGCAAATGCTGCCCGAGCAAGTGCAGCAAAAAAACAACGAGCTCAGTGGATAGCAGCCCGCAATGTAACAAACGCAGAGCTAGAGTATAAAAAAGCTTTAGAAGCTAGTACAAAAGTAGGAAGCGCGGCGGCTGGAGCAACTATAGACCAAGCAATATCTATGATTAAAGCCAGTGGAAATACTAAGGTATTTACAAATGAGCTAGAAAAGTTGGAAGTGTTGAGAAATAAATACAAAGATAAAGATGTAGACAAAAAACAATTTTTTGACGAAGTAGAGGCAATTACAGAACCTGCAAGAAAACTAAAAGCTGAGCAAGAGTCAGCAGCAGAAGCTACGATTAAGCTAGAGCAGTCTGTAAAAAGCTTTACTGAAAAAGCAAAAGGTCAGTTTGGAGAGTTATTTGTAAATACCAACACTCTATATAACTCGTTGCTAAATATTGAAAAAGCAGTTACAGCAGGCACAGCTACGGACGACTTTATTCCTATAACTCCTGAACAAATTAAACAAGTAGAAAGGTTAGGAAAAGCATTAAAGGTAGCAGTTAATCCAACAGATTATGTAGGTAGCTTGAAAAAAATAGGCGAGCAGATAGCTAAAAATAATGTTTTAGCCTCTACAAGCGAAAAAACAGCTCAACGACTAACTCATCAAGCTAAGAAATTAAATGGTTTTGCCAAAAACACCTCGGGTGTAATGGCTCTTCAGTTGCTTATTGAACAAGATATTTTAAATACAAAAATAGCAGGATTAAATGCAACCTTAGAGAATATGCTTGCTGAAGAAGGTATAAACTCAGCATCCGATAGAGTCTTAAAAACAAAAGCCGAAATAAAGAAACTCGAAGATCAGATTTTATCGAACAAAGAAACAGAAGAAAAAATTGCAATAGCTCAAATTAACCATACTTTAGACATGTTGAAAATGCAACAAAAACTGTTAAGTTTGTCTAAAGAGCGACGAGATACTGAAAGAGATATAGAAATGCTTCAATATAGAATTGCTTCGGCCAAGGCTGGGCAAGAAGTAAGTGACTTTGCAAAGATATCAGTTCTTCAAAAAAGACTAGCGCAAGCCGAAAACGCTCAAAGTACTACAGTAGGAAATAAATTGTCTATCTCTGTAGCTGGGTCTGCAAAAAGAATATCAGAGTTACAAAAAGAGAGAAAAACGGCTTTATCTGAGTTGGATAAGACGGAAGCTCCCGCAGTTATAACTACTATGAAACAGCAACCAGCAGTAGATGCCACTCATGGGGCTATAGAAGAAGTTACTGTTGTAGCAGATAATAGTGCACAAATAGGTTTTTATAAAAAACAAAAAACTTTAGCTGAGAGAATAAATGCAGAGTATGATGCAAAAGAAAAAGCAGAAAAAGATAATTTAGCCGAAGAAAAAATAAAAATAGAAACAGACTATGCTGCAAGAGTTTTAGGTATAAAAGCCGATCTTTACGAGGCGGAGATGAGATTAGAAAGAAAAATGCTCCAAGACAAGATGGTAGGTATGAATGCATTAGCCCAGTCTCAAATGACTACTGCTCTAAAGCAAAGAGATGAGCAAGCTAAACTAGTTTTGAGCTTAGATGCTATTAAAAACATGAACTTTGAAAGTGAAGAGGCAAGAACTAAAGCTGAGGACGCAGTTAAAGGGCAGTTTTATAGAAATGTAGCTGCAAATGCTAAAACGGCGTTCGCCGATATTGGTGCAGAGATGTCTAAGTTTGGGGGTGCTGACGGTGTTTATGCAGGTGCAGTAATGACGGGTATTGGACAGGTAACTGAAGGATTAACTATGTCTTTCCAAGCATTTACGGACTCTAGTTTAAGTGGTACCGAAAAATTAAATGCTGGATTAAGCGGTCTAAGTTCGATTACTAGTGCATACGCTGCAATTACTCAAGCTAGTACAGACCAGGCCATCGCCAATCTTGACAAGAAGATAGCAGCAGAGAAAAAATCAGATGGTAAGTCCAAAGAAAGTGTTTCTAGAATTAAAGCTTTAGAAAAGCAAAAAGATTTAGAAGCTAGAAAAGGTTTTGAGAAACAGAAAAAAGCACAAAAAGCGCAAGCAATTATTGCTGCAGCCCAAGGCGCGGTATCCGCATACACTTCTTTAGCGGTAATTCCTATAGTTGGTCCTGCTTTAGGTGCTGTTGCGGCCGCGGCTGCTCTTGCAATGGGTAAACAACAAGTAGATACTATTAATGCAACATCTTATCAAGGAGGAGGCAGTCTTGGAAGTGGTCCCTCAAGTATCAGTGTGGGACAAAGATCTAATTCTGTAGATTTAGCAAATTCTAGTAGTGAATCGGGAGAGCTCGCTTATATGAGAGGGGGTAGAGGTGTTGGAAATGCTCAAAACTTTACTCCTGCTTTTGGCGGGTATAAGCACAGAGCTGCAGGGGGATCTACTGGTTATATAGTAGGTGAGCAAGGGCCAGAGCTATTTGTTCCCGAAACGGCAGGAGATATTATACCTTCTGGAGATACTCAAAAAATTGCAGCACCTTCTAATGTAAACTTCTCTATAAATGCAGTAGATGCAACTGGTGTTGAAGACCTACTAGTAAAACAAAGAGGCAATATTATTAAAATGATAAGAGAAGCAGCAAATCAACAAGGCGAATACTTTTTAGAAACAGTATCGGAGAGTGAACTATAATGGCAATTAATACACCTAGATCTAACCTATTACCAGACCCTAATAATCCTATAAATGATGCAGGCCAGGCAGATGCTTCAGGTATTGCGGCAGGTTTTATATCTGTGTCTCTAAACTCTGAGTTTAAAACTGTATCTACATTTACAAACTCGGGCCGACTTATTACGAGTTCGTCCGGAGGCCATAAATGGTCTGTTAATGTTTCTTATAACCCTCTTACTCGAGAAGATTTTGAACCTGTATATAATTTTTTAGCACATAAAAAAGGGAGACTTACTCCCTTCTTTATGGAACTACCACAAAATCTTTTACCAAGAAATGCTAGTTTTGCTACTCATACAACTTCAAATGATACCTTTCAAGTGTTTACCAGTCCTATAGAGTCCAGTTTTTTGCAAGTCAATAAAGAATATACTACTCAAACAAATGATAGCGGTACAAACTGGGTTTCTGTAGGGGCTTCAACGGATGCTGTTGGTGTAACCTTTACAGCTACAGATGCATCCACTACTGGTACAGATACAGCTACAGCAACATACGTGCCTGCGGGACAAGATAATATAACTATTGCTAATCCTCTAGGATATTATTCTAGTACCTCTCATGGCACTCCTAGACCAGGGGATTTATTTACTATTTATGATAGCCAGGATGCAATACATACAAAACTTTATAAAATTACTGCAGTAGAAACAAAAGCAGACTATTCAGATACTGTTCCCGATCAAATAGCAACATCCTTGCCTACATACAGTGGAACTAACACTAACACACTACGAATTCATTGTACACCAGCACTTCAACGAAATGTATACAGTGGATCAAATATAAAATTTCATAAACCTAAAATACGTGTTGTATTAAAGGGAGATATACAGGAGTACTCTTTGAATAACGAAAACTTATACACCTACTCATTCGAGCTTGAGGAGGCACAAAAATAATGACTACACGATCTATACCTTCAGCATTAAAAACTTATTTGGAAGAAAATAAACCTTATATAATTGCTCATTTAATAAAATTTGAGAGACCTGTTGTAACGGGCTCCTATCATGAGGGCCCTGGCGGAAAAGTTGAAGATTATGTTTACTTAACAGACGCGGGGAGAGATATTACTTTTGATGATGGAAGTTTTTCAGAGAGAGAACAACTACAACTTGAAAAAGATAATTTTTTAGGTAATACTTCTAGTTCAGCTTCTCCGAACGGACCCCAAGTATATAGAGCCAATAAATTAACTAGTGTGGGCACTATAAATGAAGGTATTGAAGCCAAAGCATCTACTTTACAGATAAAATTAGATGCGGGAGCTATAGGGCAGGAAATATACATTACAGCTAGCATGTCACAAGGTAGTGGTATTTTAAACACCACTACAGATATTAGTGAGTTTGGTATCAGAGAAGGTGATAAAATTAGAATATCGACAGCTGGAGCAAGTCCGGTGATCAACAACGGCGTGGGAGATTTTATAGTAAATAGGTTTGACGGCTTTAGTAATGTACATCTAACTCAAACCTCTGGATTTGCTAGCCTAAACTTCTCCTCAAAACAAGTAAGAATAGAAGTAGTGTCAGAAGATACCACTACTTTAGTAACAGGCAGCGATAATGTTTCATATACAAACTATATAAATAGAGAAGCATACATTTACAGAGTTTACATAGATCCAGAAACAAACTCAATAGTAGGTGGGGAGCCCGCGTTTTATTCAGGAATCTATAATCAAAAGGGTGCTGTTTTATTGTTCAAAGGTATTATTACCGGAGGATCTATAAGTGATAATCCAGGCTCTAAAAGAGAGGCGATCTGGACGCTTACAAGTCACTGGGGAGATTTTGTACAAGTACAGAATAGAGTAACTAGTGATGATACTCATAGAGCACTGAATCAAGATGGTATACCAGATAGAGATGTAATCTTAAAACAATCATACGCATCAGATCTAGGTTTTGAGCACTCAGAAAGATCCCTTAATCTTATGGCAACATATGATAAAGAAGTAATTAAACATAGATTAAAAAAGAAAAAGAAAAATTTAGGTTTAAGCACTAAATACACGTTACACGAATATACAGATTATGTTCCTACTGATGTAGATTTACGATTAAATCTACAGTCAAAGGCACTACCTGTAATTTATGGTGTCCAACGGGTAGAAAGTATTCCTATATTTTTTGACAATCAAAAAAATAAAAATGATCATATATATGCAGGCTACGCGATATGCGAAGGCTCTATAGGCGGCATTTACGATATTATAATAGATGGCAAAACAACAATATGTACTGATGCAGCAGATGCAGAAGCTAGAAATAGTCAAAATGATAATAATTCTATTGATGTATTATGTAAAGGTAGAGCAGATATAGGACAAGTTTTACAAGGTGTAAATAGTTCAACAGGATCTCCTAAGTATGTGGATAACGTATACTCCTACGATGGAGCTACCGACACAGCTTTAAATGGTTCCGTAGCTGTAGAAAACTCCGCATACTATGAACAAAATACTCAGAATTTAGATGCTGGAGGCGTAGGATATACAGGCATTTTACATGAAAAAACTTACGCTTTTAGGGATCCGATTGATTCTACGTTTATATTCCATTCGGGGAGATCCAACCAAAGAGCAGATAATCTTTTAGTGGAAAAAGCTTCTAAGCAACTATTTAAAATACAAAATGATTTTTACGAGGGCCAGGCCCATAAGTACTGGACACCAAACCACAGACTACTAGATACAGCCTATTGTGTAGGGGAGTTTATTGTGGGAGACGGGGAAATTCAGTTACCTGAACTAACATTCTTGGTAAGAGGTAGGGACATAAATTGTTATAATTACGATGATAGTTATATGCACAATCCCAGATCTTCTTATGTTTCGGAAGTAGGTAACGTATCTCAGTTTAGGCTTGGAGACCAAGTGGCTATAAGTGGCACAGGTATAAGCAGCTATAATACTACTATTATAGATAAATTCTACTTCTATGATGCGGAAGGTGTCTTACAGTATCGATTTAGATTTGAAACTCCTCCCACTAATCCCTCTTATGAGGTGATTATGACCAAAGGCTCTTATAATTGGCATATGCTTGTTTCCAATGCTTTAGTTGCTACTGGTACTGTGAGTGCAAGTCTCGGAGGAACTGTTGATAGTTATACAGGTTCTGGATCGAATTTTGCAATTAATGTTAGAGGTAGTGATGCGACCGTAACAGGGTTTGATCATGCGGCAGCAGTTACTCACTCTCCTTATGGATCCTCAGAGTATTTAGCGCAGATTTCTTTTCAAAAGTATACAGGGTCTCCTGCAACGGGCGGAAAAGCTATTGCATACTCTAACTTACACTATTCTAGTATAAGTCTGCCGTCTGCGGGAAGCAATCTAATTTTATCAGGATTTAAAGGCGTGGAGCTTGATTCTGCAGATATAAGCACTTTAGATTATAATGTAGTATTTGTCCGTAATGCTATAAACGTAGATTTACAAGATTCATCTGGCAACGACTTTAGACCTGGAGACGACCGTTTAGAGGGCCATAAAATAGTTTTAACACATTTTACAGCTAATGGCAGACCTTATATTCAAGAACGAACAATTACTCATTGGCTACCTGACGGAGGAAGTGTTAATTCCAATGCAGCAATTATCTTTGTTGATCAGCCTTGGGACTTGGAACAAGAGCCTACTGGTACTGTGAGTTTTGTTGTTCAGATAAGAACTCCTGAAGACAAAAGGGTATCTTTAAACCCTTCTTTACAGCTTTTAGATTATTTGAAAGCAGAAAGATATGGTAAAGGTTTAAAAGATAAAGATGTAGACTTAGAAACGTTTAAGTCAGCTGCTAGAGAGTGTGACACTAGATCAGATGTTTCTATTATGGTATCTACATCAGGTATTACTGTACCCGATGTAGGTGATGTATATAAGCTAGAAAATAATAGTAGTATTCAGTTTCAAGGAACTGTCAAAAGTGTTAAGACTAGGACAATTAGTACAGGCACTTTTGCAGAAATAACTTTTACTGATTGTATAGGTAAAATAGTTTATAAATATACCGGGGCTAATTACGGGCAGGTAGGAGAGATTTATTGGAGAAACTCCGGTGGGGGCATTGATTTAAGAAAAATAAATAATGCTGTCAGTTTAAACTCTGATTCAGCATGGAACTCATTACCCTCTCCTCAATCTAGTGATCTAGAATTACAAAAAATATCTGGTTCGGGAGCAAGCGCTATCGCCTTAGATATAGGCACAGCAGGGTATCAGGCTGATGGTAACCCTATTGTTAAACGCTTTGATTCAGTAGGAGGCACAACTGCTTCTGGGTATAGTTTATACGATTCTGACAATATAAAATATTGGAAATACTGTGGATGGGATAGCCCAGAGCAACGAAATGTAACAAGACATCAGTTTAATCAACTAGTAGACACTAGTACCGATGTATTTTCTAATGTTAATAACATGTTAAGACAGTTTAATGGTATACTTCGTTATAGTAATGGTAAATATCAATTAGATATTAAATCATCTGTAGGAACTTTAGACTCTTCTCAAAAACTAGTAGAAGACGATATCATTGGTTCTGTAAAAATAACAGATAAAGGAAGTAAAAAAACTTACAATAGTATTACGGCTAATATTATTGATCCTTCTCAAAATTTTCAACCTAGATCAATATCTTTCTTTAACTCGGATTTTTTAAAGCAAGATAATGGCGTACCTAAAAAAGGAAGTTTTGAGACTCCTTCTATTACAAACTACTACAATGCTAGGGTCAATATTAAACAGTTTCTTAATGAGTCTAGAAATGGTTTGGAGATTCAATTTAAGGTGAGGCCTTCTGTACTTTCTTTACAAGCAGGTCAAATAATTTCTTTAGAGTATCCTCGTCTAAAATGGAACTACGAAAAACTATTTAGAATAATAAATATTAATTTTTTAAATGATGGTACAGCAACAATCACTGCTATAGAGCATCAAGATTCTGCATATTTAATACAACCCGATGAAAGAACTCCCGAGTTTATCCCTGAGACAGGATCAACTGTTGCACTAGCAAACGTGCCGGAATCTCCGTACTCACTATCAGCTAGTCAGGATGAGTCAGGAGGTATTCAACTTGATTGGCTACATACTCCAAAGTTTAATCCCGCAACTTTTGATACAGAAATCTTTAGAAATACTATAAACTTTAGAAGTTCTACTTTAGTATGTAATAATGCTTCTACTGACTTGACTCCTTTAAATGTAATGTCTTTTTCAAGTATTGATGCAAGCTCTCCTATAGCGGTAGGTATGGCTCTCAAAAATGTAACGGCTAGAATTATAGATTCTGGTGGAGATTTTGAAGCAGGAGAGTTGTATACCATTGAAACATTAGGAAATACGCCTTGGCATACTATAACCGGTGTGGGTGTACTAGCAGATTACAGTATTGGAGATAGTGTAATACCTCTTACAGGTCAAAACGGAACAGGAACAAATGGAACTTTAAAGAGAGTAGAACAAGAAGTAAAAATTCAATCTATAGATTTAAATGCAAATACAATCACACTAAGTAGGCAAGCTACTTGGACCAACGGACTATCTGTTCAGTTTTTTGCTCCTAAAATTGCAACTGTAGACTCTGAAAATACTTATATAGATCCTATAATTGGACAAGATTCCGGGAATGTAACAAGATATTACTGGATTAGATATAAAATTAAAAAAGCTGTTGGCAATGTTGCAGGTGTTTCAAACAAAATTGTTTTCTCTAACTTTCACCCTTTAACCAATAACGGAGGCGCCACAGGTGTTGGCACACTTATAGATGTTGACGAGGTAAGAGATTTTAGTTTAACTTTTGGAGGTGCCAGAGAGTTTGTGTATAATAATGCAGGAAATCAAATAGAAACAAATTTTCCAACCTCTTGTACGATATCTGTTCACCCGATAAACTCTTCAGGGACGGAAACGTTTCAGTTTAGAGTATTAGCGGCAAACGGAAACCAAATCTCTAATACAGGTTTTACCGGAAGTTCTAGCTTTACTTTTAATACCCCAACAGGAGCTACAAAAAGTTTAGGTTTTGATCTAATGCCTCGAAGTATAGAAATTACTTTTGTTGATACTGTAGGGCAAGACACTTTTCAGAAGATACGTACTGTAGACTTCACAGCTTCTAGAGTAATTATTGATGGTAATGATGGTCTTGATAGTATAAGAATTTCTAATGATAACCCTTTACATACCTTTCCTGTTGCTTTGGATGGCACAATAGACAGAGCCGGTAGTGGTTTTAACTTCCAAGTATTTGAGGGAGGAACCGCCTTAGAGCATAGAGTATCCAACAATGTAGGAAATGGTCAATATTCAGTAGTAATTACAAGTACTTCGGTTACTCCAGGCACGCTAGGAGGTTTAAACACAACAACAGCAACTGTTTTAGACCATGGATTATTGAACACAACGGTTCTTGATGGGACAGTAAATATAGCTGTAACGGGAAAAAGAATAGATGGAACAAGTTTTTCAGAAACTTTTAAACAGGTACTAAATGTAATTAATCCTGCTCAAAATGCTGTATTGAGTGTAAATAATCAGCTTATAGAGTACAATAAAGACGGTCTAAGTCCTTCTCCTAGTTCTGCGACTATAACAGTGGATACGTTTGGTATACCTACTCCTTTTATCGATTTAAAAATAACAGATAGTGCTGGAAGCCCTACTACTACCACTCTTTTAACTAATCAGGCCGTTAGCAATAACACTCATAGTGCTGCTGTAAACTTAAATACCTATGCTATAAATCTATCAGACACTCCTTTAGTTGTTGAAGTAAATGTATATGAAGCTAATAATTCTCAGTCAAATCAAGCCATTGTTGCCTCTGATAAGCTAACTATTGCAGGGATTAAAAATGGTACAACTAACTCTATTGTATTCGCATATAAGAGATCAGCTAGTGCCCCTAACGATAACCCAGGATCTTGTACAGTTAGTCTCGGAACTGGAAAAATAACAACTGCTAATCTAGCTAATTCCTGGGAAAAAGAGCCCCCTACAACGGGTAATAATCCTATTTATTTTCTTGCTGCTACTGCTGCGGGTAGTGGAGCAACTGATACTATCGCTGCCAATGAGTGGACAGCTTCTGCACTTTTAGCGGCTTCCGCAAAAACAAATGTTGTAACTGCGGACAGTTTGGTATTTACAAAAGCAGTAGATACTACTCTTAGTCCTGCTTCAGTTACTATAACGGCTCATACTCAAAATACTACTCAAAACGGCTCGTGGGCAACCACAGCAGGCACTTTAACAAATATTGTAAGTACTCATACGGGACCTTCCTGTACTGTTGCAAAAGCCGATTTTGTAGACGGTATGGAAGTAACTTATACCTTAGACTCTGACGATGGAAGTATTGCAGATACCGTAGTTTTGCAACAACTTAATGATGGTAGTCAGGCAATACAAGCTGTTCTATCAAATGCAACTCATGTTCTGCCTTCAGCAACAAATGGGGCCGTAAGTAGTCACGCTGGATCGGGCACAAATTTACAAGTATTTGAAGGTGCAAATGAACTAACTTTTACTACCGGTACTATAGGAAATTCTGAATATCAAGTATCTGTAGGTAATACTGCTAATATAACGGAAGGTACTGCTCAAGCCGCTTCCGGACAAGTATTTTGTGAAGTTACCGACCACTCTGCAACCACAGCAGGAACTGATACATATATAATTACCTATACAATTACTGGTAAGGATTCCAATGGAACTTCCTTTACCACTACTGTAGACCAAACATTAAGTAAGGCTAAAGATGGTGTAACAGGTACGAGTGTTGCTACTGCATTTATTTATAAAAGAACTAGTACCAGTACTGCCCCTAGTTTACCCGCTGGAAATACTACATTTACGTTTGCTGACGGAAGTATGGCATTTACAACTGCTAACGGTTGGGATGAGGATATTCCAACTACCTTAGGTAGATACCTTTGGATCTCAAGAGCCACAGCCAGTGCTGTGGGAGGTACAGCAAGTGTAATAATTCCTGATAGTAACTGGGGGAATGTTGAGCTTTTTGCACATGATCCTGTAGATATCATGAGCGCAGTTCTTACTAATCCTTATCAAGATGTAGGAATAACTCAAGATAATGAAAGAGTATTCAACGGAACAGACACAAATTTACAGGTTCTTGAAGGAAGTCAAGTACTAACACCCGTTGTTTCTAATCCCGGAAATGGAGAGTATGTAGTATCAGTTACTTCAACAGGAGGAGTAGATACTTTTAGTGTGACAGCAAGTGAAATAACTACTAATCCCGACAGAGTTGTTGCTCCAGAAATAACTACCCTTACCGCTGATACAGGAACTCGTAAGTTTAACACCACCGGAAAAAGATTTAATGGAGAGGCCTTTACAGCTGTTTCTGTAGAGCAACATTTTAAAGCAAAAAATGTAGTAGGAACTCTTTCATTAGAGCCTGGAACTAAAGGTATAATAGTTCAATTTCCTATAGAAGGTGATAGGGTATCGGCTCCAGTTGATACTCTGCAAGTCAGACATGAAGGTTTCGATTTAGAAGATGGGGCAACCTATACACTAGAAAAAAGAATTCTGGCTCCGGCCGCTTATGTTGGAATAATTGGTACCAGTACTATAACCGCAGGATCAGTCGGTTCTAATTTTAGTAATTCTTTTCCAACAAAATTTACAGGGTATCCTTATACTTATAGAGTAAATTTAATAAGAACAGATCCTATTTCAGGTCAGGCAACTATTCTTGTAAGTGATCAATTAGTCTATAATGCTGTTAGAGACGGCGCAAAAGGAGATTCCTCAGTTGCTGTAGCTTTATCTAATGAAAGCCATAATATTCCTAGAAATGCAGACTTTGATGTAATTATGGATAATACCGGAACGGATATACAAATACAAGAGGGAGCACAACTCTTAGACTATGTTGCTAGTAATCCGGGTCCAGGTCAGTTTAGCGTTACAGCTACAGGGAACGGAGGGATAACTCCTGGAAGTATTAGTCTTGTTTCGAACCCTAATGTTTTAGGGGTTAATCCTTTAAACCTTATTTCTCTTCCTATGAGTGAAGCTTTTGAATTGCAAGACTTTGATGGAGATGGTGAGCTAGATTCTTGGAAATTCTCGTCGGCAATAAACAATAATATTAATACAGTTATTGCAGATGCAATTGATGCTCCAATAGTTGTACAAGGAGGTTCTAAAGGCGATCGTTTACAAGCACCGGGCGCAAGCTCTTATGGAGAGTACTCTATTACAGCTAGAAACCATGAGGGGGTTACTACAACCAGTACAGGAGAGCACTGGTTTACAGTTTTTGTAAAAGCTGGAGATCTTAACTATATAGACACTCCTAATCTAATTACCAATGGTGACTTCAATAGTAATGCTAGTGATTGGACTTTGGGCAATGATTTTTCTTGGCATAGTTCAGGCAGAATTCAACGAGTCTCCGGAAGTTCAAATAGTTACTTCAGTCAAAATATCGATATTGTAGAAGGCAAAACTTACAGAGTTCGTTATGATGTACAACACACTGGAGGTACTACTACATCAAATCAATATAGTAACTGGTCTGGTACTGGTAGTCAAAACCATGGGTCTTCTATAAACGGCTCGGGTAGTGTAGATATAACCATTGAGGCAGGACATACAGCCACAATTGAATTTAAACTTTATGGAATAGGTACCTTCCGCGGCTACTTTGACAATGTAAAAATCGAAGAAGTTTCAGTCGGTACAGACCATGTTTTCTTAAGAACTGGTGCAGATCAGATGCAGAGTTTTGTTGAACACCAGGCTGTATTTAATCTAACAAATGGAAGTCTGCAATCGTACACTCCCAATGCAAACACTTATATCAGTAACTCAGGACTCCCCACAGGGTGGTATAGAGTAGGTATAAGAGTTCAACATAGTGCTTCGCAGGTAGCAGATACAACTAATGGAACTAGAATCAGCTTTACCATGGGCTTAAGTGACTCTACGGGGGCGCGAACGTTTACAGATGTAAATAGTATTAATGCTTATTTCTGGGGGGCAATGATAGAAGCAGACAATAGTAGCGGTACTCCTGCGCCTTATCAGGTAAATACCGGTTCTATAGCAAGAGTTGCTGATCATGCGGAAGCAGGAGGAGGGATAACCTCCAATAGCCCTAGCGTAGATTATCAGGTTGACGCCATTGGTATAGGGGGTGGACATCTCGGAACTATTATTAAAAAGCAAACATTTAGTGTAATTAATCCAGCTGCATCAGTAAGATTAAGCGCAAATGCAAGTGTTGTTCAGTTCGACGGTTCTAACGCTAACCCTAGTCCTGCTACTCTTAGATATACAGCAGAAGTGACGGGTTTAGACACTTCAAACATACATCTTAGATTTTCTATTAATAGTGGAGGCACTAATGTAAATGCTAATGTTGCAACAGGTACTTTATTCCTTGATGACCCTGGTGCCCCATTCCAGGTAGGAGAATTCCCAAAAACAGTTACTTGTAGTGTATATTCGGGAACTAATACCTCTGCAGGTACTTTATTGGTCTCAGATACTATGACACTTATTGCAGCTACTCCAGCAGCTACTGTTACTATTAGTGCTTCAAACGGTAGTCATATATTTGAAGCGGATGATACAGGTCTTGTATCTCTTAACGACTTTAGTACTACCTTTAGTGTTGTTGTAAATAGTACTACATACTCATATGATCAAACTGCTCCGTATGCAGCAAACAGTTATAGATATGGTACAATCGCAAACACTGATGCAAATGTGTACGCTACCCTTACAAATACTGGAGGCACACTAACGGCTGATGCAAACTCTAATATTTTTACTGCTCAGACTACTAATTTATCTGATCAAATAAAGGTTCCTATTATAGACAATAGTACAGGTGTTACTATGGGTGTTTATATTGTATCCTTGTCTAAACGTGTAGGTAGTAGATCAATTCAAGGAATTAGTAAGAACTTAGGATCTACCGAAGCTGCCTTTATGTTAAGATGGAGAGAAGGCAATATAACAAATGCCGATGCTGTAAAAGCTGTAGGTTATGCTATTGCCCAGTCTCCAGATAGTACTGTTCGTCCAGGAGATCAGTTGATTATTGATCATACTGGTGGTACAGGTACAAGAATCTACCAAGGAATTGTAAGAACATCTGGTACTGGAACGTTATCAGGAGCGTGGAGCACTCCAGTAGTAAAAACTGTTGCAGGAAGTATGGTAGTAGATGGAACTCTATCGGCCGGCGCTTTAACTACCAACGCTACATTTACCAATACTTTGAGAGTAAATAACAGTATTACGGTGGGATTAAGTAGTGGTACCAGTAGTACAGCTAGAATCAATAGTTATGCTAAAACTAGTTTTGGAGATTCAACATCGGGTTTCTTCTTGGGTAGACATGGAAATGTTTCAGGAACTAGTACACCAGCGTACTCTTTTGATGTGGGAAACAACACCAATCACTTAAAGTTTAATGGACAGACTGGAGCAGTTTCTATAGCTACTACAACAGGCGGCTTCTCTTTAAAATCAGGAACTTCTGGTGCTAGATTGGAGATTGTAAATGATCAAATTACTATTAGAGATAGTTCTAATAATATTAGGGTAAGAATTGGAGCTTTATAAAAAAGGGGGCTTATGCCCCCTCCTCCGCTTCTAGACTTTCTAACTCCTCTGCTAACAGCTGTTTAAAAGCACTGTTAGCTACTTCTAGTCTATCTATTTTTGCCTTCTCTACTCCGAGCTCTTGTTGTATATCGTTTATTTGTGCTACTATATACTGAGCTTTTTCTGGTAGATCTTCTACAATATACTTCTTATCATTAAAAGTAATGTCTGTCATTTTATTTCCTATTTAAATATATCTTGCCAGTTTCCTGTTGTACTCGCTTTTGAGTATTCGGTGGCTCTGTTTTCAAAAAAGTTAGCGTGTTCTACGCCGTTTAACATATAGTCTAGCCAATCTAAAGGATTTTTATCACTACCAAAAATCTTTTTCAAACCTAGCCCTAATAGTCTTCGATCTGCGATGTATCGAATATACAGCTTTACATCTTCTGGAGTAAGATCAGGTACATCAGCACCTTCAAAACACAAGTCAATAAAAGCATCCTCTAGTTCTACGGAACGCTCTGCGGCACAATATATTTCATACTTTAGATCGTCATTCCATAGTTCTGGATTCTCTTGAATATATGTACGGAATAGCTGACTCATGCCTTCAACGTGAAGACTTTCATCTCTCACAGACCAAGTAACAATCTGTCCCATACCTTTCATCAAGTTATGTCGTGGAAAGTTCAATAGAATAGCAAAACTACTAAACAATTGTACTCCTTCGGTAAAACCTGAGTAGATAGCCATTGTTTTTGCAATATCCATTTTACTACTCATACCAAAGTTGCTAAGATGCTCATGCTTATCCATCATAGCTTTGTGTTCCATAAACTTCTGATACTCATCATCACCGAAACCAAGTGTTTCTAATAATAATGAGTACGCTTCCTGGTGTACTGCTTCCATTGCTGCAAATGCAGATAGCATCATACGTACTTCAGGTTGTTTAAATGTTGGCAAATAGTGTGTAGCATACCCACAACATACGTCAACATCTGCTTGCGTAAAGAAACGAAAGATATTTGCTAGTAGAGATTTATTTCCTTCACTAAGATTCTCACGAAAATCTTTTAAATCATCAGCAAGATTTACTTCATCAGGTAGCCAATGCATATGTTGTTGAGACTTATAATGCTCAAAAGCCCACGGATAATTAAAGGGTTTATAATACTCTCTTTCTTCTAATAAATTACTCATGATAACCACTCCATTATATCGGCCTTGCTTTTGCCGCCTACTAGACGTCCCTGCTCTGACCCTTCGCTTGTAAGGAGTACCATAGTAGGTACTCCTCTTATGCCAAACTCACCAGCTAATTCTGGTTGTTTATCTATATCTACACTTTCTACTGGGTAGGGTAGAACCATATCATCAAGAGTTTTCTGTAACATCTTGCAAGGCCCGCACCAATCAGCACTAAATTTTAGTATTTTCATATTAACCCTCACACGCTAAACAAGCGCCTTCGTCGATACTATCGAACATATATTGTCTTAATGCTTCGTCTGATACAGTCTCAGCTCTTTTGATTGCTTCACTACGCAAATAATATAGAGTTTTTACTCTTTGTTTCCATGCCATCATGTGTATAGCATGCAACTCCTGCTTTGATACATCAGCAGGGAAGAATACGTTTAGAGACTGACTCTGGCAAATGTGCTGCTGTCTGTCCCCTGCCATTTCAATAATCCACTTCTGATCTATCTCTACAGCTGTTTTAAATACGTCTTTTGTGTACTCATCTAAAAACTCTAACTGCTGAACTGAGCCGCCGTTTGTAATTACACTTTTCCAAACTTCTTCTGTATCCATTCCAATTTCTTGGAGAGCGTGTTGTAGATACTCGTTTTTAAGTAGACTAGAGCCACTTTTAGTTTTTTGGGTGAAAGCATTAGCCCTATAAGGCTCAATACTAGGACTAGTATTACCACAAATGATAGAACTACTAGCGTTAGGGGCCACAGCAAGAAGATGTGCATTCCTAACTCCGTAACCTTCACCATCAGGGCATTCCCCTCTTTCTGTTGCAAGTTGTCTTGTGGCACGTACTGCCTCCTCTTTGATTCTTGTAAACATTCTATTGTTTGCGCCTTTTGCAAGCACACTCTCAAAAGGAATATTGTGTCTCTGTAGGTACGCATGGAAACCCATTGCTCCCAAACCAATACTTCTTTCTCTTTCCGCACTTAACTTAGCACGGTATAGCGCATCAGGTGCATTCTCAATAAAGTGTGTAAGAACATTGTCTAACATTCGTACTAGATCAGGTATAAACTGCTCATTATCTTTCCACTCGTCATACTCTTCCAGATTTACACTTGATAGACAACATACTGCTGTACGCTCATCATCAGTGGCAAGAGTAATTTCAGAGCATAGATTAGAGTGATGTACTTGTAACCCTGCATCTTTCTGAAATTGCGGTAAAGCGTCTTGTACTGTATCCTTAAACATAATGTAAGGTTCACCAGTCTCTACGCGATTCTGAATTAACTTTACCCAAAGTGTTTTAGCGGAAACAGTTTTTGTAACTTTACCACTATGAGGATCTACTAGATCCCAGGAATCGTCAAAGCCTTCTTCTCTTGTAGCTCCTTCGATTAGTTCCATAAACTCGTCAGAAACAGTGACAGCATGGTGCAAGTTAGTAGACTTGCGATTAACGTCCCCGCCTGTAGGTTTACGAATATCCAGAAACTCTTCGATTTCTGGGTGAGACATCTCCAAATATGCTGCATAACTACCTCTTCTTGTTACACCTTGCGAGAAAGCGAGCATTTCTGCATCAACCACTTTCAAGAAAGGAATTACTCCAGTTGACTCTGACCCCGCAGAGGTTCTACTACCTACTGATCGTACATCGTTCCAACAACCACCAATGCCGCCACCCACAGAAGAAAGGAAAGCATTTTCGGTATAATGTCCTGTGAGTCCTTCTCTTGAGTCTTCCACGTAGTTAAGGAAGCAAGAAATAGGCAAGCCCCTACTAGTCCCACCGTTACTAAGTACAGGTGTACTGAACATAAACCATAATTTACTAGCATAGTCGTATAGCCTTTGTGCGTGTGCTTCGTCATCTGCAAATGTTTTTGCTGCCCGAGCGAACGCATCCTGGGGAGATGTTTCCCCTTCTACTAAATAACGGTCTTCTAGAGTTTTTATACTAAACTCAGATAGATAGTTATCTCTGTTATAATCAATTTGCATTCATCATTCTCCCTTCAATCTCGGACACATTGTCCACCCCAATTGCTTCATCGCAATATGTTACTAAATCCATTAATTCGTAGTTTTTCAAAAGAACTTCTGCATTTGCATTTAACTCTTGAATATATTTATAGCTACCACTTAATGGGATATTATCATAGATAGTCATGGCATCTCCATAGTCTTTAATAAGACCTTCGGCTCTCTTTGGTCCGATTCCATTAATGCCAGGAACATTATCTCCTTTATCGCCAGTTAGACACTTAAAGGATATATACTCTTCTGGAGTAACATTATAATGATCACTCCAGTTATCTATAGTTACTTCTTTTCGAGTAACGTAAGAAAATCTATTTACTCCATCTTGAATCAACAAGTCCCAATCTCGGTCACTAGAGATCAGCCACACATCGTCTAATCCATAATCTTTCTTACGTTTTACAAGGTGGGCAGCAAGATCATCTGCCTCTACACCTTTGAAACGAAGAACTTGATATTCTTCAGCAAGTAACTCTAGTGTTTCTTCGTACTCTTCAAAGAAGTCTATAAATGCTTGCTTCTCTTCTTCTGTCTGTGTTGCGTACTTATCTTTTCGATTCTGTTTGTATTCAGGTAAAATCTCTTTTCTATAACTAGAAGATCCCCAATCTGCGGTAATAATAATGTTACCACAATTATAAGAGTTTGCTAATGATTTTACTACTGCTACATAATCGTGTCGAAAGTCTGTTCTGCCTTGATGCTTCCAACGAAACGCAAGGTTTAAAGCATCTACTACTAGTGCTGTACCGCTGTCTCCGCCTATTTTATCTTCAAAATTAAAAGCCACCTATCCACTCCACATCTTCTTTTAAGAAATCCTCGGCTAGTAGTATATAACAATCTAGAAACGCAATCCACATATAATCTTCTGTGGTCTCTGGTGTCTCCTGTGTAGCTACAAATACCTTAGATCTATCGTATTTAAAAAATAGCATAGGCTTTTGATCTCCGCCTTCTGCCTGTATTACAATCTTTTTCCACCAACGTATAAGATTATTAGTCTTTTTAGCCGTAAATATCTTATCATTGAGTGGTGAATCTTTGTAGTTTTTTACTTCAATGCAGTAATGGTTTCTCTGATTGGGGACATATAAGTCCCCTTTCAGATATTCCAATGCACCAGAAGCAGGTACTCTTTCAAACTTTAACCCTGTGGCTTCTCGAAGCATATCTCTTACAAGATACTCGCCACGCGCTCCTTTTGCTCTCGAATCTACCATAATTACTCCAATGTACTTATATTTTCTGACTTTACTACTTCTATCTTTTCTAGCAATGGATGTGACCAACCATGCGAAACTAAGTAAGTATTCAAGTCTTCTCGCATTAGAACCTCTACTAGACGTTCTTTACCTGCATCATCTAACACACTAATTACTTCATCTAAGAATAATATATTGATTTTAGACTTAGATATACTACTCATTAGCTTACGAATTGCTAGTAGTGTTGCAGTGTTTACGCGGGCTAACTCGCCTGATGATAGTGCTAGAATGTCAATAACATTACCAGCATCAGTGATTTGTACATTTAGCTTGTCATTCGATACAACAAACTCTAATGTAAATCTACCATCAGAAAGTTCAGCCAGGTACACGTTAGCTAATTCTTCGAGTTCTCCGACAAGGTTTTCTATCTTGTAAGCAAGTAATCCGTTCGTACTAAACGACTTCTTGAGTATCTCAAGGTTTGATTCTAACTTACGATTCTTCTCTAACTTCTCAGAGTATTCTTCTAGTTGAGCAATGAACTCATCTGTTTGTTCTTGTATTACTTGTATTCGGGTATTTCGACGTGTTAATCGCTCGTTTTCTTCTGCGATTCTTGATAACTCTTGCTTTGACTCTCGTAAGCGCCCCTGCACGTCTGACACCCTACTTTCAAGCTCTTGCTGATCCAACAAATCCGCCTGTAGCCCTCTGTCGATAGATCGGTACAAGTCTTCCCAATCTTTCTTAACTGTTTGACAGCGTTCGTACTCGTTGTTTTCAGATTTGATGTCGACAATTTGTCGTTGAAGATCTTTAACTCTTCTTGTAGCTTCTTCATATTTTACCTCTTCCGCTTCCTTCATAGCCAATTCGACAGAACTGTCGATAGGTTGCTCACAAGTAGGGCAAGTATCTCGAATTTCCCCTAATTGTTTCAAAGTTCGTTGAGCACCCGTAGCGACTGCTTTTACTGCTCCTAACTCTGACTGTAAATCATCATAGGAACTATACTGTGCTGTTGATTTATTCGCTTCACCAATATCTATCGCATCGAGCATTGACTTATATTGATTATTCGTTTGAATTTTTTTATTTTTTTCCGAAATATTTTCAATCTCTACCGTAAGAGAGCGCAAAGTCTTCTCATCTTTAGATGTATCAATTTCTAAATCCAACAAGGGTAGTATGGATGTATCACTCAACTTATTATCATTTAACCACTTTTCAACAGTTGCAAGTTTCCCTGCTATCGTATTAGAGGTGCTCGATACTTCTTTAGAAGCAGCTTTAAATATATCAAACAATTCAACATACTTTTCTAGGTGCAATAGATCAATAAGAAACTTCTTACGATTTGCATCTGTAGCAGTTAAAAACTGTAAACTTGCGTTTGTATTTTGATATACTAGCTGAGAGAATGTTTTAAAATCTACTCCAAGAACTTCTTGCAGAGTCTTATAAGTATTCGTAGCTGTGTGGCTAGAAATATCTTCCCCATTCTTCTCTAGTTTTACTTTGATACTTTTCTTACGATTGATTGTAATCTCGTATCTATCGTCATCTTTTGTAAGAGACAAGTAGATATTATAACCGTCATTTACATAACGATTAGGAATGTCTGCTTTTTTAATCCCTTTAGAGTTTTTATTAAATAACGCTTCTTCTATAATTAACGGTATAGACGACTTGCCCATACCATTTGTTCCAAGAATTTGGGTTAGCGTATTATCATCTAATTGTAACTCATTACCAGAACCATAACTAAAGCAGTTATCCCATCTCAACGTTTGTAGTGTAATCATTGTATGTGCCTATTATGTCTGGTATTTTATCGGGGTTTATTTCAAGAATATAGTTTAGATACTCTACTAGCTCCTCTTGTACAGACATATCTTTGTCCATGATGAGGGTCGCTTCTGACTTTCTCTTTACTACTTTCTTGTCTAGCAATTCTGAATTTTTTACTTCTGCTAAATCTTGTATATCGCCTTCTATCTCGTAAATAGTATGATCAAACTCGGTTGGAATCATCTCATCTTCCTTTGTTACTGTTTTACGAAGTAGTTGTGGTAAGTTAAACTGTTCCCACATCCATTCCCAATTATTCTCATTGATCAATAGATACCCGGTCTTTACCTTTGTTCTATGAAATGATGTAGTCATGGGACTACCTGGGTATACAATATTTCTTTGTGTATTACTGTGAGAGTGTAAGTCTCCTGCGAATACGACAGGGAAATCTTCTAGTAAGTCTAGGTCGATTTCTGGTTTAACGTGTGGTGGAATCTCTCCTCGGACATGTGTGAACAAGGGCTGACTCTTATCAAAGTGATCTATAGCACCTTTTCTGTGCAGATCAGCGTAGGGTAGTATGCCGTAGCCTAGATCGTTATCTACATACGATATGTCTACTATATTTATAAGAGGGTTAATATCTCTGGATACTTGTTTAAGCTGTGTAAAGAACGTTTTGTTCTTCTTTGTAGCTTCATGGTTCCCATCATAAATAATAGTCGGAATCTTTACTCCACGAATAAACTTGAAGTAAAGTTCCAACTCTTCCATATTCGGTAGACGATCAAAGAGATCGCCACCGATTATGTGCATATTACACTCATTCTCTAACTCATAGATTTGGTTAAAGAACATTTGATAACGGTTTGTAGCCCACTTTACAGGGACGTTTTTCTGCCCCAGCTTTATGTGCCAGTCTGCCGTAAAGAGAATCATCCTACATTAAACTCTTCGTCAAGTAACTCGTCATCTGCTTCGTTAGCTGCACCACGAACACGATCAAGAAGCTCTTTCTGAGCGTCAGGTGTTGGGCGTGACATTACATCATCCATAGATTTTAGATCAGAAACTAAGTCACGCTCTTCGTCAGTCAATGGACGAGGCTTGCACTTAAGTGCTTGTAGTTGATATTCAACATTGTAAGGTAGTGGCCCAGTCTTGACGCGCTTGAAACAAATGTCCCAACCAGTATCAGGATCAGTAGGATCACCTAGATCTTCAGCAGCAGTAATAATCTGTTCCCACAATTTTTTCTTGAGGTTTACTACTTTTACTTTACCGCCTTCAATGCACTGTGTAGCATAGCTCCACCCACATTTAAGATCAGGATAGTACTCACGTACCCAGTCTTTGTCTACATTGTTGAATCGTTCGGAATTTCTATCGAAAGATAGACACTCCATTGGAATATTTTTATCGTTCTCGCCTTTAATCCAGTAAACATAGCGTGCAAGGATGTCGCCAACTACGCGCATTTTGTTGTCGCCGTCTACGTATTGAAAGGTGTCGATTGATGATTTTTGGGCTCCGCCCGTTTGTTTGTTAAATGATAATGCCATTAGTGTAAGGTCTCCAAAGTGGCTTCTTCATAGATAAACGTTATATTTTGTTCGTCTACTATGAGTAGTCTGTTGTCTTTAATTTCATCTAAATCCACAGGACAATGTAGTGAATCTAGCGTAGTTTTTTTATCTGCATAATAATCCGACAAGCTCCGCAAGGAAGCGAGTGCGTAATACATACATACTTCTTTTTGTTCATACTTATGAGAGTGGTACAGAATAAATTCTGGATGTACCAGAAAGGAATTGCCTGAAAAGTTTTTCTGAGAAAATTTATATACAGGGTCGTATTTGTTCTTGGGGATTTTACCCCTTATGAGCATATCCATAATTAGATTACAATTATAGATGCTACCAGCCGCTGTATCGAAAACCTTCTTCCAATCAAATAAGAGCATATATTATACCGAAGTTTAAGTAAGTTGTCAAGAAATATTTTTTTAAAGGTATTTCATTTCCCAGCCTTGTTTCATATAAAATCCTACCCTATTAGAAGCCTGCTTGCGAGCAGTGTTCCCTTTAAGGTGAATATCAATGATGACCGGAGAAATTTTACCTTCCTTTTTACGAATTACCCTGCCCACTAGCTGCGTGAGTAAGGGTTCGTTGTTTACAGGTGTACCAAGTATGAGACAGCTTAACGTGTCAACTGATATACCCTCTGAGAAAATTGCCTGCGTTCCGTAGAGAACCTCTTTATCCCCGTAGAGAATTTCATCTACAAGCGTTTCTCGATCTTCGTGAGACACTTCACCAGTTACACAAATTGCTTTGTCTCCAGTGAGTTCTGCACATCTTTTCAAAAAGCTAACACGATCACTTACTACTAGCACTTTATGCCCTCTTGCGGCGTAGGCCGCGGCAAGCATACTTACTGTATGTTGATATTCTTCATCAGTAGCTAGCTTTGTTACTCTGTTAGCCCAGGGAATCTTTGCACCATCCATAAAACGAATCTCTGATGGTACAATATGTACTGTAGGGGTCATATAGTTTTCTTTAGGTGGTTTAAAAAGAGTATTACCAAAGTAATCTCTGAACACAACGTGTTTCCCATCCTTTCTTTCTATAGTACCTGATAGACCTATCTTATATCTACAGTAGTTTGTATCTAAAAGTTTACTAAAGGTAGGACTACTAACATGATGCATCTCATCAAGTATGATAGTGCCAAACTCCTTGCGAATCTTCTCGATATTGCGGTATAAAGTCTGAGTATTGCCAATCACAATAGGAGCGTCAATTTCAAATCTACCACTGCCTATGATGCCTGGTTCAAAACCATAGACTTTTTTTACTTCTTTTGCCCACTGATTTCGCAGAGGGACAGTGTGGGTAATAACGAGAGTCTTTTGACCTAGCTTGCCTGCGATTGCAAGACCTGTAAATGTCTTACCCCAACTGACCCATGCGTTAATTATACTATTGTCTTCGATCTCATCATAAACCGCTTGCTGACTTGGTCGTAAATCAAACTTAAAGTCAGGAAAGTCCACAGGTTTGTTTACTCGCTTATCGACTATTTCGTAGTGCGACGGTATCAAATCCGTACGTCCTATTGGTAGTGATACTAACCCATTACGAATAATGCCCATGTTCTTAATGATCTGGGGCGGATCTAAAGGGTTGTGCGTAGGAATTGAATATGTCAGCTCTTTGTCGATTTTCTCTTGGAGATCAGCACCGCATTCCATATAAATTCTGTGGCTTATGACTGCCTTCATAGTTCAAGTTCGTTCTTAGCAATAATATAAGTTTTAACAAACTCGGATCGCACGATGTCTTCGACCTCAAATTCTACAAAGGTGAATAGACCCATACGTTTCAATACTTGAAAGAAATCTTTAATACCGTTACCTCTCAAGTCAGCTTGTCGGAAGTCTCCACAAAATATAACTCTACAATTCTCACCCATACGAGTGATAATTGAGTCTAGCTCGTGGAAAGACATATTTTGGCACTCATCAATGAGAATAACCGCATCTCTTAAAGTAATGCCTCGAATAAACGAAGTAGTCATAAACTCTACTAGATTTTTCTGTTTAAGAATCTCGTAAGCATCTCCGCGACCAAATAAGTCATTTGCGATATCTTTATAAGGCTCTTCATAAACAGAGGCTTTCTCTTTCTCAGTCCCTGGCAGAAACCCAATATCTCTAGTAGGTACTGCGCTTCGTATAATTACTAGCTTTTGATAGTCTCCCTTAGCCATGTCATCGAACGCTAAGTAAGAAGATATGAATGTTTTACCTGTACCTGCTAATCCATGTAGTACTAGGTTGTTGGTTGCATCAAATGCTTTCAATTGGTTACGTGTTAAAGGTTCAATCTCTCTTAGATCAAAGTTTACACCTGATAGAGTTTTACGTCTTTTAGCCATATTATACTTTTCTTCTAGTGTCTTTGAGTTTCTCAGGAGAATACTCATAAAGCATCCAAGGTATTCCATGTAGATGCAGAACCCCTGCCCATGTATATCCATCTTCGGGAGGGCGTGGTACGGTGAAAGGAGCGTTGTGCCCCTTTACCCATATTAGTGTAGCATATTCTTTACGCTCCACTTTTTTAATTTTCATATACTTTAGAGGTACTAGCTTTGTCTTTTCATAAATAAAAGGCTTACCCTTACTGTCTACAAAGTACTTAGTACTCTGCTTCATGAGTCCGTTGGGGGCAGACACAGCTTTTTTCAACTCATACTTATCTTTAAAAGGTGTCTGCATACGTCTAGCACCAATAGTACTACCCATCTGATTATAGTCGTCTACTAACTTACCCTCACAAAACAATAAGCCATCTGTCGTTTCCCAGTTGCTAGAGTCCATCAAGAAAGCAGGAAACGTGATCTTTGTAAAGTCTCTAAAAGTAACTACCATAATTACTCAGCTAAACCTAATTTTTCTTCTGTATCTAGTATTTGCTGAGATGCTTTAACCCAGTTTTCAACTGTAGGATTATAATCAACTCTATCTTGAAAGTTATCTACAACCCACTGAGCCATACTCTTACTCTTTCCGTGGGGGGATAACAACCATATTAAACTTGTATCTGTCATATTCTATCTCCATACATTTTATCAAACTTACCGCCAGAGTAATCCTCGTGAACAATCTCAAAGTCGCAACCTACTGGAGCTCCAGGAATAGATAAACCTCTGTCCATTTGTATGTACTTGGCTAACTGCTCCATGTACTCTTCTACTTCTTCGTTCGGTACTTCTGCTAGAATTGAATCGTGTACTAGTGCAAAGATACGGGCCTTCTTGTTATTGGCTTTAATCCATGCGTTCATGTCTATAGCACCTAAGAGGTTAATATCAGAAGCAGCAGACTGCACCAGAAAATTAAGACCAGACCTAATGCTATGACTCTGGATGCCTTTGTCTGTCGAAGCGACATTTGGTAATCTCCTTTTTCTTCCGAAGAAGCTGTAAATGAATCCATTTTGTTTAATAAACATTTGGTTTTCTTCAATCCAAGACTTTAGCTTGTGGAACGCATTGAAGTATTCATCAATAACATCCTGAGCATCTGCCCTAGTAAAAGGTTTACCACTGTCTTTTGATACTTGTTCACTGATCTTATTAGCACCTGCACCGTACATGATACCGAATGTTACGGCTTTTGCCGCCTGTCTTTGTGTACTAAATTTCTCAGCTACTTCTTCTACAGGGCAAGGTAGTCTAAATACTTTCTTAGCAATCGTACTGTGGAAGTTGCCTCCCGACTTAAATACATCCATCAATGCTTTGTCTTTTGCTAAGATAGCTGCTACATATACCTCTGCTGTTGTTAAATCCATTGCAACGATTTTGTTGCCTGGTGCTGCTTTGATACACCCTTTTACAATGGGATTATCTCTAGGCAGTTGTTGCATGTTAAGTTTACCACTAGAGCTAAGCCTGCCACTAGTAGTACCATGCAGGTTGAAACCTGTACGGAGTCTGCTATCTCTATCCAACTGTGGTAAGATTTTGTCCAAATAAGTATTTTTAATCTTGGACTTTTGTCTAATGTTGAGTATAAGTCCTGGGATGTGGGATTGGTCACCGAGTGCCTCAAGAACTTCCGCATCTGTAGAATGTGCTCCAGTGCCAGTCTTTTTGCCAGTAGGATTGAGACCAACAAAGTCGAACAACAAGCTACGAAGCTGAACAGTAGAGTTAGGATTAAAATCTTTTCCATTAATTTTCTCAAATTTACTAATGGCAGGGTCTTTGTACAGTTCTACAACTGCTTCATCTATCTGCTCTTGCATAAGAGACTGAGACTTTACTAGTCGTAGCTTATCAAAGGGAACGCCATTGTCTTGGATGTCCGTTAAGAAACGGCAACCAGGAATAAGTATGTTGTCATAGACTTTTGCTAAACGTTTATTCTGCTTAATCTTTACGAACTTCTCGAAAAGCAAATACGTTACTGCAGCATCCATGCCTGCGTAGAGTTTCATAATCTCAAAAGGAATATCGCCCCAGTTAAAATCATTTTTAAGAATGCCATGCTGTTTACGATAGTCCGCAATCCAGTCATACATTGGCTTTTCATAGTCCCCGTACTTTGTATACTTGATAGCTAACTGCTTCAAGCCGTGTGTACCAGGATTCTCATCAATTAGATAATGTAGTAGCATTGTATCCTCGAAGTGAGGAAACTTAAAGTTGAAATGATACTCGAAAAATGCCAAGTCAAACTTTGCGTTATGGAATACTACTGCTTTTTTGTCAAAGAGTTCTTGCAATAGACGCTCAGACTCTTCGTCTAAGCACTCTGTGTCTATGTATGCACCGCGATCTTGCTCATAAGATAGAGACAGGCCAAGCATATGCCCATCACGTGGATATAGTCCTGTAGTCTCTGAATCGAGGGCAACATAAGGGCTGGGAGCGTCGATAGCTGCTTGAAAGAAAGCGTTGGCTTCTGCAGTATCTTGAATACCCCATGCATTATGTGTTGTAATAATAGTATCTTCGATCTCACCTTTGATGTAACCAATGATACTTGCTTTAGAATCTTCCCACGTTCTTTTAGCCTCTGGCTTAAAAGCAAGCATGGCAGGATTAATGACAGGCAAGAACTTCTCTTCTACTTTCTTACCAGAATATTCTGTAACTGAGTTAATGGGGGTGAAGTATTTAAGAGCATCACTTCCCACAAGTATTAGCCAATCATACGCATCTACATCAATCTCGATGTCGCAGTCTCGTTTTAATACTTTTTTAAGAGTAGGGTCAGAGCAAAGCTGATATTGATCAAACTCAAACTCTCCATCAAACTCTTTCTTATAATTGGTTCTACTTTTCTTAGTTTCTACTAATGCAACTTTAGGCATATAATTTACTCTTTAGTTTCTGTACTGTTTGTAAGGGTAAAGCTCCCGGATCACGATCCTTGAGGCTCACATTTCTACTAGCTAAACCTACTCGCTCAGCCATCTCTTGAACTTCTTTGGAGGCGTTCTGCCCTGCCTCATCTCCATCAAAGAATACAATTACTTCATCTACACCTTGTATAGAAAGCATACGTAATTTATCCTCATTAATGTTCTTTGTGCCAAAGCAACAAATTGCATTGTCCATTCCTTTATCATGCAAGTTGATCATATCATAGATACCTTCTACTAGTACAACAGAACCTTGTATAGGCTCTACTACAGGGAATAAAGGCATCTTCGCACCCGCAGGCGAGATCATATACTTAGGCGTTCCGCCTGTGGTATGACGACCATTGAATGCTACTATACGACCAGATATATCTCTTACAGGGAACACAATCCTACCGATATGATCAGCATCATGGTGTTGAAATGCCTCAAACTTCTTATATGTTTCAGGCTTAATGTCTCTCCAGTTGCCCACATAAGGGACAATATTCCGAGGAAAAGACAAACCAACCGACTCAGACCTCTTAGCTTTAATAGTCTTTTTTAATAGTTCTCGTCTGAGTTGTAGTTGGTTTGCCTTTTCGCCGAAATGAGTAAAAAGGTTTCCTTTATGCCCACAGGAAAAGCACTGAAATACTCCAGTAATACGATCAATACGCATACTAGGATTTCTATCATCATGCTCAGGATTGAGACAACGTACTAACGCATCTGCACCTTTGGGTATAAAATAAACATCTTTACTGGTTAATAGTTCTTCTACTGTCAACGTCCGATATCCTTAATGTTTTCTTTACTAATTACTTGATAAGCACCCTTGTTATAGGCAGGTGCTACTGTGAACGTTGCATCTTCTGTATAACTACGATCTGGAGCTGCACACGTACCTACACCACTATCCGCAGATTTATACTCTACAGTATCTCTACGATATGTATTGGAAACCTGTAAGGGTTCAAACTTGGGGGTGTAAGACTTAGACTTAGGCAAAGGCTTACGCTTTCTACCTGAAGCTGTGTGTCGTAAACTGCCGAATGTAAGTGCCATTTGCTTCTCTCCTCTTATTTATCCGTATATTATACGCAAAAGAAGCTAAGATGTCAAGAACTATTTTTAGATGTCATCAATGTCTTCACCTGTTTTGTGTGAAGAATCTTCTCTTTCTTGGGGAGTGAGTGCAGACTCAGGGCCAATCTTCAAGCTGTCCCAGTCTACTTCTGATGTGAATGACTTCATAGAGGCTGATCGCATTTTTACACAGTTGAGTGTAATACAAGCATCTTCGTGATCCCACGTTTCCAACGTGTAAGCGGCATCTGCGGCATCAAGAATACCTTTAGCGAATCTAGCTTCTCCACTAGCATCTGTTTGATATGGTGAGAATACTGTGCAGTCGTATTCTTGAGCCATAGATTTTAAGGCTTTACTAACTTCAATCTGCTCTGTCCAGTCATATTGTCCACCTGCACGAGATGGTAGACTCGACCGCTTTACCTGATTAATATAGTCAACAATAATGACACCAACATTCAGAGGTTTAACTTTTTTGTCAAGCTCTGCACGAATCTTGGATAATGTCAAAGAAGGCTCATATACTACATCTAACTGCTGAGTCGGGAGGAGCTCATGGTTAGCTTTCAGTACATTATGCAACTTATCAAAGTCACGATGTTCTCTATACTCCTTCAAGCGGTCTTGTCCATCAACATAGCGATTTGCCCACCAATTAGCTACAAGCTCCCACTCAGTAATATTTAAATTCTGAGTACGCAGACGCGCAAAAGGGATTTTAGTAGCTATGGAGCAACATCTCTGGAGGATAGATCGGCTATCCATCTCAATAGTGAAATAAATAGCCGACTTACCACTTTCGTACACATTGTTAGCAATGTTTGCACAAATAACAGACTTACCTGCACCACGTCGTCCACCGACCATAACCAAATCTCTAGGAGAGAACTGGATTTCATGATCGTACTCTTCATTGAGTCCGAACTTCATGTAACGGGCTAAATCTTCTTCTGGCTCGAACAGTTCAATACGTTGCATACTTTCCTGCGGATCTTGAAGATCAACCTTACCTTCAATGTCTAAGACAATTTGGTGTAGGTGGTTTACTGACTCTTCTGCATCCTCGAATGCAACAGAGTTTTCTACATAATCTTCTAGCGAGTCCAGAATTTCTTTCTGAGTATATTCGTTCTTTAGATACTGAAGAAGCATCTCGGCGTCGGCATCGACTTCGACAGCTTCAATCGCAAAAAGTTTTTCACGAGTAGCAGAATCACGAATCTCATACTTGAGATCTTCAACTGTGGGCATTTTATGAAAGGATTCGCAGTGCTTATCAATAACCTTATAAAGACTATGATACTCACTAGGCAGATAATGCTTATGCGTTACACTCCAGGTCTGAAAGTCCTGTAGCTCTAGCACTTGCTTTATAAGAGCCGATGCGATATTCAATTATAAACCCTCCCAAGTTTAAAGATGTGGGCAGACCCCGAAGAGCCTGCCCGTAATAGTACTAAGTTAGATTAAGCTGATGCTTTTTCTTTCTTAGCTGCGCCATCATAGTCAGAAGCGGTTAAGCCACGACGAGTTAGCATAGTCTTAACGCCACGAGCAGTTTTACCAATTGACTCAGCAATTGCTTCAACAGTCATGTCGCCGACTGAAAGGTCAGCCAAAGGATCTTCTTTAGAAGCGCCTTTAGTTACTTCTTGCTTAGGAATAGCATTGATGTCACCAGAACGTAACAAGCTAAGAGCTTTACCACGTACTGAGTTAACCGAACGGCCTAGAGCTTCAGCGATTGCTTCAACGAACGCACCGTCATTTACTAATGAAACGAAAGTTTGCTCTTCTTCTGGGCTATAAGTACGTACAGCTTCTACCTTAGGGGCAGGCTTAACGTGATCAGTCAATTCCATAGAAAGAATTTTACCTTGAATAGACTTAGGAGAGAACGCGCCATCTTCGAAATGACCTGCGATTTCTGCATAAGTATATTGACCGCTGTTATCAGAAACAAAAGAGGCTAGAGTAGCTTCTTGAGCGTCTGTAAACGCACGGCTTGCTGATGCTGAAGCTAGTTCAACATCAAAACCCATTTTACGTAGTTTACTAGAAACTGAACGGGTTGAAGTTTCAAGCTGCTCTGCTGCTTCTGCAACAGTTGCTTGGCTTACAGGTGATTCATCACCCACGAAATTTGTAAGAGAGCTAGTACGCTCGTCTGTCCACTTAGGAAGTGCCATATTTTATTCTCCAATAAAATCTAATAAATTAGTTATGATTTCTACGCCAGAATCTCTGGCTTTAGTTGTTTTTGCGGATTCAACCCCGCTCTCGTTTACCAAATGTGTTACATCTTTTGTTAAACTTGATTTGGTCAAGTAACCGAGTTCTTCTAGTACAGCGTTTGCTTCCGATTTAGTTTTGAAACTTTTTAGTTTACCACTAATGCAGACCACACCTTTTACAACCTGAACAGCACGAGGTTGTTCAAACTGAAAAGTAAAAGGTAGAAGGCTGACAGAATAAAACTCTTCTTCGATCCATGCAGTAAGATTACTACTTGCCTTATCACCAAGCCCTGCGGAGCGGCACAAATCATAGTCTATTTCTTCAATATCTTTGCAGACCTTTGATAGCTTTTCCGAAGCAGTTTTGCCAATAAGCGGGATACTAAATGCAGGTAATAATACATTTAGGGGTGCGAAGCGAGAGTTCTGTAGTTCATCTAGTAACTTAACAGCTAAGACTCTTGAGCCAATGCTATCTTCCATCTCCTCAAGTGTAAGGTTATATAACTCTTCAAGAGTTACAACACCCAATTTCTTGATGGTTGCTGGACCAAGCCCTTTGATCTTCAATGTCTTAGCAAAGTGTTCGATTAACTTCAGAGACTTCGCTCCGCAGTTGGGGTTTCTACAATACAAAAGAGAGTTGACGTCCTCAAGAACCGAATCACAGCTAGGGCAATTACTTGGCGCTTCAATGAATGTCATGGTCTCTCCTCTGAAATTGAATATGTATTATACGGGATTTTAACGTTTCTGTCAACAATTATTTTTTCACAGGTCACGAAGGTTCAACCCGTCTGACAATGCGAGGTATAATCTCACCAGAACGTATAACTTCTACTTGACACCCAATCTCAAGATTTAGGTCACGTATATACTCAATGTTGTGCAATGTGGCTCTAGACACTGTCGCTCCGCCTATCTCAATGGGATCAAGAATCCCAACTGGACTGACTACACCACTTTTGCCTAGCTGCCACACCACATCAATCAAAGTTGTAATTTCACCCATCTTCTGCTCTTTCAGAGCAAAAGCGCCTCGTGGGTGATTCGAGGTGTGTCCTATATTCTCAAACTCAAAGTTATCTCGTAGACGATATACTATACCATCTGTGGGATAATCAGTGCAATCAAAAGAAAGTGCAGTGTTGAAACCCATACGCTCAAGACCTTCAAGGGTCGCGTCAAAGTTTCTGTTTACCACTTTCTCCTGTCCGTAAGCTACGAAAGCTAAAGGACGTGTTGCAAACTCTTCAAGATCATTCAAACCGAGTGACCCCGAAGCGAAATTACGAGAATTAGGAACACTACTAGGAGCTACGACCTCACCAGTAATCTGAACCATAGCTTTAACACTAATGACTTCAGGTACTAGCAGACGCATTTTATTAGTAATATCTCTTCCCTGTATGCCGTCGCCTCTTGTAAGAGCCAACTGGAGAAGCCCCTCAACATACAGGAGAGATACTGCTGCTCCGTCAAGTTTAGGAGTTTCGATACAACACTTTATATTTAAAGGTGCATCGTCAAGATCAAAACATTTTTTAAGCGAGTACATACGATAGGTATGAGGAATAGCATCAGTAACTTTATACCCTACGGCATTGTACTGGTGTTTCTCAGCTAGAAGATCGAACTCTTCGTCCGTCATAAACGGAGCACCTTCATAGTATGCTTCACACGCTCTATCTAAAAATTCTTTCACTTATAGTTCTCCTAAAATTGAAATACTATTATACGGAATTTCAACTAAACTGTCAAGAACTATTTATAGAGATCCTGGATTAAATCAGAAAAATGTTCCTCAATTAAACTTTTAGACTCAGCTAGAGATAGTATCTCAATTAACCCTGCAAAGAGTTCTCTTGAGTTTGTCAGATCAAGCGGCATAGCTACACCTTCAGGGGTAGGTTTCCACTCCTCATCAAAGTCCATATAATACTTACGCAAGTGCATATACTCTATACCACGAAAAGTGTTGATAGTCAGACGTACTTGTTGTTCTTTCAACTTATCGTAGTGTATAACACGAGAGTAAGCCTCAGGTGCTTGATACAGGTCCACTACCTTCTACCTTCGTTCTTTAATATAGACGAAAGAGGTACTACGCTCTGCACATTTGAAGGGCGTAATAAACGATAGGAATCAGTATCCCAACAGAAAAACAAAAGAGTTTGATCTGTTTCCTTAGCTCTATTCTTTTTGGTTTGAATATAAGGCGTACTAAAGTCCAACGTACATACATTGTATTTTAGCTTTCTTGATTTCTCACTACGATAAGTAATGATTGCGTCCCCGTACTCGTGTACGAGTTTGGCTAGTTGTTGCTTATTCACTTTAGCTCCTTTGTAGTAATTCAGCAATAATTATTGTGATGTTACATACTGTTTGGTGCTTTCTGTGAATACAAAAATACCCCACTAGCCGAAACTAGTGGGGTAAGTATTTAGCCTTCGTTAATCGCAGTGATTACTTTGGTGAAATACTGTGATGCTTTACCAGTCAACTTACCAATGATTTCCTCATCGACTTCTTGACCTGCATCACCAAGTGCTGCAATGAGTGCTTCTGCAGCTGCTGCTTTAGATACTCTTGTGCTACCACCTGTAGAACCGCCACTAGATTTAGCAGCAGGTGTTTTCTTAACATAAACGCCAGCTTTGGTTAAGATCATGCGAACACCGTTAGGTGACTCGTCTAATTCTTCTGCAATATCTTTTACAATCTCCATACTGGTCTCTGGAGTTGGTTCTGCTTCTTCGTACATTGATACTGCTTGTGCTTTTTTATCGTCGTCCCACGCCATTTTGCGCTTCCTCTTGTTAGGTTGTTTATATCCTGGGCAAGTACCCAGAGCTTTAAGTTGTGAAAGGTAGAATCTATCCGACATTTGGTTATTCCCCTAAATTTGAAATGATATTATACGGCAATTTAAGGACTTCTGTCAAGAAGTATTTTTTATAACCTGTCAATTCTTACCCCGTATTGTTTCAAATGTTCTAGCTTACATAGCTCATAAGCAGGAACGTATGCGGAGAAACCTCCTGCACTTACATTTGAAAAGAAAGTATCTTCACTATCAACCTTCTGTCGAATGTATACAGCATAGGCAGGACAGCCATACTTACTCTCATAATCAAACTCTGTCATACCTTTCTTACTTTTTAGAAACTCAGGGGTTAGTCTGTGTTTTACTTCTACCGCGGCATGATAAGTCGCCGACCACGCAATCTCCCCTTCCGCAAAGTCCGATGCCATGAGATCATCTGGATAGTAGTGCGAACCTTGCTTTTCTTCTTTGTTCGCAGGGCGTTGAGGAACACCAACCTTCTCGAGTAATGCTTGAACAAAGGCAGGACTTCTGAAAAGGGACTTAGAAATCTCTGAAACCGTCCCGCCTTGCAGGTAGCTTTCGCAAGCCTCCGCAATTTCAGCTTGAGACGCGGGTTGACCCCGTAGCTTTTTCTTGCGTTGTGCAGTGTATGCTTTCTTTTCATGGTACTCCTCAATAATCTTATTAAGCCTAGTAGTATTGTAGGCTATGTTAAGAATATCACACGCTTCTTTTTTAGTTATTGCCTTTGTTGTAGTGGGGGCTGAAGAACTCGGGTTTAGCAGTGCTATTACCTTCTCGATGTTTTGTGTCGATAAGTTCTCGTAGTCCTTCTTTTTTACTACTTTCCGCGCCATATTCTAACTCCAATAATAGTTCGCAATAATGAATGATTTTCTTTATGTCTTCAGCACCGTTCTTAGCTTTGTGCCGAGTCGCATACTTTATGATGTTTCCTTCGATGTATCCTAAACCATTTGCGTGTATGTACTCTAATGGTTGTATAGGCAGATCGTAGTGCGAGCCACCTTCTTGCCGATCTAACGGTCTTTGTTCTTCTTCGTGATCTTCTGCTACCCACACTGGTAATTCTCCTGAAGCTGCAATGTTTTTCATTTATTTAGCTGTTATCCGTTTCTCGTAGTCTGCGTAGTCATCGCTCCACCAGGGTGGTCTTTCTCGATACTTCCACTCTGCAAACGTACCCTTGTCGAGGTGATAGTAATCACGATACGACTGGATTGGATTGTCATAGTCTTTTAACTCGTCAGGCATAGCTAGACCAAAAGTAGTAAACCCCTTGCGGAGCATATTCTCAGGCTCAGGTAGTTTGTTTACTACTTGTGCAATCGACTTGTGGTCTTTACCATAGCGGTAACGATACTCTTCATTGAGTGCATTGCCGTAGCAGTGTGTCCACTCAAAGTTGTCTAATGATGAACGTACCCAGATTGTGCAAGGGTGGTTGTACATCATCGGTAAATAAGGTGTTAAGGGTCGCTCTTCGGGTGGAAGATGCTTGATCTCTTTCTTTAGAGCGTTAAGGTGGTCTCGTTCGTCTTTCTCAAGCGCACGAGGAATAAAGCCTAGATGTTTGTCAATCCAGATAGCAGTGCATAGCAGCTGTGCTACCTCGAGAGGCATCTTGACGATATGTTTATCTACATGGTACTCGGCACACTTGTCGAGGTCTTGGTCTAAATAAAATAAGTTCATGTACTTTCCCTAAAATTTGAACAACTATTATATCAACTTTTAGCATTTGTGTCAAGAATTATATAGCGGTTTGTTCCAGAAGTTGTAGTTTAAACTATGTCTTTTTCCAGAAGCATACTCTGACACTTTGTGCCATACTCCTGGAGCTATTAGTACTAACATTCCTGTTTTTGGAGATACTACATCTTCTCCAATTTCAAGGTTTGCTCCCTTTAAATTTTCTACAGAAAGATATGACACACAACTACACATAGGAAAACAAAGCTTGCCGGTTTTATCAAAAAGCTCTTCGTCTCTGTCTTGATGTAAGTCAGGGAGTTGTGTTAGTTCGCTATGAAAAGCCCACTGTTCAACGCCTAAGGTTTCTTTGTTTCCAATGAAATCTTCTACTT
>JACKZZ010018356.1_pt1 | contig 52441 bp, 55 predicted proteins | sample 8027871 | NCBI WGS metagenome assembly JACKZZ01 (sample SAMN15724774, study PRJNA655200) | protist metagenome | isolation source: fluorescence activated cell sorting (FACS) single amplified genomes of... | place: USA: West Boothbay Harbor, Gulf of Maine | collected 2000-07-19
AAATTAAATTTCGATATAGCCTTGTAAATATTTTACAGCTTCACCTTTAATGAGTACCACATCATCTGCCAATTCACAAAATAACTCTCCTTGACGTTTTGAAATTTGAAGTGCATGAAAGGTGTCTTTTTTAAGATATTTAGCCCATAACGGTACCAGTGAGCAATGTGCTGAACCCGTTACAGGATCTTCAAAAATAGCCGCGCCAGGTGTGAAAAATCTTGAAACAAAGTCACTGTTGTTTCCTTTGGCAGTAACACAAATACCACCTAAATTTAGATTTACATTTGCTAAAATTGAGGCATCAACCTTTAGTTGGTGAACGTCCTCTTCACAATCATACACTAAAATATAGTCACGAGCTTTATAAACTTTTACTGGTTGCTTACTAAGAGCATCTGCAATAGTTTGTAGTAATGCTACTTTAACAGGAGGACGAGAGGGAAATTTCATTTCGATAAACTCATGGTCTCTCTTAACTTCGAAATTTCCACTCATGGTTTTAAAAGTAATAACATCATCATTAAAATTTAAAAAATTAAAGATTACAAAGGCAGTTGCCAAAGTAGCGTGACCACAAAGATCAATTTCAATTTCAGGGGTAAACCATCGTAATTTAAAAGTATGATCCTTTTCATGAACAACGTATGCGGTTTCAGCAAGATTATTCTCTTGTGCAATGCGCAGTAAAGTTTTGTCCGGGAGCCACTCATTTAAACGACAAACGGCTGCTGGATTACCCCCAAATAATGTGTTTGTAAATGCATCTATTTGGAATATTTCAAAAACCATTTTCTATCTTTCAATTAATTGTTTATGACATAAACGTAAGAATTAATATTGAAAATTAAAAAATATTATTCAATTCTCATTTGAAAAGATAAGACTTCAAAGAATCTAAGATGTAGATGCATTATTCTTTTTAATGGTAAAGTAAAAGGTGGTACCTACACCCAATTCCGAGTCAAACCAAATCTTACCGCCCGAAGAAGTAATGATTTTTTTTATAATCCATAATCCTACCCCAGTAGAGTCAGTTCTATTTCCAACTTTTTTAAAGATTTCAAATACGACTGCGTGGTGCTTCTTTGCTATACCGATACCATTATCAGATATTTTAAATAACCAAAATTCTTCTTGTTCTTCCCAATCGATTTCGACATAAGATTGTTTCTTTTCATCTTTGTATTTATAGCTGTTGTCAACTAAATTTTGAAATACTTGCTGAATTTGTACTCTGTTAAATACAATATTTGGAAATGGTTTTATAATATTGAAAGTAAACTCATCATCGGAGTTTAAAAACTTATTTTTTCGATAGGTTTTTAAAAGATCATTTAAATCAATGTTTTCGTCAAGAGAATTATTTGCCATTCGTATTTCTGCAAACTGTAAAGTGCTCGTAATCAACTTATCCATGTCCTTAAGAGTGTCATTGATAGTGATTATGAAATCTTTACTTTCTTTATTTAAAACATCATAATTATCTTCTTGTAGCCAATAGGTGCAAGTCGAAATGGTTCTCAATGGTGTTTTTAAATCATGAGAAACCAAGTGGGCGTAATGGGACAGCTCTTCATTACTGGAAGTCAGATTTTCAATTAACTCTTTATTTTTTAAAATCAAATGTTTCAACTCAGTGATATCTAAATACACACAAACTGAACCAATGATATTATCATTTATATTTTTGTTTGAAGATCGACTAAGAAGCCAATATCTAGTGTCTCCACTTTTCGTGATAACCTCTAATTCATGAACATCATTGTAACTTGATTTGATTGTATCGTCATTTTTTGAACTAAAAATATTTGTTTTTGTATTTGTAAGAGACTCATGTGCTTTGTTCCCCAGAAGCTCATCTCTCTTGTACCCGTACATGTTGCAAAAGGCTCTATTTACAGTTAAAATGATGTCATCGTTATCAATCTCAACCAAACCTAAGTTAATACCACCAATAATAGCTTCATACTTTTGGTTTTGATCTCTTATACTCTTATCATAATTGACTTTTAAGGTGATGTCAGTGAAGCGCCAAAGATGACTCTCTAATTTATCTTTATATAAAACAGGAACATAATCACGACTTAAAGTCCTACCATCTTTTAATTCAAGAATTTCATTATGTACAGATTTTGCATTTGATATTCTATCAATAATATTTGAAGAGTAACCGTCTTCATCAACAAATAAACTTTTCAATCGGTTTCTTGCATCTACACAGGACATTCCTACTAAATCCTTTTTCATTGAAAGCGGCATACCGAACATTTTTAAAAAACTATTTCCGACATCAAGAATAAAACCTTCGTTAGACTCAATGACTTGCGCATTGAGATCACTATTAAATATGATTTCTAATCTTTTTCTTGTTTTTTCGAGTTCCTCTTGCTTTAGTTTACTTTCTAATTCGGCGACTGAATTTTTAATTTGAAATGCAATTAAAGATGAGATATTAGATAAAAATTCTAAATGTGATTTTTTATAAAAATCTTTGTCCGGATTTTCTGAATCAATAACTCCAATAAGTTCCTGATCCAATAAAATTGGAACTGCAATTTCTGATAATCTAGTTTCGTTATCTACAATGTAAGTATTATCCTTAGAAGTGTCGTTAACAATTATTCCTTTTTTTGACCGAGCTACTTGACCAATAATACCATCGGTTATTGGAATTTTTAATTTATTAATAATAGTTTTATGTGTACTAATTTTTCCCCCAGTTGCTGCTAACTGAATGAGCTTATTATTGACTAAGCCGTAAAAAACACAATCATCAGTTTGTAAAAAATCAGAAATATGATTTACCAAAGACCAGGAATTGTTAAAAATGTCATTTGAGGTAAGTAAATCTTTTAAGATTAATGTTTCAAATTTTTTAGCATTAAGCTGTTCTTTTATTTTTTTGTCTAAAAAGTATTTTTCTGTAATATCTCGCGCAATTGCCTGGTAGGCATATGGCTTATTATTACTATCAACTAATAATTTTGACTTGATTGTAGCAACTTTATATTTCTTTTTTCTATTATAAAATTTAAACGTATGCTCTATATTGTTTTCTTGATAATTTTCTCTATTGAAAATTTTTCGAATCCTATCTTTATTTATTACGCTAAATTCATTTATGTTTTTTGGTAAGTCACCATCTTCTAAACCGATTAGAATTTTTGCTTCTTTGTTAAGTTTTAATATCTTCCCCTTAAAGTCAACTACAAAAAGCGCATCAACAAGATTATCTATTAAGTTTTTCTGAAATTCTGCTTGTGTTGAAAGATCTTTTGAAAGTTCAAGATTGTCAATATAGAGTTCTCGGAGCCTTTTCTCTATAAACTCTTCTGCAATTAGTTTTGCCTTTCGTTCTCTCTCTAGTGCTCTTTTGTATACATTTTCCATTTCTTGTTATCGAAAACTAAAATTCAGATTGTAATATACATAAATAAGATGAATTAATCGATTAAGCGTTAAAAATATCGATAAAATGTAAGAAATTTATTAATTGTTTGTTTGAATTATAAATTTAACACCATCGTCATCGTCATAATCTGAATCAATCCAAACCTTTCCCTTTACTTTAAAATGATGGAAAGTCTGTTTCATTAGTCCAATTGCAAAATAGGTAAGCCCTCTTTTTGATTTATAAATCACTACGACTTTGTTTTTATGTTTTTCTACAAGACGAAATGTTGGTAATTCTGCATCTTCATATAATATTTTCACATGCATATGAATATGTGTTTCTATACCTGCAATTAAATCTAAAGGATTTTTATATTCCTTAATGATATAAGAATGTTTCCCAATAAGGTATGGGAATACAAACTTCCCAAACTCTTCTAGTAGGACCTCTACGGGGACTTTTGTTTTTGCGCATACAAAAGATAGCATGCTTACTAATTCGTTAAAATCATAACTATTAAAAGCTGAGTAAATTCCCTTAGATGGTAGATTAGAATTTGTAATCATTTCATCAACCATTTCTAGGTTATGAGACACCTCAACAAAACGCAAGAATTCAGTAAAAACAAAGCCTTTCATATCCTATTCGTATAAGATCGTATCCAATATTCGGTAATTAGTATTAGATTTTTTTTGTATTCTTTAAAGTCTATATGTTTGACAAAATATCCGCATACACCTAGAGTTTTACACTTAAAATAATCTTCTGCACTAGAGCTCGTCGTATGAATGATTATGGGAATATGTGAAAACTTTTCTATTTTTTTGATTTCAACAAGAAACTCAATACCATTCATAACAGGCATATTAATGTCTAGTAAAATAAAAAAGGGCAATTCCGTTTGATTTGAATTATTTAAAAGATCTAATGCTTCTTGACCATTTTCTGCAGTGTCAACTGAAATGCTCGGAAATTCAGATTCTAAAGTTTTTCGAATTCCTAGTGTGACGATTTTATTATCTTCAACAATAAGAGTTTTCATATTTAATGTGCTATTAAAATTTATTAAGAAATATTTCCAAATATAAAAAATAATAATTATTTCGTGAGGATAACAGACTAAAAAACGAATAAATATCTTTTTTAGTTGAGATATTATTTATTGTTTTTCACAAGACTTTTAATGTGTGATGGACCAATTTGACAGCAACCTCCAACAATATCTGCTCCAAGAAAAACCCATTCTTTAGACATTTCAGTAAAATATTTTGGATTTGAATTTTTAACCCATGTTTTTGACTGGACGTTATAGGAGTCGCCGGTATTTGGATAAACAATAATTTTTTTGTCGCTCTTGATTGATTTTAGCTCTTGAATTAGTGACGATATGTATTTTGGAGCGGTACAATTAACTCCAATCGCAAAAATCGATGGATGATTTTTTAAAAGTGAGGCTGCTTTTTTAAGTGTTGTTCCATCACTAAGGTGATAGTTGTCTTTACATGAAAATGATATCCAAGAAGGGGTTTTAATAGTTTTTAGGATGGTTGATAAAACTTGAGTTTCAAAAAATGAGGGAATAGTTTCAAGAGCGATAAAGTCACAATTTGAGGTATCTAATAATTGAATTCGTTTCAAATGAAATTCTAACAGATTTTTTTTTGAGACATTATAATCGCCACGATATTCAGAACCATCGGCTAAATAAGCTCCATAGGGTCCAACACTTCCAGCGAGTAAAGGTTTGTTTTGACCTTTATATTTTGTACAATATTGATTGATGGCAATTCGAGCTAAATCTACAGATTTTAAAATGAGAAGTTCAGATTCAATTCGCGTAAAGCCAAGTTTCATAAACCCTGGAATTGTTGCTTGATAACTTGCTGTTGAAATTATTTGAGCACCAGCGTTTAAATATGCAAGATGTGTGTCTATAATGGCTTCAGGATTTTTATCTAATAAATTGGCAACCCACAACTCATGATTTAAATTACAACCAAATGATTCAAGCACATTTGAAAGACCACCATCAAGTATTAAGGGGTATTTAAGGGTTTTTAATAATGACTTCATTTTTAAAAAAAAGATGTATCACTAAACTACTGAATATTTAATAAAGTTCAATTAATACGAATACAACTTATAAATAAACGTAACTTTGAAATGTAATTAAAAATGACTTTCTAAACTAAATTGTCATTTGTTCATTTATATCTATGTCATTTAATCAATTAGGCCTATCTGTTGCTTTACTCAAAGCGATATCAAAGCAAGGTTACAAAACACCATCTCCAATTCAGAGTAAGTCCATTCCCTTGATTTTAGAAGGAAAAGATCTCTTGGCTTCTGCACAAACAGGAACCGGAAAAACTGCAGGTTTTACCTTACCTCTTCTTCAAATATTATCGCAAGGGCAATCATTGCGACAAAGGCCTATTCGAGCTTTGATATTAACACCAACTCGCGAACTGGCGGCACAAGTTTATAACAATGTAAACTCATACAGTGAATTCTTGGACCTTCGCTCTACTGTGATTTTTGGAGGTGTTAATCAACGACCTCAAGTAGCAACCATTAAAAATGGTATTGATGTTTTAATTGCAACTCCAGGACGATTAATTGATCTACAAAGTCAAGGATTATTATCACTCGCAAACATTCAAATTTTAGTTTTGGATGAGGCAGATCGTATGCTCGATATGGGTTTTCTAAGAGATATAAAAAAGATCATAAGCCTTATGCCAAAGCAGAGACAAAACTTATTGTTCTCTGCAACGTTTTCCAAAGAAATTAAGAAATTAGCAAATGAATTTTTACATAATCCTACGACGATTGAAGTGGCACGCGAAAATAGTACAGTGGATGTTATTCAGCAGAAAGTTTATCGAGTTGCCAAAGCGAAGAAAACAGAATTAATAATTAAATTAATTTCAGAGGGTAATTGGAAGCAAGTTTTGGTATTTAATAGGACAAAACATGGAGCAAATAAACTATGTAAAAAAATGATAAGTGCTGGTATTTCTGCATCTGCTATTCATGGAAATAAAAGTCAGGGAGCAAGGACGAAGGCACTTCATGGTTTTAAAAATGGGACCGTTAGAATTTTAGTTGCTACTGATATCGCTGCTCGTGGTTTAGATATTCCTCTCTTACCTCACGTCATAAATTTTGAATTACCAAATATTTCTGAAGATTACGTGCATCGTATTGGGCGAACGGGAAGAGCAGGTGCTAGTGGTGAAGCTTTATCTTTGGTTTGTGGTGAGGAACGAGGCTATTTACGTGATATTGAAAAGTTAATTGGATTGAAAATTCCAACCTCTATTGTTGAGGGTTTTGAGCCTGATCCCAATGCACCTAGTAAACCAGTAAAAAAGCAGCAACGGCAATCAAAACATTCACAGAATCGAAAAACTGAAGAATCAAAAAACTCTTCCAATCAAAAGCACAAATCAAGACGGTCTAAAAGACATAGAAATAGACATAGAAGTTAAAACATAAATATTTTATGGAGTCGCAAGCAAATAATCCACTTCATGGTGTCACATTGAAACACATTGTAAACACACTCGTAAATCGCTATGGGTGGGAATATTTAGGCTATAATATTAAGATTCGATGTTTTACTCATGATCCTTCAGTATCATCCAGCTTGAAATTTTTAAGACGCACGCCTTGGGCAAGAAAGAAGGTTGAAGAATTTTATATTGATATGTTGAAAAAACAGAGATGATATGTAGATATCAGCTTTTCTTTAATCTTATTTTTCTTAGGCCATGGTCAGTATCCCACTGTGTGACCTCTATAAAACCCATCTTTTTATAAAGATTGATGGCGGGTTTATTTTTTGCACCTGTTTCCACAAAAAAGGGTTTTTTATGATAACGAACAAAAACAAAAGATATTAATTTTGCAGCAATACCTCGTCTGAAAAAAAATGGAAGAACAACAAGACTCTGCACGTGGGTGTATTTAGGATGATTTTTTATTTCAATAACTCCTGCTAATTTTTTGTCTTTAAAATATCCAAAAAAATCATTTTTACATACCATGAAATTTTCAATAGTTCTTTGCAATGGTTGGAAATTAACGGCTTCCAGTAGACCTGCCTCAACGGCATAGGATGTTTGAAAAACATAATGCATGTTTTTAGCAATTTCAATTTTTGTATTATCAAGTTTTTTTAACATAGAAACTGAAGTACAGAGAATTGATATTTCAATACTTTGTTGTTGAGGATCATTGTGCCTTATAAATTATGTGTTGTCATACTAAGTTGTCGTTGTCCTTCATAGGTAACCACGCTTACAGCGTTTGCCAGATTGAGACTCCGAACATACTTGCTCATAATAGGAATTCTAAAAACCTTCTCAGGATGTGATTCAATTACCCATTTTGGTAACCCAACAGATTCTTTTCCAAAGACTAAAAACATATCATTTTCAAAAGGAATTTGCCAATGAGGTTTGTTTCCATGACTTGACAAAAACACCATATTTACATCCTTATTAGTACTGAAAAAATCTTCAATGGAGTCGTAATATTTGATATTTAAATGATGCCAATAGTCCAGTCCAGCACGTTTTAGGCGGGTATCATCAATACTAAAACCGAAGGGTTTTACCAGATGTAAGTTTGAGCCAGATGCCAATGATAGCCTTCCGATGTTCCCTGTGTTATTAGGTATTTCTGGTTCTATGAGTACAATGTTTAATGACATTTACCTAAGATAGTATTTATAAATTTATCAATTGAATTTATACCTTCAGTAGTTATGTGCTTAACAAAGGCACTTCCGATGATAGCTCCTTTTGCCTGATTGGTAGCTTGTTTAAAAGTCATGTTGTTTGAAATTCCAAAACCAACTATTTGAGGTTTTTTTAAATTCATATTTGCAATACGCTTAAAGTAAGATGTTTGTTCATCTCCAAAGCCAATCTGAACTCCTGTTGTACTTGCGCTACTAACCATATAAATAAACCCTTTTGATTTAGCATCGATGAATCGAATCCTTTTTTCACTGGTTTGCGGTGTTATAAGAAAAATATTGATGAGTCCATGAGCCTCAAAAATATGACTGTATTCATTTTCATAGACATCTATTGGTAAATCAGGAATGATAAGGCCATCAATACCAACATTTTGACACTTTTCGCAGAATGCTTTAACGCCGTACTGAAAAATTGGATTAAAATACCCCATAATAATGAGTGGGATAGAAACTGACTGACGAATTGTTTTTAGTTGCTCAAAAAGTATTTCAGTTGTCATGCCATTTTGCAAGGCTTTTGTTGAACTATTTTGTATTGTTGGGCCATCTGCTAGGGGATCACTGAAAGGCATTCCAATTTCAATCATGTCAACACCATGCTTTTCCAAACTTTTGATTATTGATACAGTATTTTCTAGGCTTGGGTAACCCGCCGTAAAGTAAATTGATAATAGTTTTTTATCAGTAAGTAGTTGCTGTTCTATTCTATTCATTGTTATAATTTAAAATAATCAATATAGTTTTGTAAATCCTTATCACCTCGACCTGATAAATTGATGACTATAATATCATCTTTTTTGAACTTTTTATAATCAAAAACAGCGAGGGAATGAGACGTTTCAATCGCAGGGATGATACCTTCTAATTGACTTAATGCTAGTCCTGCTTTCATGGCTTCATCATCGGTTATTGACATAAATTCTGCACGCCCAGACTTGTAAAGATGCGCATGCATCGGGCCAACACCTGGATAATCTAATCCAGCAGAAATAGAATAAGGTTCTGTTATTTGTCCATCTTTTGTTTGCATCAATAGCGTTTTACTTCCATGGATAATACCTTCCTTACCAAGAATAGAGGTAGCCGCACTTTCTCCACTATGGATGCCTTTTCCTGCAGCTTCTACAGCGATTAATTGAACACTTGTGTCCTCTAAATAATGGTAAAATGCTCCAGCTGCATTACTGCCACCCCCAACGCAAGCAATGACATAATCAGGTTTTGTTGTGCCTTCTTGTTCTTTCAATTGCCATTGTATTTCTTCAGAGACAATAGATTGAAAACGCGCAACCATATCAGGATAGGGGTGCGGTCCTACAACACTTCCAACAATATAATGAGTATCTAAAGGATTGTTAATCCAATCACGCATGGCTTCATTTGTTGCATCTTTTAAGGTACGGCTGCCCGACATTGCAGGTATTACTTTTGCTCCTAGCATCTTCATTCGAGCTACATTTGGTGCTTGTCTTTTTATATCAACTTCCCCCATGTAGATGATGCATTCGATTCCCATTAATGCACAGACAGTTGCTGTTGCAACACCGTGTTGTCCAGCCCCAGTTTCAGCGATAATTCTATTTTTCCCTAATCGTTGTGCCAACAAAATTTGTCCAACAGTATTGTTGATTTTATGAGCTCCTGTATGATTAAGATCTTCACGTTTCAAGTAAATTTTAGTGTTGTATTTTTTTGACAAACGTGTGGCATAATACAGAGGAGAAGGTCGTCCCACATAATCTCTTAAGAGTTGTTTAAATTCTTTTTGAAATTCTGAATCTGACATTATCTGAAGATAATTTTGACGTAATTTTTCAATATTTGGATGTAACATTTCAGGTATAAAAGCACCCCCAAAATCTCCATAATAACCGTTGTCGTTTATGTGATAACTCATATTAATGATTTAAATTTTTTTAATTTTTCTATATTTTTTCTTCCAGGTTCAATTTCAAATTTACTATTAACATCTAGAGCAAAGCAGTATTTTGAAATCGCTGTTTTTTTAAATTGCTTTAATTGTTTTACTTGTTTTAATCCAATACCACCACTCAAAAAATAGGGCTTGGTTAGTTTATAATTTAATAATATATCCCAGTCAAATACTGAACCATTGCCACCGGGTAGCCTACCTTTTGTATCAAATAAAAAATAATCTACAAGTTTTTCAAATGGGTTCAAATCATTAAAGTTAAACGTATTGTCTACACAAAAAGCTTTGATGATTTTAATATTTCGATATGGATTAATGTCTTGTTTTTCTTTGATTGCCTCGTTGATTGTTTGTTTCCAAAACTCTTTTTCCAATTGGCATTTAGATTTTAATTGTGCACAAAACTGAGGGCTTTCGTTACCATGAAGCTGGATCATATCTAGTTTTTGTTGGTTTACTTTGTCAATAATAAAATCTATGTCTGCATCCACGAATACACCCACTTTATATATAGATTTTGATATTTTTGGAATGGCTTCTATCAATAATCTTGGAGATTTTTTATAAAAAATAAAACCCATAAAGTCAGGCTGAAGTTGGGCAACTGCTTCCGTATTATGTGGGTATTTCATGCCACAAATTTTGAGTTTCATAAGACTAAGTTTTTTATAAAATTTGATGCACTATAACCAGGGTTATCCGTTTTCATGAAATTCTCACCAACGAGAAACCCTTTGAATCCAAATGGTTTAAGTTCTTGAATAGCCGATACTGAGCTGATACCACTTTCTGATATGCTAATAAACTCGCGAGGTATAGCCTTACTAAGTTTTTTGCTATGGTCTATATCAACCTCAAATGTTTTCAGATTTCTGTTGTTTACACCGATCATCTGAAGTGACGGCATGAGTGAATTATTTAATTCGTCAGTATTGTGTACCTCCAGAATAACTTCTAAATGTAAACTTTTAGCAAGCTGGGAAAACTTCTTGATCTCATCTTTTTTTAATATCGCAGCAATCAATAAAATAGCATCTGCACCGAAGGCTTTACTTTCTATGATTTGATATTCGCTGATGATAAATTCTTTTCTCAATAGAGGTAATTTACAGCTTGCTCTAGCGATTAATAAATCATCTAGGGATCCACCAAAATATTTACCATCAGTGAGTATAGACATGCCACAAGCACCAGCGTTTTCATAACCTATGGCAACATCTTGAACATTCAAATTATGATTGATGACTGCTTTCGAAGGTGAACGTCGCTTGTGTTCAGCGATAATTCCAGTAGGACTATCACTTAAACTTTGAACCATTGAGAATGTTGAACGATTAAATAAAACAGATTGCTCTAGTTGATTAATGGGAATCAAACTGCTACGAAGTTTCACTTCATTTCGTTTGTCTTTGACAATGCGTGTTAATATATTCATTTACTTAATTCTATTAAATTCATTAATACAGTTTTCGCTTTCCCACTCAACAAAGACTCTTTTGCAAGCTCAAAACCATGTTGATGGTCTATTTTTTTAGCTGTAGCGATCGCCAAGCCTGCATTAGCACAAACGACATTGTTTTGGGCTTGAGTACCGTTACCACTTATGATATCCATAAATATTGTAGCTGCATTTTTGATCGTATTACCACCGGAAATAGCAATTTGTGTAATTTTACTAAGGCCTAAGTCTTCTGGATGCAATATGCTTTCAGTTGTATTTGAAATAATTTTAGTTAGTCCCGTTAATGAAATTTCATCGTACCCATCAAGAGCATGGACAATACTATAATTTTTATCTGTTTGTTGATATAAATAGCCATACAATCGTTGTAATTCTAAATTAAAGACGCCTACCATTTGATTTTTTGGAAAACAAGGGTTTACCATGGGTCCGAGCATGTTAAAGAATGTTTTAACGCCAAGTTCACGTCTAATGGGAGCTACATTTTTCATAGCTGGGTGAAATAATGGCGCATGCAATACGCAGATTCCTGTATGATCAATACATCTTTTTAGAAAATCAGTATTATTTGAAAATTTTATGCCTAAAAACTCCATCACATTTGATGATCCACATGACGATGAAACGCCATAATTACCATGTTTAGCAACATGCACTCCTGCTCCAGCGGTAATGAAAGATGAGAGTGTTGAGATATTGAAAGTATCTTGACCATCCCCTCCCGTACCGCATAAATCAATGGGATTAAAATCTTTTAAATTAACGGGTATACATAATTCTAAAAGAGCATCTCTAAAACCACGTAATTCCTCAAGAGTGATACTTCTCATCATGTAAATGGTCAAAAATGATGCAATTTGATTCGAGTTATAGTCCCCTTTGGAAATATTAACCAACACATTTTTTGCCTCACTACTAGAAATGCTCTCATGATTTATAAGTCTATTAAGTAAGTGTTTCATAATTTAATATTTTATCCAGTTTTCGAGAATTTTTTTCCCTTGAGGCGTTAAAACAGATTCTGGATGGTATTGCACTCCTTTTACATCGTAGTGTTTATGTCGAAGAGACATGACATGGCCTTGTTCATCAAGAGAGGTCGCTTCCAAACAATCAGGTAAGTTGGATGAGACAACCCACGAGTGATAACGTCCAACTTCAATGGTCTTATCCAAACCGTCAAATAAATAATCATCTTCAACTGTAATGGTAATTTTGGTTGCAATACCATGATAGACATTTTTAAGGTTGAGAAGGGTGCCTCCAAACACTTCGGCAATGGCCTGTTGACCAAGACAAACTCCTAAAATAGGTTTGTTTGAAGCATAAGTCTTGATAATGGTTTTTAAAAGACCAGCCTCATCGGGAATCCCAGGCCCTGGGGACAATAAGATTTTATCAAAATTTTGAATATCCTCTAAAATTAATTGGTCATTTCTAACAACAGTGACCTGGCAATTTAAGTCCTCTAAATAGTGAACTAAGTTATAGGTGAAACTGTCATAATTATCGATTACTATTACTGTCATTATAATGAAATTTTTTCGGCTAGTTTGATAGCCTTGGTTAAAGCTCCTAATTTGTTGTAAACCTCTTGTAATTCTTGATCTGGATTTGATTTTGATACTAATCCAGCACCAGCCTGCCAATGTAATTGGTGATTTTTGCTCAAAAAGGTTCGAATCATAATAGCATGATTATAATTGCCTTCAAAATCCATAAATCCAATAGCACCACCATAAAAGGTTCGACTTGTTGTTTCATATTTTTCAATTAATTGCATGGCTTTATGTTTTGGAGCACCACTCAAGGTTCCTGCAGGAAACGTATCTGCAACAACTCGCATTGTTGACACATTATGATGTTTTTTTCCTACAACCTTACTGACAAGATGTATCACATGAGAGAAAAATTGAACTTCTCTGTATTTTTCAACAACGACATTATGGCCGTTTCTACTTAAGTCGTTTCTCGCTAAGTCTACAAGCATTACATGCTCAGCATTTTCTTTAATATCATTGACAAGACGTTTTGCCAATTCAGCATCTTTTAAATCATCACCAGTTCTCTTAAATGTCCCTGCGATAGGATGAATTTCAGCTTTTTCACCATTCACAACTAATTGAGCTTCAGGGGAACTTCCAAATATTTTAAAATCTCCATAATCAAAGTAGAAGAGGTATGGTGAAGGATTGATACTTCGAAGCGCCCTGTAAACATTAAATTCATCGCCTTTAAAGTTTTGCTGAAACTTTTTAGATAATACCAATTGAAATACATCGCCCCTTGCACAATGTTGTTTCGCAAGTTCTACATGTTCTTTGTAGTCGTTATCAGTTAAGTTAGAATGTATATCTCCTTCTGTTTTAAACGCATAGGAAGCGAAATTTTTAGCTTGTATTAAATGTAGTAAGTCATCAACATTATTTTCAGTTTCAAAGCAATGTGCAAAAATATAAGCTTCATTTTTAAAGTGATCTATAGCGATAATATTTTGATAAACAGCATAATAAATATCTGGTATATTAAGGGAGTTTTCCTTTTTTGAAATATCAATATCTTCAAAATATTTCACTGCATCATAAGCTGTATACCCAAAAACACCATTATTTATAAATTTAAATTGCTCCTTAGTATCCGCTTTAAACTGTTGCGTAAAGTTGTGAATTTCGGTAGTTACGTCACTATCTTTTGTTTCCTTAATAGAGCGAATGCCGTCAGGAAATTGTTGAGTTATTAGGTTGTTTTCAACTTTAAAAAAAGCAATTGGGTTAGAGCATACGTAAGAAAAGCTGTTATCTTTGGTATGGTAATCGCTACTTTCAAGTAAAATACTATTGGGATACCTGTCTCTGATTTTTAAATAAATACTGACTGGGGTAATCGTATCGGCTATTATTTTTTTGTAATGAGTGTTTAATTGATACATATTATTATCATAAAAAAAAAGGCTTGTCGTGAATGACAAGCCTTGATATATTGGTTTATATATACTGGTTTAGTTCACGAATCTTGCGTTTCGAGAATACCACCAACATGTATGATTAAAATTATTTTTCATTATTTCTTTATCAAAGGTAGAAATGAATTTTAAATTATCAAATGTTTTTGTCAAAAATATCTTTGAATCAATAAGGAGTTGGTATTAAATCATAAATTAGTGTGTTAAAATTTCTTATTAATACAGTGAGATTATTATTTTTAAAACATGAAATTATGTCTTGTTTTTTTAATTTTATTAGGGGTGTCGTGTAAAGCCGATAAGCAAGATGAGGCGACTTTAAAATTACACAAGGTTGAAAAAACACAGTCAATTGATGCTCCTAGGCTTGAAATTTTAGATTTTGCAGGTTTAGAACCATATTTGACAAAACAAGATTCCTTAACTCATGTTGTTAACTTTTGGGCAACTTGGTGCGCTCCTTGTGTAAAGGAATTACCTCATTTTGAGAAGTTAAACAATCAATATAAAAACAACAATGTTGAAGTATTGCTCGTCAGTTTAGATTTTCCAAGTCAGTATGACAAAAAATTAAAACCGTTTATTAAAAAGCATCAACTAAAATCAAAAATTTTGGTTCTTGATGATGTTGATCAAAATAATTGGATACCAAAGGTTGATAGCAATTGGGATGGTGCGATCCCTGTAACAATTATATATAATAAAAATAAACGTCAATTTTACGGCAGAGCTTTTGATTATACAGAGTTAGAAAATGAATTAAAACAATTTATAAATTAAATTAATATGAGATATAATAAAATAATTACCTTACTAGTGACTGTGTTACTATTAAGTTCGTTTACAAATTTAAAAACACCAACTTTTCAGGGATATGATATTGGTGATGTTGCCACAGATTTTACATTAAAAAATATTGATAACCAGTCAGTTTCGTTGGCAGATTACGAGAATGCTCGAGGGTTCATCGTTATATTTACGTGTAATACCTGCCCCTATGCTGTTCAATATGAGGATAGAATTATTGCACTTAATAACAAATACGTGGATCAGGGATTTCCAGTAATTGCCATTATGCCAAATAATCCTATTATAAAAACTGGAGATAATCCCAAAGCGATGAAAGACAGAGCGACTTCAAAAGGATTTACATTTCCTTATTTATTTGATGAGGGTCAAAAAATATATCCTCAGTATGGTGCAACCAAAACACCGCAAGTATATGTATTGGAAAAAACAAATGAAGGTAATATTGTAAGATATATTGGAGCTATTGATGACAATTATAAAGACACCAAATTGGTTAACACAAAATATGTTGAGGAGGCTATTGAAGCGTTAAAAAGTGGCAGAGCCATTGAAGAAACTAAGACCCGAACCATCGGATGCTCAATCAAAAGTTAAAAATTTTTGAAAATCTAGTATTTTACATTAAATGAAAAGAAATAGTAACTTCGTAAAAAAGATAAATCGTGGATTTAACACAAAATGAGTGGCAATTGCAATTAGGTCAAGAAACCGACGCAGTTGTAATTGATGTAAGAACTGATTATGAATTTGATGAGGGTTGTATTTCAAATGCAATAAATTTAGATATCTATGAAGCACAAATGTTCATGGATACAGTGGTCTCTCTAGATAAAGGTAGAAGTTATTATGTCTATTGCAAATCAGGTAGTCGCAGCAGTCAAGCTTGTGCTTTAATGAATCAAATGGGTTTCGAAAAAACTTACAATTTATTGGGCGGAATTACAGAATGGCAAGGCGCAATAACACAAAACTAATATTCTAGATATGAAGCAGTTTTATATGTTACTATGTTTAATGATTGTCTTTCCTGTTGGATGTAAAGAAGCTGATTCAAAGGGTGTCATAAAACTCGTGACCGTTGAAGAATTTAAGGAATTAGAGGGGTTAAGAGATGTTCAGCTTATAGATATCCGTACACTTGAGGAATATAACAGTGGTTATATAGAGGGTTATCAAAATATGGATTATTTATCTGATACATTTAAAGTGGAGATGGAAACTTTAGACAAATCAAAACCTATTGTTATTTATTGTCGCTCTGGCGGGCGAAGTGGCAGATGTGCTACCTTGATGTTGGAAATAGGGTTTAAAGAAATATATGATTTAGACGGCGGTATCATTCAATGGAAGGCAGAAAATAACCCTGTAATTGTAAACTCCGAAAATTAGAAATTATTCTGTATTAATTGCTTTTCAATGATATATGTGATGTCATCTTGATATTTCAAAGCTTTCTTCGTAAACTCAAATAAACTGATACAACGATCTAAATTTTGATTTTTGTAACTAACTTTATAATAAATATTTCCGTTTAAATAATCTGTCAAGGCTCTCAATCCATGTATGAAGGGCATTAAAGCACAGGATATTGGTAGTAATTTAATTTCTTTTTCTGTTAAGTTGAAATTATGAGTAAACAGCCCCTTAACGAACTCTTCAAATAAGGTTAAATTAAAATTAATATTGGTAATGACTTGCTCATCCTCTTTTGATTCGCTTACAACAGTTCTTACAGCATCTCCAAAGTCATAATGAAAATAACCCGCCATCAGCGTATCTAAATCTACGAGACACAGTGCTTTTTTAGATGTCTTATCGAAAAGAATATTATTTAATTTGGTGTCGTTGTGACAAAGACGGCACGGTAGTTTGGTTGTGTAAAAAGTTTCAAAATAAGCTTTGTTTACTAAAGCAAATGTTATTTCGTTACTAGCTGTTTTGTGTAATCGCTTGGATGTTTTTTCAAGTGCCTCTTGAAACTCATTTATTTTTGACGGTAAATGATTCAAATTTGCAATAGTGGTTGTAAAGTTATCGATATTGACATGCTTTAATAAAGAATGAAAATTTCCAAGTATACGTCCAGCTTCAAAGGCTATGTTGACATCACTTGTATAACTAAAAACCTCGCTGTTCGGCACAAAGGAGTATAATCGCCAATAGTTGTCCATGTGTTGGTAAACAAGACCATTGTCACGTGTTTTAATGATGGAAAATATAGTGTAATCACTATTTTTTAAAACATGTAATGCTTGTTTTATATTTAATTGTAAGGCATTCACATCCGTGAAAATAGTGTGATTTATTTTTTGTAAAACATAATGTGGCCCATTAGGGTCACTGACCAAAAACGTATCATTAATAAAGCCTTCGTTAATAGGACTTATTGTAACTTTTTTAAGCTTAACTTTAAATTGATCTAATATAAATGATAATACTAAATCGTCCATAGGTTAAGGGATATTATGCCCAAAGGGGAGAGGGGTATTGCTCTTGTTTCGTTAATTTGTTTAAAGTATTTACTGCTTCAGCTTTATCTTCATAATACGTCACGCCAAACCAATCACTATTGGCTGCGATGACCTGTATGTTAATTAAACCGTTAACCATCATTTCTTGAGCTACAAAAGGCAAATAAATTTCACTTTTTTCAAAGTTTTCAGGAACGTTTAAAAAATTACTAAAATAAGTTTCTATGTACTCAAAAATTGATGCGTTACAAATCCAAAAATTCATGGAAACAATGGTATCAGGATCTAACTCATTGTTCGAATCTTCATCGACAATACGACCATCAATATCTCCAATTTTGGTGTGCTCTTGAATAGATAAAAGATGGTTGCCATCAACATTACAAACTCCTCGTGACACGGAACCATGTTCTGAAAGCGTGTCTTTTAAATTATAACCCACAAGAGCATAAGTGTTCTTTGACTCAAGAGAATTAATAAATTGAGCGGCACTTTTAAAAGCATTCTTTCCGTAATAATCGTCTGCATTGATAATTACAAAATCATCATTTATGACATCCTTAGCGCACCATACAGCATGAGCAGTTCCCCAAGGCTTAATGCGTTCGGTTGTCACAGATGCTCCCGTCGGTAGATTATTAATGTCTTGTACTAACACATCCAAGGTTATTGTTTCTGGAATTCTGGCAGATAAATACTCCTTTAAATATTCCTGATTTTCCGCTTTCGTGATCACTACGATATGATCAAAACCGTTAGAAATCGCATCAAAAATGCTATATTCTAATAAAAATTCCTCACACGGTCCTAATCCGTCAAATTGTTTTAATTTTCCGTAGCGACTTCCACTTCCAGCAGCCATTAATAATAACGTCATAAATAATAAAATTAGATCACAAAAATAGAGTTTTGACATCAAATTAGAAAGATTATAGTGAACTAACTTTAGCATAATTATAGTGGTTTTTAATCGTTTCAATGTGCTTTAGTTTTCTGTTTAACGTAGAACTCGGGGTTTATACAGATAAATTTAGGAAACCAAAGGTAAGAGGTTGTATTCTCGTGGTATCGAAAGATTTCGTATCTTAACGTTAGAGTTAAAAAAGGAATTCAGAATGATTATTTATTAGATATTATGAGTGGAGAATTGATTTTATTTATTGTCATGGGGTTGTTTATTTTGAGTATTTTTCTTTACTCATTTGGAATGAAAGGTTTTACTAAATATCGAGATAAACGGCTTTCAGAACGTCAACACAGTAAATCTCAAAAACGAGAACAACAAATTAAAACAGAAATGGATCAGAGACAAAAGCAACGCGATGTATTCTATCGAAAAGCAAGAGAAAGAAGTCAAGAGATTCAAAAAGAGTTACAGCATTTAGAGTCGCTAAAATTGAAAAATTGATGCCGTTAACGTTTAGTTAATTACGTGATAAACATCTCCAAATGGTACTCTAAATCGCTCACCATAAATTCCCTTATCATCTCGTTTTCCGCAACTTATAACCATATTAATTTCTGCTTTTTTTGGAATACCAACAATGTGCTTTACTCTGAGTGTATCACATCCTTCCATAGGACAGGTGTCATAACCAATTTCTGACATACTAATCATGAAATTCTGGGCAGCCAGAGCAGCGCTCTTATGAGCAACAATGCGCATATCACTCAGCCTTGCTTGTCGGTAAATAGGTCTAAATAAGCCTATAAATTGAACCACGGTAAATTTAAGAATACCAAGAATACCAAGAATGTCAAAGTAGGTAACTGGGATTATCTTTTGATAATAATTTAAAGCTACTTTTTTACGTTTTTCAAGACGTTCTTCCATGTTGGGCTTGTCGAAAACCTTATTTATGAATGTAATATTGGCTTTACTCCGTTTTTTCCATAAATCTTTTCTCGCAACCACCACGACAAGTTGCTGTGCTGTTTTCGCAGCATTTTGGTTAAAGCTGGCATGAGCTATCTTTTTTATCACTTCTTTATTGGTAATATGATAAAATTCCCAAAGTTGTAAATTACTGCTCGTAGGTGCTAACACAGCATTTTTAAGGCACTCTTTTACTTTTGAGGTTTCGATGTCTTCGTTTGTGTATACTCTACAGGAACGCCTGTAGGCGATGGCTTCTGAAACTGTTTTGTTCATATATTAAATAAATAAGTTAGGAGATAAGTCTTTTACAAAATCTGTGACTTGCAATAGTTCTTGATAATGATTGTGTAAGAGAGGATCAGGATTCGTGTAATGAAAGTTTTTATGCCTCCAAAAGGTCATGGCAGCCCCTGCATATACGGTAAATGCCTGGAGTGTTCTCTGTTCAATTTCCAGCAATTTGACCACTGTTTTATAACCTTTTATTAAGGAGGTCATTTTACTTAAGTTAATTTGATATTGGTCTCTGCAAGATCCAATGATGGTCATCCCAAGGTCAAACATCCTGTAATAATGTGCAGCCTCTTCAAAATCCATGATGGTAACACGGGATTGGTCTTTGCTGACGATGACATTACTTGGAAAAATATCACTGTGAATTAAACTTTTAGGTGCGCTCTCATCGATATGCTCATCGATATATAACGTCATTGTTTTTAACCAATCATTAAATGATGACGTAGGTGCATAAAGTGCTACTTCTGTAAATTGAGCACGATCGTAACACGTTGTTTGTTTAATTTGTTTGGGGGTCTCTATTTGATGTAGTTTTCCTAATTCAATGCCCAAAAGATATAGATGCTGTTCACATAGGTCCTCTGTCACAGTACCTTCTAAAAACTTTTTAACCATTAGAGGTTTTGTTCCTAGGCATGTAATTGCATGATTTTTGGAATTTTTCAGTATTTTAGACGTGCTAAATTGATGCTTGTCTAAATGTGTCAAAATCATAGCGAGTTCTTTAGCTTCAACAACAGATTTTTGCTCACATATGGTCAAGACAAATTTTCCTTTTTTGGTGATCACCAAATAATTTGAATTTTCAGAACCACCACTGAGAGGTTCAAAATTGGTGATTAGTCCAAGTTGATAATCGTGACTTATTTGCTGTAACTTTTTTTTATCTAATTGAGTATATAACGCCATGGTATTAATGATTTAAATGCCAATCTGTTTCCATAATATGAATCAATGCTTGCTCTAAATTATGATGATCACACAAATATACCTTTTCGCATTTTGATTTCGCTGCTTCAATAGAAAAATGAGTTCCCTGATTGGGTAGTTCATTAATTTGTAACGCTTGTTTAATCACTTTAGGGAATTTTGCAGGATGTGCGGTTGCTAAGCAAATCATTTTCATGTCCTTAAATCTATTTTTATAAGTCTCTGCCGCAACAACAGCAACTGCACCATGAGGGTCTAACAAGTAATTGTCAGTGTCAAAAACGTCTTTTATTATGTTGAGAGTCTCAGTATCTGAGGCCTTGTTAGATATAAAACCATCATTAAAAATATGTTGAAGTTCTTTGTTAAAGGCAACATGACCAGTACGATTGAATTCATCAATAATGTGCTTAATGACCGTTGTTTCTAAACCAGCAATGTAGAGATATCTTAAAAAATTATAAGGAATCAAGATGTCTATGGCTGATGAAAGTGTTTGCTGCATTGGAGCTTTTGTAAATACGCCATTAGAAAAAATACGATTTAGACTGTCATTTTCATTATTTGCTGCAATAAAGTAATTAATTGGTAGCCCCATTTTACGAGCAAGACCACCCGCACATAAATTTCCAAAACCTCCAGAAGGTACAGACATGTTGATAGGTTCTCCTATGGTATTGACCACTTTGAAATAGCCATAAAAATAGTGTACGGTTTGCGTCATGATGCGACCCCAGTTAATAGAGTTAACACTAGATAGCTTTAATGTTTCTTTAAATTTTTTATTGGCATACAATTTAGCAATTACCAAATCTAGATCGTCTCCACCTTCTGGACAATTTGAAACTGCGACAGGATGTACATTGTGATGTGGTAGCGTGGTCATTTGACGCTCTTGCTCTCTCGTAATCATGTCTTTAGGATATAACACCCAGGCTTGTAAATTTGATTTTCCAGCAGCAAAATAAGCCGTGGCTGGACCGGTATCACCAGTTGTCGCAACCACCAATGATAAGGTGTCATTCTTTCTTTTAAGAAAGTAATTGACCAAGTTTACTAAAAAAGCTAGGCCAATATCTTTAAACGAGACAGTCGGTCCATGAAACAGCTCCATGATAAATGTTTGAGGACGCGATGTCAATTGATGTATCGGTATGATGTCATCTTTTTCAAAATCTTGATAGGCCGCTTGAAGAATGTCTTTTAATTCCCCCTCATTTAAAATAGATTTATCAATATACAATGAGAGAATTTCAAAGGCTAAATTGATGTAATCAAGCTGTTGCCATTGTTGTAATTGAGCTGTTGAAATTTTCGGAATACTTTCTGGAACATACAAGCCGCCATCAGCAGCAAAACCGTCTAAAATTGCAGTTTCAAAATCAACGGATTGACCCCCACCTTTATTACTAATAAATCTCATGAAAGTTTGTATTTATAATTCCTGTAAATAGCAGAGGCAATTTTAATATCTTGGACAGCGACACCAGTGAGATCGGCTATTGAAATTTGATTGTCAGATTGGCGATGCAGCTCAATATTTTCAACAGCATTTCCTAATTCGATGACCTTATTTTCAGAAAGACACCCATCATTTACTGCTCTAAAAATTTCACCTCGATGTTTACTTTGTGGTATACTGTCAGCAATTACAATGTCTGCTTTGTTGAGTAATTCGCTCTCAAGTTCTTGTTTGTTCGCTGTGTCTGATCCGACAGCAGTAATATGAGTACCTGGTTGAACATCACCTACTTTTAATAGTGCTTTTTCTGAGGGAGTGGTTGTGATAATGAGATTGCAGTGCTTGGCAAGCTCATTGGGTGTTGAGGCAATGTTTACTTCAAAATCATGGTGAATTTCATTTTTAAATTTAGATACATGATTAGCGTCTCGTCCCCATACCCAAACAGTGCGACATGGTGTTACTTGCTTGAGATACTCTAATTGTAACTTGGCTTGTATGCCATTGCCTATAATACCAATGGCCTTTACTTTTTTTGGTGCGAAGTGACGGGATACAACAGCTCCTGCCGCTGCAGTTCGAATGTCGGTTAAATGACCTTCATCAAGCAACACTGCTTCAGGCTTTCCAGTCTTTTGACTAAAAACCAGCATGAGCCCTTGGCTGGGCGACACCCCTAATTTTAAATTATCATGAAATCCAGAGGCAATTTTGACCACATAAAAATCATCGTTTTTTATGTAGCCATATTTTAGATGCACATCTCCTTTTGGTGCATCAAAATGTAGTTCTCCTACAGGTGGCACCACGGTTTCGCCCTTACTGTAGGCTATAAAACCATCGGCCATATCACTGATAACATCCACTGATGAGAGTAATGCTTTTATGTCGTTTAGTTGAATAATGTGCGTCATAAGAGCATGATTTTAATTAAGAATTGTTTGTAATATGAAGATAAGAATAATTGCTGTGATTCCTTGAATACCTGTAGCGAGTGTGTGGCTTTTAAGCGTTGTTTTGGTAGTCATTCCTGAAAATTGTGAGACCACCCAAAAATAACTATCATTAATGTGGGAAACTGTCATGGCACCTGCACCAATGGCCAATACCGTCAATGCTTTTGATAATTCAGTGTCTAAACCTAGCGATGGTAGTAGCGGTGCAATGATTGTAGCGCTCGTAATAATAGCCACAGTCGATGATCCTTGTGCTGTTTTTAAGATAGCTGCTAATAGAAAGGGTAGGAAAATACCAACTTGAACATTGGTCATGTGTGTGGCAATCAACGTATCAATGTTGGCAGACCTTAAAACAGCTCCAAAAGCACCACCAGCACCCGTTATTAGAATAATGACACCTGCTTCTTTTAAGGATTCGGTAACCCACAGTAATCGCTTGTTACTCGTTATGTCCTTATCAATTAAATTGACAGCGCATACTATACCTATGAAAAGAGCGACAAGGGGATGTCCTAAAAACAAGAGGATATCTACGACAACCCCGTCCCCGAAAGGTTTTGTAGGGTAAGACGCTATTGATTTTAGGGCAATGAGACCAATAGGAATTATTATTGGTAAAATTATGCCAATGAGTGGCTGTTTTGAATACTGAGGTTCAGTGAGTTCTGTATCATTTGCCTTAAGGTTCTGAGTATCCAAATGTTTAAACCTTAAGGCCCATAAGTACCCAACGACAGCGATGGGTATTGCGACAAATAATCCCACAAGAATAACCAAACCCAAATCAGCATTTAATGCTGCAGCTGCAGCCAATGGTCCTGGAGTTGGGGGGATGAACACATGAGAAACATATAGGCCAGTAGACAATGCTACTGCAAAAACAACGATTGAAATGCCTGTTTTTTTACGTAAGGCCTTGTTGAGTGACGATAAAATGATAAATCCAGAGTCACAAAATACGGGGATGGCTATTATTAGTCCTGTAAAATTTAAAGCCAGCGGTGATTTACGCGAACCAATCACATTGATAAGAGCTTGCGCTAGTCGTCTGGTAGCGCCTGATTTTTCTAGAAAGGTTCCAATGATACTTCCAAAAGCAATGATGATTCCAATACTTGATAATGTGTTGCCAAATCCTTGACTTACGGTGTTTAAAATAAGCGCTCCGTCCAAGTTTAAAGCAAAGCCCGACATCACAGCGGCAATGATTAAAGTGAGAAACGTATGAATCTTAAAGTAAGCAATGGCTACAACAATGAGAATAAGAATTAGTGGGAGTATTAAAAACAAACTCATGTTAGGTGGTTAGCGACTATGATTAGTTACAAATTAACACCTCAATATAAACAAATTATCATCGTGATTAGGGGTAAGATTAATTTTTACTCCAACAATTTTAATAACTGTAGTTTTTTGACTAATGGAAAATTAAGATACAAAAAAACAGACTGCGAACTGGCAGTCTGTTTAAGTTATTGTAAAATCTTGTTTGTATTAGTCTAGAACAAATACGGCCTGTAAGTGCCATTGAAAAAACCTGTTATTTCCAATAAAATCTTGATTGATATCTTCTTTTTTACCAAATTTAGCAAGAGTTTGCGCTCTCAAACCAAAATTTTTGTCATCAGTTAACCACCATAAAGCACCACCACCAACGTTAAACGTCATGTTCGTGTCTTCCACTCGATAAAAACCTACTCCTGCATTGGCAGTTAATTCTAATCTGTTGCGTCTTGGCAACAACAACTGTCCCCAATTATATTTTAAACTCGCGTCAGAGGAGAAATAAAAAAATTTCTTTTCTAAAGGTCCTGCTTCAACGCCAAGGTCATCATTATTAAACTTGTTGAATGTTCCCATCAATTCAATGGCAAAGTCACTATCAATTGCATATTCAACACCTACAGCTAATGGAATTGAATTAAATATCCACTCATCTGGACTATTAAATGGGTTTTGGGAATCTAAGTCGTTAATAGCATTTAGTCCAGCACTTACGCGCCATTCACCTTCATTAAATTGTGCTGATACACTTGTGAATATCGCAAGTGTCATAAGTAGTGTTAAAATTTGTTTCATGATTCTTCTATTTAATTTGGCTACAAAAGTATGCTTTAAATCATAAAATACAAATTGTTTAGACATTAAATCATGCCCTGTCTTATTTTTAAATTACAAATAATTTAAAATTTTGCTTTTAAAATTGCGATGATACGATATCGATTGTTCCATAAATCGTGGCCATAATTGCGATTGGTCAAAATGAAAACAAACCGATTAATTATATGTTGCAAAAAAAAACTTTTTTTAAGAAAACGAATTCGAATATTATTCAATTGGGGATTATCCAACCAAAATCTAAAGAATTTAGCTTGCTTTGAATACTCATTTTTGAAATCATTTAATAAGACATTTGTCTTTTTAAAATGATTGCTGACATACTTGTTTTCGTAAAGTTCTTTGATGAGGTGTCTCGATGGTTGAACTATATAGATACTTTTGCATAAAATAAGGGTGTCGTAAACCGAACGAAAATTAATACGTTGGTAGCGGTAGCCCTCATCATTAATTTCATGATTTAATATGTTGTGCACAATTAAATGTTGTGCGCTTGGCACAAATACGTCATTTTGAATTATTTTATTTTTCAGTAGGAGCTTATTGGATAATTCCTTTTTCGTGTTGGTGTTAAATAACTCTCGATGTAGCTCCACCGCGGCGATATATTTATTTGTTATTAAACGTGGCAGATGTCTGTGATAAAAATACTTATCTGCAAACATCGAAGGAAGTGGTTTAAATGAATGTTGTTGCAAAAGCTCAAAAGCCTTATCTAATTGATAGGTAGCTACTAAAATATCAATATCACCAATCATGCGTTCTGCAACATCCTCGTAATATCCACTGGCTAAAAGAGCAGCACCTTTTAAAAATACATGCTCAATATGATGCTTATTAAAAAGTGTTGAAAGCATCGTTACTTCCTTAAGAATGTCTTTATTACGTTTTCTATTTTGAGAGGTAATATCGTGAAGATATAAATCAAGGTCTTCTGGAAGTAGGTGAAGAAGCTGCCGTTGTTTAAGTCTGCAGTATAGTGTAGGGATAACGAGGTGGCGACTTCCATGAACCACAACGGCATCCCAATCAACATCAGTAGTACTCAATGTCGCTTCCAATGAGGTATTACTTATTGTAAAACTCAAAATATCGGCAATGATTTGGTATGTTGTAAAACGTTTGCTCAAAATGTGATTTTATAATTTAAAGGTAAACTATTTTACGTTTATTCAATTTATAATTTAGGGTATTGATACATGTGAATTCTGGTCAATACTCATTAAAATGGATAGCCACTAGTATCATTATCAGGAGGGTTAGACTGCGCCTGTGCTTTTTGAGGATTTAAAATGATGAGTGTTCCCAAGGCTGTTAGTGCAAGATATTTGGATGTTTTTTTTAGGGCATCTTTTCTAGTTACAATTTTATTGGGGGAAGGGTTTTTGCTCATATTGAGATTTAATTCATGAAGCGTTGTTAGCACTCAAGTTAAAATAGTGTTCTTTTTCAATGGATTTTTTAATTGACTACAATTTTTTTGGTGTATCTGTTTTGATTGTTGGTGATGGTTACAAGATAAATACCAGTACTCAGCCTACTGACATCAATTTGTTGTGAGACTCTATTTGCTTCTAATGCTTTTGATTGCACCACACGTCCTTGCAGGTCATAAACGTAGCCAATAGTTGGTTGTGTTAATAACCCATTGATGAAGACTGTTTTCTGTGTTTGGTCTTTATATATTTGGATTGTCTCTATCTGACTGTCTGCAAGAGATAAAGCACTATCCGAAAATCTTAAAAAGAATCGTCCAGTTCCAGTGAGATTCACAGTAGGTGTTAAGCTATAGTCTTGTTCTGTGAGTAAGGTTATCGCACTGGTAACAGTGTCTTCTAAATAAACCTTGATGTTTGTAGGTAAATTGAGATCACTAATACTAAAGGTTAATACTTCTCCGGCATTAGCAACGACCCCGAGTGGAACCGTACTATCTGAAACATCAGTGCTAGCCAAAGCTTGTAAAGCCATGGGGGCGCCTGTGTTGTCTTCTACGAGATGTGAATAAATACTAAAGTCTGGAATAGCATCTCCCCATAAAACAGCATCATACCCTGCGTCCAAGCCACTAGTAGCAGTGTCATTAAAATAAAATGAGGTGCTGTAACTAGCATTGATGGTACTGGTGTTGAGTTCTAAAAAAGTGAGTGGATTTGAATTACGACCCACTATAAAGTCATCATCCGATCCTGTAGTTCTCATGGAGGGTGTAAACTCAAGATCATACGCTGCAACATCATCTGCATCTGCTGCGACAAAAAATCCTTGTCCTGGCGCAAGAAGTCGTGTACCAACATTGGCTAGCGTAATGATATCCCAACCATTAGAAAGGTCGCCGTCATAACCATACACTCCAGAGGCTGCTTCTAAAAGATCGATGTTTTTAACGCCAGTTACGACTTCGTGATTTAAAAAAGCCGAGAGATCTACATACGATGGGTATGGATTACCAATCAGATTCCAATCTGCATAAGCAGTACCTGAATCTGTAATATTTAATGAAACATTACCAGTTTCTACCGTTCCTGTAAAGATAAACGTGTCACCATCTGAAGAAGCGGCACGATAGCCTGTTCCTGCTGTGATCAAGGTACTGGCATTTACAGAGGTATCATAATTGATGTAGCTACCAGATGCCTTATCAAAAGGGGCAAAAGCTTTTTCAGTGGGAGCACTTGGGTTTTCAAAAAGATTGGAATTGACCACAGCAAAATCACCAAAGGTTTGGCCTGTCAGTGGTGCAGACACCAAATCATTGTCATTACTAACACCGTCGTCTGTATAGGCATTTACGTGACGGTTGTAAAAGATGTCACCCGTAGTTTCTGTAATATTAGTGATCAAGCTTGCGTAATTGGTACTCGTGGAGTTTAACAGAATACTCCCAAGATTATCAATCGTTTCAATTGAAAGGCTTGCATCAGCATGAATCGTTAAAGTCGCATTGAGTTCAAGGCTGAGGTCATTCAAAAGAATATCAGATTCAAAAACTTCCGATTGATTGGTACGTATAATGGCATTTTTAGAACTAGTTGTTATTGATGGTTCCGTATTCCAAGCACCATTAGCGTAGACTAAATAATCTAAGAATTGTCCTGTGCCACTCAATCCTGGTGATCCTAAATTAGGGGTGATGTTTTCAGCGGTAGTTGCTTCTGTCCAAAAACTCACCTCATTATTGTTTTCTGAAGTGCTTCCTTGATAAATCATCGCAGCACCAGCCGTGTAGGGCCAAATAGTACCGTCATCGTAATCCACACGATCTATTTCAAATCCGTCATCATTGCTTAGTATAATTTCATCACCACCGTTAGCTAAGAAAAAACTCGAATACTGATAATTTACGTTGACATTTCCATTGGTAGCGGTATCTGCATTTCTTCCTAAAACTAAAAACCCTTCCGAGGCTATGATAAGTTCACTAGAAATATTATGCGATTCACCATCGTTGTCAGACAAGGTCCAGCCATTCAAATCAACGGAAGAAGGGCCAGCATTATAAATTTCAAAATATTCACCATCCTCATCAAACACAGCGTTTGGATCTTGCATGATTTCAGTGATGATGATGGTTGGTAATTCATCATCTAATATGGAAATTGAATGTTGGCTTGTTCCTAGGTCTGCCGTTCCAGAACTCACACTGATATCTAAAATTAGAGTTTCATCATCGTAATCAACATCATCATTGATTGTCACTGAAATTTGCTGCGTACCATTGTCATTAAAATTTAGTGAGTTGGTATTTAATACATAATCCTCACTTTCTGCGGTGCTGGCAGTATTGACAGTAACTGTAATGCCCACCGGAGCGTCATATCCATAAAATGTTACGGGGATGTTGGTCGTCACTGTCGTGTCAGTTTCTGATATGGAACTTTGATTACTTACAAATTGTACTCGCGGATCTTGGGTGGTTCCCCAAGTATCTGGTGCTACGGGCCCACCCCAAATTAGCGTCGCTATAAAAGGGTTATCGATATAAGGGTTACGATTTCCTTGGTAGCTGTAAATGACTTCATTTCGGTCAATTTCAAATTGCGACACGGGATCTTCGTAATTCCAATTTAAAAAAATATCAGGAATGTTTGTATTGTATGAACTCGCGCCGTAACCAACATCGTTTGCCGCACACTGACTTGGATAGCGGGTATACATGTACATAATGATCCGGGCAACATCTCCTTTGTATTCGTCTCCAGGATAAAATCCGTTGGTCGTTAAACCTGCGTCACCGCTACCAGTAACATATTCATTGTTATTCCGTGTGGAGTTCATTTGAAAGTCTGCAGCGCGTAAATTGTGGACATCGGTTCCTGGTCCCGCACTAGTTGTCACGAGAGGAGGGGTTGCTAATGACTTTGGATACACATGTTCTCGATTCCAATAACCAATGCAGGAACTTCCTGTAAAATTACAAAGCAAGTCTTTGTTTCTCAGCCTATCGGTTACAGGATCGCCATCAGTGTCATCAAAACCATAAATCAATAACACATCCTGGATGGTTAGTAAATCAGATTCTTGAATCACATCCCACGTATCAGTTGCCGATGAACTGTAGGGCAAGAATGTTTGCGTTCCAATTAAATTGGTTAAATCATTTTTTAAATCTTCACCGTTTTGACTGAAATCTACAGAAGTATAGTAACTAGGTATCTGTGCATAGAGGAAAGTACAAGCCAAACAGGCAAGCAAAAAACAAGTATGTTTTATCATGGTGTTGGTCAATCTTCAGCGTTTCAGTGGGATGGCTTCAATGGTTACGAATATAACAAAATATTTAAGTAATCTAGGAGTAAAAATCAGCCTGTTTTACATAAATAATTAACAAATAAAACCTATTAATTAAAAAATAAAAAGCAAGTATTTTGCTTGTTTAAAATCTGTTTTAGTTAAGTTTATATGGGCTTAAATAAGTCTGATATCCATTAGGAAATACCTAATAATATGTTAATTTTGCATCTGCATATTTCTTACACACAATCTTTGCTTTTTAAGTGTTTTGTTTGAAATAAAACAACTTCATTAAATTACTCATAATGAGTGTTTTGAGTGTTATTTTTGAAGTAAGAAAACAGGAGTTTCAACAGGAAGCACAATTATTGTGACTGACCAGGGCGAAGCCATGAGTAATTTATATATTGCACAAACATTAATGGTAAATTATGAGTAAAAAAGTAGCATTCATAACAGGTGTCACGGGTCAAGATGGTGCCTATCTCAGTGAGTTTTTATTAAAAAAAGGGTACGAAGTGCATGGATTGAAGCGTCGTTCATCATTATTTAATACGGATCGTATCGATCATCTGTATCAAGACCCCCACGTCGAAAATCAAAAGTTTATTCTTCACTACGGTGATATGACAGACAGTACAAATCTCACACGACTGATTAAGGAGATTCAACCTGATGAAATTTACAATTTAGCTGCGATGTCGCATGTTCGGGTTTCTTTTGAGATGCCTGAGTACGTCGCTGATGCAGATGGCATTGGTACGTTACGTCTTTTAGAGGCTATTAGACTTTTAGGTTTAGAAAATAAAACACGCATCTACCAGGCTTCGACATCAGAATTGTATGGAAAAGTGCAAGAGGTGCCACAAACAGAGACAACACCATTTTATCCAAGATCTCCCTACGGCGTGGCTAAAATGTATGCCTATTGGATAACTGTAAATTACCGCGAAGCTTATGGCCTATATGCTTGTAATGGTATTCTTTTTAATCATGAGTCGCCTCTTAGAGGTGAGACGTTTGTAACAAGGAAAATCACAAGGGCTGTGTCGCGTATAGCTCTGGGACTTCAAGATAAATTTTATTTAGGAAATTTAAATGCACAACGAGATTGGGGTCATGCTAAAGATTACATTCGTATGATGTGGATGATTTTGCAAGCAGATACACCAGAGGATTGGGTGATTGCCACCGGAAGAACGACAACAATTCGTGATTTTGTTAAAATGGCTTTTAAGCACATTGGTGTCACCTTAGAATTTAAAGGGGAAGGTGTTGATGAGACAGCCGTTGTTGCTAAATGTTCAAATTTGAACTATCAACTGGAGATTGGTCAAGAAATACTATCTATAGATCCTAAATACTTTCGACCAACTGAGGTTGATTTGTTAATTGGTGATCCAACAAAGGCAAAAGAGAAATTAGGTTGGGAACCGAAAATTACCCTAGAGGCACTTGTTAAAGATATGATGGATTCAGACTTAAAACTCATGCAAAAAGACCGCTATTTAAAGGATGGAGGTTACGAAACGTTAAACTATTTCGAGTGATGGATACCAATATTAAAATATACATTGCAGGCCATCGAGGAATGGTTGGTTCGGCTGTTTGGCGCGCCCTTAAAGCAAAAGGTTATCACAACCTTATTGGTAAGACTAGTCAAGAACTTGACTTGCGTAATCAAGAGGCTGTTAATCAGTTTATGATCGAGCAGCGGCCTGATGTGATTATTGACGCAGCAGCAAAAGTAGGAGGGATTCTTGCTAACAATGATTACCCTTATCCATTCTTAATGGAAAATTTACAGATTCAAAATAATTTGATTGATGCCGCTCATAAACATGATGTTTTAAAATTTATTTTTTTAGGAAGCTCTTGTATCTATCCAAAGTTAGCGCCACAACCACTAAAAGAAGATTATTTGTTGACTGATAGTCTTGAGCCCACCAATGAATGGTATGCAATTGCGAAAATAGCGGGGGTGAAAGCTTGTGAGGCTGTAAGAAAACAGTTTAAGAAAGATTTTGTGAGTTTGATGCCCACAAATCTATACGGTCCTTTTGATAATTTTGATTTAAAAAGTTCTCATGTATTGCCGGCCATGCTTCGAAAATTTCATGAAGCAAGCCAAAACAATGATGCGCCTGTCACCTTGTGGGGTAGTGGAAAGCCTATGCGAGAATTTTTACATGTTGATGATTTGGCCCAGGCTGTACTATTTGCGTTAGAAAATGTATTACCAGAATATTTGTATAATGTTGGGACAGGAACCGATGTAAGCATTAAAAATCTTGCAAAGATAATTAAGGAAACTACAGGCCATAAAGGTGACATTATTTGGGATGCTTCCAAACCTGATGGCACTCCAAGAAAATGGATGGATAGTTCCAAAATGCATGCGTTAGGATGGCAACCAACCTATTCACTAAGCCAAGGAATTATGCAAACCTATGCCTGGTTTAACAGGCAACTAGATGAACAAAAAACAATTAAAAATTTTTAATTACTCATAATGACTTTAGAAATTACAAACAAAAAAGCAATCACTTCAATATGTTGTATCGGAGCGGGCTACGTCGGGGGGCCAACCATGTCAGTGATTGCGCAGAAAAACCCACATATTAAAGTGACGGTTGTTGATTTAAATGAACAACGAATCGCTGATTGGAATGATACTGATTTAACAAAACTTCCTATATACGAGCCAGGCCTTGATGAGGTTGTGGCTGAAGCACGTGGGCGAAATTTGTTTTTTTCGACAGATGTCGATACCGCTATTGGTGACGCTGATATGATTTTTATTTCAGTAAATACCCCCACAAAAACTTATGGAAGTGGCAAAGGGATGGCTGCTGATTTAAAATATGTCGAGTTGTGCGCACGACAGATTGCTAGGGTGGCAACCACCGATAAAATAGTGGTTGAAAAATCAACACTTCCTGTAAAAACAGCACAAGCCATTCAAAATATCTTGGATAACACAGGAAATGGTGTGAGTTTTCAAATTCTATCAAACCCAGAATTTTTGGCAGAAGGTACTGCGATGCGCGATTTAGCCGTGCCTGATCGTGTTTTGATTGGAGGAGATATTGCATCCGAAGAAGGTAAAGCTGCCATTCAAGCTTTGGTAGATGTTTACACCTCTTGGGTTCCTGAAACACATATTCTCACAACAAATGTTTGGTCTTCAGAATTATCAAAATTAACAGCGAATGCTTTTTTAGCACAACGCGTATCTTCTATCAATTCGTTATCAGAATTGTGTGAGGCAACGGGAGCAAACATTCAAGAAGTTGCTAAAGCTATCGGTATGGATTCCCGAATTGGGCCTAAGTTTTTACAAGCCTCTGTCGGTTTTGGAGGATCTTGTTTCCAAAAAGATATTTTAAATTTGGTTTACATCGCAACATCCTTGGGTTTGCAGGAAGTGGCCGATTATTGGCATCAAGTAATTATTATGAATAATCACCAACGAACACGTTTTGCTAAAAACATCGTAAAAACTTTATATAACACTGTTGCTGGCAAGCACATTGCCTTTTTAGGGTGGGCTTTTAAGAAAGACACCAATGACACCAGAGAATCGGCAGCCATTTATGTCGCAGATATGCTGATTGATGAACAGGCGCATATCAAAGTATACGATCCCAAGGTATCCAATTTACAAATGCAATCAGATTTAAATTATTTGAACACCCGTTCTGATAAAGATAATAAGAAGTATTTAGTAACTGAAATAGACCCCTATGCCGCACTAAATGGCGCTCATGCTGTCGCGGTTTTGACCGAATGGGATGAGTTCATTGATTTTGATTGGCAACGTATATACGACAACATGCAAAAGCCTGCCTTTGTATTTGATGGTCGTAATATTTTAGACAAAGAATCCTTGGAGACCATTGGTTTTGTCTATTCAAATATTGGTTAATAATATATTTATTTAACCATAAAATAAATATCATAAGGAATTATTGAAAATTAATAAACGACATATCGCAAAATCTTTAACATGGAGATGTGTTGGTAGTCTTGATACCTTGTTTTTTACTTGGCTTATTACAGGGGATTTTGATCAAGGTCTCAATGTGTCATTTATTACGACATTCACCAAACTGATTTGGTATTATATTCATGAGCAATTATGGTTTAAATCAAAGATGGTTGATTTTAATAAAAGACATCTTGCTAAAACCGTTTCATGGCGTTTTATAGGTACTATGGATACTATTTTACTAGGGTGGTTAATTACAGGAAATCCATTTGTCGGACTTAAGATAGGTGTTTTTGAAATACTTTCAAAAATGTTATTATATCTTGCACATGAAAAATTATGGTATAAAATTAATTATGGTCTAGATAAACAGACTAAATTAAAGCGTATTAAGAACATACGCGAAAGAAGAAACAATGAATTACAGACATGAGTTTACACACTGTTAAACACGATTATAAAACAACTAAAAGTCAGCGTGAAAACCAGCATGGGCATAAAGCTTTCTTAATCTGGTTTACCGGTCTGTCAGGTTCCGGGAAATCTACTCTAGCGAATTTGGTTGAAATTGCCTTACATAATGAAGGATTGTCTACCTTCATTTTAGATGGAGACAACATACGTCAAGGGATCAATAAAGATCTAAGTTTTGAGCCTAAAGATCGAACAGAAAATATTAGGCGTATCGCAGAGATTAGTAATTTGATGCTAGACGCAGGAATCATGACCTTAGCGGCATTTGTATCTCCATACCTACAGGACAGAGAACAGGTAAAACAGATTGTTGGACCAGATAATTTTATTGAAATATATGTCAATACATCTTTGGCAGAGTGTGAGCGTCGCGATGTGAAAGGATTGTACAAAAAAGCACGATCTGGAGAGATAAAAAATATGACAGGTATATCTGCGCCTTATGAGGCTCCTATTTCACCCAGTTTAGAAATTGTTACCGATGGACAGCCAATTGAGGTCAATGTGAAGACTATATTAAAATTTATAAATACTAAGTTAAAATTAAGTAATACATGAGTAATTACGTCATCAATCATTTAAGAGAACTTGAGTCTGAGGCTATTTTCGTTATTAGAGAAATAGCTGCTCAATTTGAGAATCCAGTGCTGCTTTTTTCTGGAGGGAAAGATTCTATATTGTTAACACATTTAGCAAAAAAAGCATTTTATCCTGCAAAAATACCATTTCCTCTCATTCATGTAGATACCGGTCACAATTTTCCTGAAACCATTGAGTTTCGTGATGCACTAGTGAAAAAATTAGGTGTTCAATTAATTGTTGGTTCTGTTCAAGAATCGATTGATAAAGGTCGTGCCAAAGAAGAAACAGGCGCTGATGCCTCAAGAAATGCACTGCAAATAGTGTCTCTTCTGGATACGCTTGAAGAATACAAAGTAGATGCTGCCATGGGTGGCGCTCGTAGAGATGAGGAAAAAGCTCGATCAAAAGAGCGTTTCTTTTCACACCGAGATGAATTTGGACAATGGGATCCGAAAAATCAGCGTCCAGAATTGTGGAATTTATTTAATGGTCGGAAAAATTATGGAGAACATTTTAGAGTTTTTCCGATTTCCAATTGGACCGAAATGGATGTCTGGGAATACATTAAATTAGAAAATATAAAGTTGCCATCACTGTATTTTTCTCACAAGCGGGATTGTGTCGTCAGAGATGGTGTTATTTTAGCCAATTCAGAGTTTATTAAATTAAAACCAGGGGAAGATGTGGTTAACATGACCATTCGATACAGAACCTGTGGTGATATGCCTATTACAGGTGCTGTTATATCTGAGGCAAATACCTTAGAAAAAATTATTGAAGAAATTGCAACGACACGCACCACTGAACGTGGGGGTCGTGCTGATGATAAACGGGCTGAAACAGCCATGGAAGATCGTAAAAAACAAGGTTACTTTTAAATTTATAAAAAAGAATGGAATATCAAGATATAGAATTATTAAGATTTACCACTGCTGGGAGTGTCGATGATGGTAAAAGTACCCTTATAGGGCGACTACTGTATGACAGTAAATCTATTTTTCAAGATCAATTGGAGGCAGTGGAAGCCTCTAGTATGTCGAAAGGATTTGATTATGTGGATTTATCTTTACTAACAGATGGTTTAAAATCAGAGCGTGAACAAGGAATTACAATTGATGTGGCCTATCGTTATTTTGCAACACCAAAACGTAAGTTTATTATTGCAGATACGCCCGGCCATATTCAGTATACCCGAAACATGGTCACGGGAGCCTCAACAGCCAATCTTGCGATTATCTTGGTTGATGCACGAAAAGGAATGCTAGAACAAACGCATCGACATGCGTTCATTGCATCGCTTTTGCGTATTCCTCATGCCATTGTTTGCGTGAATAAAATGGATTTAGTTGATTACAGTGAAGAGGTATACAATAACATAGTCTCAGATTTTACATCATTTTCATCCAAATTAGGAATTAAAGACATTCAGTTTATTCCTATTTCTGCTCTTAATGGCGATAACGTTGTTAATCGCTCAGACAACATGAATTGGTACCAAGGAAGTACGTTGATGTATCATTTAGAGACTGTGCATATTTCAAGTGATCACAATTTAGTAGATTGTCGATTTCCTATTCAATCAGTCATTCGGCCACACACACGCGACCATCAAGATTACAGGGGTTTTGCCGGTCGTATTGATGGTGGCGTCTTTAAGCCTGGTGACAAAGTGAAAACATTACCCTCAGGGTTTATTTCTACTATAAAGACTATTGAACTTAATGGTGAGCAAATTTCAGAAGCATTTGCTCCAATGTCTGTGACGATGACCCTAGAAGATGAGATCGATAACAGTCGTGGCGACATGATTGTTCGTGAAAATAATGTTCCTGAAATAGGGCAAGATATAGAAGTTTTAGTGACTTGGATGAGTACACGACCAATACAATCCAGAACGAAGGTCGTCATAAAGCACACGACCAATGAAACTATAGGGATGGTAAAAGAATTAAAATATAAAATAGATATCAATACCTTACATCGCCTAGAAAATATTGATAAAGTTGAAATGAATGACATCGCGCGTTTGTCAATACGAACTGCAAAACCCTTATTTTATGATGCCTACAAAAGAAATCGCCAAACGGGGAGTATTATTATTATAGATGAACAAACCAATGAGACTATTGGTGCAGGAATGATTATTTGAATATGAAAAATTTATTAAACACAGCTATTACCGCAGCTCTAGAAGCAGGTAAAGCCATATTGGATATCTATCATTCCGGAGAGTTTGATGTAGAACTCAAGGGAGATAACTCTCCATTAACAAAGGCGGATACCGCGTCGCACCACGTGATCATGTCTTTTTTAACAACCACCAATATCCCTGTACTATCTGAGGAAGGAAAAGACATACCGTATCAAGAGAGAAAAGATTGGAGTCAGTTATGGATTGTAGATCCTATTGATGGTACCAAGGAATTTATTAAAAGAAATGGTGAATTCACGGTCAATATTGCTCTCATAACCAATCATAAAACAGAATTAGGGGTGATTTTCGTTCCTGTCACCGGTGAATTGTATTTTTCTACCAAAGCATTAGGTGCATTTAAAGTTCGCATTGATCTTAAAAAGTACAGTGTTGATAAATTGATCTCCAACGCTGATAAACTACCTTTGATGCGCAAGGATAAAACCTTTACTGTGGTGGCAAGTCGTTCTCATATGTCCAAAGAAACAGAAACGTACGTCAGCGATATGCGTGATAAACACAGTAAGGTGAACTTAATTTCGAAGGGAAGTTCTTTGAAATTGTGTATGGTAGCAGAAGGTACTGCAAATTGTTATCCGCGCTTTGCACCAACGATGGAGTGGGATACTGCAGCAGGGCAAGCCATTTGCGAACATGCTGGTTTTCAGGTCATTGATTGGCATACGAAGGAATCGATGTTATACAATAGAAAAGACTTATTAAATAACTGGTTTTTGGTAAAATAGGAATAAAGAAAATGTTAATTCGAAACACAAAAATGAAAAACATATTAATTACAGGAGGCGCTGGTTTTATTGGCTCACATGTGGTGAGGCGTTTTGTGAATAACTATTCAAATTATCATATCTACAACCTAGATGCTCTTACCTATGCAGGAAATTTGGAAAACTTAAAAGATGTTGAGTCAAAAGAGAATTATACCTTTTTACACGGAGATATTACCGATGAGGCATATATCAACTCCATTTTTGATAAGTACCGATTTGATAGTGTCATACATTTAGCGGCAGAGTCTCATGTAGACCGCTCTATTACAGATCCTTTAGCCTTTGCTAAAACCAATATTTTGGGCACCATGATTCTTTTAAATGCCTTTAAGAAATTGCATAAAAACAATTGGAATAATCAACGTTTTTATCATGTAAGTACAGATGAGGTATATGGATCGCTCGGAGAAACAGGACTTTTTAAAGAATCCACATCTTATGACCCTAACTCGCCATATTCTGCCTCAAAAGCAAGTTCAGACCATTTTGTGCGTGCCTATGGCGAGACCTATGGACTGCCCTACGTGATTACAAATTGCTCTAACAATTATGGCCAGCAACAATTTCCGGAAAAGTTAATTCCATTATTCATTAATAATATTTTGAATGATAAGCCACTTCCGGTATATGGCGATGGCAATTATACCAGAGATTGGCTGTATGTAATAGATCATGCCATTGCTATTGATTTAGTTTTTCATAAAGGAGAAAACCATGACACCTATAATATCGGTGGTTTTAATGAGTGGAAGAATATTGATTTGGTAAAATTACTCTGTGAACAAATGGATGAAAAGCTTAAACGAGATCTAGGGGCAAGTAAAAAATTAATCACGTACGTCAAAGATAGGCCAGGTCATGATTTGCGTTATGCGATTGATGCCTCAAAAATTAATAAAGAATTAGGCTGGAGCCCAACGGTTACTTTTGAACAGGGACTATCCAAAACAATTGATTGGTATTTAAACAATGAAGCGTGGCTTAACAATGTGACGTCGGGAAATTATCAGAACTATTACAAAAAACAATATAACTAAACTATGAAAGGGATCATACTAGCAGGAGGTTCAGGAACAAGATTGTACCCAATTACCAAAGGTACTTCTAAACAATTGTTACCTATTTACGACAAGCCTATGATATATTATCCCTTGTCTGTTCTGATGTTAGCAGGAATTAAGGAAATACTTGTTATATCTACTCCTACGGATTTACCTAATTTTGAGCGTCTCTTGGGTGATGGTGAAGATTTGGGGATAGAACTTTACTTTAAAGAGCAACCTTCACCAGATGGTCTAGCACAAGCTTTTATCATTGGTGAAGAGTTTATCGGAAATGACGATGTTTGTTTGGTACTTGGAGATAATATTTTTTATGGCCATGGATTTACAGATTTATTAGCAAAATCACTAAAAAATGTAAAAGAAGAACAAAAAGCAACTGTTTTTGGATATTATGTGAGTGATCCTGATCGTTATGGCGTTGTAGATTTTAATAAGTCACGAGAGGCATTATCAATTGAGGAAAAACCAACACATCCAAAAAGTAATTATGCGGTAGTTGGACTGTATTTTTACCCAAACTCTGTGGTAGAGATTGCAAAAAATATCAAGCCCAGTGTTAGAGGAGAATTAGAAATAACCACAGTAAACCAAGAATATTTAAAAGCAGGTAAGCTAAAAGTAGAACTTATGGGTCGGGGCTATGCATGGCTCGATACAGGAACTCATGATTCGTTAATCGATGCCTCTAACTACATTAGAACCATAGAGAGTAGGCAAGGTTTAAAAATAGCCTGTTTGGAGGTGATTGCCTGTAAAATGGGATATATCAACAAACAACAACTTTTAAAACTTGCTGAGCCTCTCAAAAAAAATGGCTATGGGCAGTATTTAATTCAAAGAGCAAAAGAATTATAATGAATTTCACTAGATTAACGATACCTGATGTGATTTTATGTGAGCCTGAAGTTTTTGGAGATGATCGTGGCTACTTTATTGAGTCTTTTAGACAAGATAAACTAGACGCATTTTTAGGATATTCCATCAATTTTTGTCAGGATAACGAATCTAAATCTTCTTATGGCGTACTAAGAGGCTTGCATTATCAGTTAGCGCCATACGCACAAACTAAATTAGTTAGGGTAATACAAGGAAGCGTTTTAGACGTTGCTGTAGATATACGTAAAGGATCGCCAACTTTTGGACAGCATGTGGTGGTTGTACTCACCGCTAAAAATAAAAAACAACTCCTAGTTCCAAGAGGTTTTGCGCATGGTTTTATAGTGCTCAGCACAGAAGCCATTTTTGCTTACAAGGTAGATAACTATTACAGCCCAGAGTGTGATCGCGGGATCGCTTTTGACGATGCAACATTGGCCATAGATTGGCAATTAAAAACAAGTGATTTGCAATTATCAGATAAAGATTGTCATCAGCCTTTGTTTAAAGATATTGATTACTTCCAATAACAAATGAATTATTTCGTGTGTATAAGATATTAGTGACAGGCGGTAATGGACAACTTGGCTCTGAAATCAAAGAACTGTCATCTAGTTTTACTAATGATAGTTTTTTTTTCACAGATACCTCTAATTTAGATATTACAAATCATGCTGTTGTCACAGCATTTATTAAAACAAATAACATTGACGTTATTGTAAATTGTGCTGCCTATACGGCGGTTGATAAGGCTGAGTCTGAGCCGGAATTAGCAGATGCCATTAATCATTTAGCAGTTAAAAATTTAGCCATTATTGCAAAAGAGCGCGGTGCCAAACTAATACACATCTCTACTGATTATGTGTTTGATGGGACTGGTCATAAACCTTATGTTGAAACAGATATTCCAAATCCTCAATCAGTTTATGGGCAAACAAAATTGGATGGAGAATTAGCGATACAAGCTGTTAATCCTTCCAATTCTATTATTATTCGCACTTCTTGGGTATATTCTAATTTTGGTAGTAATTTTGTAAAAACCATGCTGCGATTGGGTAAAGAGCATGAAAAAATTAATGTGGTTAGTGATCAGATCGGGTCACCCACCTATGCAGGTGATTTGGCAAAGGCGATTTTAGAAATACTCCCTCAAATTAAGAATGAGCAGGTTGCAATTTACCATTATACTAATTCAGGGATTTGCAGTTGGTCTGACTTTGCCAAAGCTATTTTTGAAATTAAAGGGATGGAGGTCATGGTACATCCCATACTAACAAGTCAATATCCAACTCTAGCCAAACGGCCTCAATACAGTGTTTTGGAAAATAGTAAAATTAAGAAAAAGTTTAATCTAAATATGTCATATTGGGTAGATTCCTTAAAGAATAATTTAGAAAAAAGATAAAAATTAAAGTATAATACGATATTATAATTCAAACAATTAAATAAATCTAAACTTAGAAATTATGAGTAAATACAAAAAGCCGTTTGTAATAGCGGAAATTGGATGTAATCACAAAGGAGACATGAGCATAGCCAAAGAGCTGATTAAAATGGCAAAGATTTTTTGTAATGTTGATGCAGTTAAATTACAGAAACGTAATAATCGTGAGCTTCTTACTGAAGAGCAATACAATGCACCTCACCCTAATCCAGCAAATTCCTACGGTGATACCTATGGAGCTCATAGAGAGTTTTTAGAGTTTAATGTGGAGCAAAATAAAGAACTGCAAGATTATTGTAATGAGTTAGGACTTACATTTTCTACATCTGTTTGGGATTTAACTTCAGCCAAAGAAATGTCAAGTTTAAACCTTGATCTCATTAAAATCCCTTCAGCATGTAATAATAACTTTGAAATGCTTGAGTGGTTAGCTTTAAATTATGACGGAGAGATTCATGTGTCCACAGGAATGACCTATATGGATGAAGTTGAACAAATAGTATCTCTTTTTGAAAAGCATAATAGAGCAAAAGATGTGGTTATTTACAACTGTACATCAGGTTACCCTGTTCCTTTTAAAGATGTTTGTTTATTGGAGATATTGAAGTTGAAAGAAAAATACGAGCATAGAGTTAAAGCCATTGGTTTTTCAGGACATCACTTAGGTATTGCAGCTGATGTTGCAGCTTTTACTTTAGGAGCAAATTATGTTGAGAGACATTATACATTAGATAGAACATGGAAAGGAACAGATCATTCAGCATCTTTAGAACCGGATGGTATGAGAAAATTAGTTCGAGATTTAAATGCAACTTTTGAATCATTATCATTTAAGAAAACAGAAATTTTAGATATCGAGAAAGTACAAAGAGATAAACTCAAATATAGAAAAGCAGACTAGTATGACTATCGCGTTTATACCAGTTAGAGGAGGAAGCAAAGGTATTCCTGGAAAAAACATCAAGTCTTTTATGGGAAAGCCACTCATATATTGGGTGATGTCTGAATTACAAAACACACAGTCAATCGATAAAATTATTTTGGCTACAGATTCAGACGATATTAAAACAGTCGCACTGTCTTTTAATTTGAGTAAGGTAGAAATTTACGACAGAAAAGATGAAAATGCTCAAGACCATTCTTCAACCGAAAGTGTCATAATAGAATATATAGCCTTAAAAGATCTTCAAAAAGACGATTGTTTAATGTTGGTTCAAGCAACTTCACCACTGACAACTAAGGATCATTTTTCTGAAGCGATGGAATTATTCAAAACGAGTCACTATGATTCAATTTTATCATGTGCTAGAGTAAAGCGTTTTTTTTGGAGTGAATCTGGTAAGTCAGAGAATTATGACTATACATCAAGGCCTAGACGTCAAGATTTTAAAGGATCATTACTAGAAAATGGAGCTTTATATATCAATACTGTGGGTAATATTGTTAACAATCAAAATCGTCTTTCTGGTAAGGTTGGTATTTATGAAATGCCGGAGTATACTGCTGTTGAGATTGATGAGCCAGAAGACTGGGTTGTTGCTGAATCCTTAATGCGCAGGCAGGTCGCTGAGATAGCTTTTAAAAAACCTTCAGTAAAACTTTTTGTGTCAGATGTTGATGGCGTCTTAACCGATGCGGGAATGTATTATTCTGAAAATGGAGATGAACTTAAAAAGTTTAATACCCATGATGGGATGGCGTTTCAGATCTTAAGAGAGCATGGTGTAAAAACAGGTATTGTAACTTCAGAGGACACACAAATTGTTTCAAGACGAGCCGCTAAACTTAAAATAGATTATTTATATCAGGGTAAAAAGTATAAAGGTAAATTACATTCTGTAAAGGAGATTTGTAAAAAAGAGGGCATAACATTAAATGAAGTCGCATACATCGGAGATGATATTAATTGTTATGAATTATTATCTTCAGTTGGCTTTGCAGCATGTCCAAACAATGCAGTAAAAAAAATAAAGTCGATTCCTAATATTATTCAGCTTACCAAAAATGGTGGAGAAGGTGCCGTCAGAGAGTTTCTTACAGTTTTAGGGTACTAAATTAGGTGCACTAAAAATAATGATAGTGAATTTTTTTAAATTAAATACAGAGTCAGATAATCCTATTAGTAAGACCATTGTGCTTGCTAACTCGGTGAGTATGGCAATAACTAAGTTGCTCAGTATTACCGTATTTATATGGGTGCAACAGTATTTACTTAAAAGAATTTCCCCAGATGAATATGCTATTTATGCCATCGTGAGCTCCTTGGTATTTTTATTACCATTCATCACATCAGCTCTGGTAAGTGCAGGGGTTAGATTTATGGTGTATGAATATACTCGACGTGATTTTGAAAAAATGAATAAGGTGTTATCTACCTCGATCATATTAAATTCTTGTGTTGGTCTTGTCATGTTATTAGTGTCTTTATTTGCGGTATTTCATTTGGATAGTCTATTAAAAGTTGCACCTCAATATTTAGATGATGCTAAACTAATGTTTGTAATTATCATCATTACTTTTGTAATAAATTTTGCTTTTACTCCTTTTGGCTTAGGTCTTCATGTAGCACAAAAATTAGTGATTAAAAATATCATTGATCTCTTTGTTGAGATTTTAAAAATAACTCTATTGTTTTCTCTTTTGTTTGCAGTAAGTACCAAGGCTCTTTGGCTAGTTCTAGCAAACTCGGTAGCCTTGTTACTAGCGTTAATCATTAGGATTGCGTTGAGTAAAAAAATAATCCCTCAAATGCGATTTTCAATTCAAAGTTTTGATATCACATTTGTTTCAAAGTTTTTATCCTTTGGAGGATGGAATAGTATCATATTATTATCAAGATATTTACGGAATTTTGCTGCGCTTTTCCTGTTAAATAGATTTGGTACTAGTTTAGATGTGTCTAGTTTTAATATTGGGCGGTTTGTTAGCCGACAAACATTACAAGTATGGGAGCCAGTCAGAGCAAGTATTGGTGCACCTTTAATTGCTATGTATAGTAAAGATGAATTTCAAAGATTAAATGACACCTATCTAAAAGGATCTAGATTAGCCATGTGGATGACAAGCTTTGTGGTGTTTCCAGCCATTATTTTTTCAGAATCATTTGTAAGACTTTATGCTGGTGAAACATATCTAAATGCATCATTTATAATAGTAGCTTTATTGGCTATTGTGCCTTTTCAGATGCTTAATGCAATGTTGCCTCAGATTTCTGCTGCAATGGATTGTCAAAAGGGATTAGCAATACGAATGCTTGTCATACAACTCATTAATTTTGCAATAATGTATTATATATTGGTAATCTTAAATTTAACAGTCGTAGAGATGGCCATGTCTATAGCCGTGGTTAATATTATTGGGGAATTATTTGTCATTACCCACTTCGCACATAAAAATCTAAATATTCAATTTTTAGACATTCTAAAAAAAGGATTTCTGCCAGGATTGCTACCAGGTATTTTAGCATCATTGTATTGGGTAGCCATAAATTATACAGTTGAAACTATAACGAGCTTCGTTAATTTAGGACTGGTTATTATACCAGGGATTGTGATACAGATTTTTGGAGTTTATTTTTTTGGTTTAGAACAAGATAAGTTGAAAATAAAAGAACTAGTTACTAAATCTAAAACAGTTTTTTTGAAGTAATGAAACTAAGTCTCTATTCTTTATTATACACTACGCAAAAGACTTTGCAACGCTTGTTGTATTTGTGCTCTAAGCAATATAGAATAGAGGTAGAAGCTTTTTTTGAAGCCATAAGCGCGTATAACTATGCAGTTGTTAAGTTAGATACACCGAATAAGCATCGCATGTTTCCTTTAAATTATAAGATAGGGACAGATATAGATGTTATTGTGCTAGAAGAAGATTTACAGAAGATAAAAGAAGTTATCATCACATTGAATCAGAACAAGAAGTTAAGTAAAGTAGTTATAGAAGAGGAAGGCAGTTTTAAAGTAAGATATCAATTCTATAAATTTTTGAACTTACAGTTTGATGTCACTTCTAGTAGTACATCGCAGTTATATAATGATTGCTTAAAACATGCTACATTATATAAAGGCATTAAAGTACCACAACTTAAACACGAACTTGTAGTAAGAGCATCGGAATTTGAAGCAAAACCAAAAAAGAAACATCATTTAGAATTCATTAAAACACATCTAAACAATATAGATGTTAATGTGTTGAAGACCTATAAAATAAAGCCTGAAACTATTAAAATGATCACTGAGATTTGAAAAAAGCTATATATAAAATACTTGTTTTAATAAAAAGGCTCTTGCTGTTTCCTAAGCAAGCGATAACCTTATATCATTCAGGAAAACAGCTAGGCAATAATGTGCAGTTAAAGATGGATGTTGCCTTATTGTTAGCCTTTCAATACGACAATGAGTTTGCTAGAAAAGATGTTATTATAAGGTATAAAGCATTAAAAGATAAGTTTTTTAATAGTGATGAACATGGCTTTGCATTGTATGAAAAACTAATGTCTGAACGCTATAAAGAAAAACCATTTAAAAATAAGATTGAAGACTCTTTAGATGGACTTTTTAATAACATGAAGGTAAATGGTTTTGATGATAACTACCCGATCCCTGTAAATTCGGAATTTAGACTATTAGACGGTTCGCATAGATTAGCAGCTGCATTAGCTAATGGCATACAAGAAGTACCTGTAAGTGTATTGACGACTAAAAAAAAAGTATGTTTTACAACAAACCTTTTGCAACAATACAATTTTAACGAAGCGGAGCTAAGTTCAATTAACGATACCGAGACCAAGCTATTTTTAGATTTAGGTGTTTATTTTCCTGTGATTATATGGCCAACAGCATCTCAATTTGTTGATGACATAGAGAACGATTTAGGCTATGAGACCAAGTTTCGATTCAATTTAGAGCTATCAGAAGCCAAGTTTGAAACGTTCGTAAGAGCAATATATGAGATTGATCATATTGCAGATTGGAAGGTGGATAAAAAATTAGACGCAATGACGATGACACAGAATAAAGTCTCTGTGATTTTTATAGACTTTCAATCACCAGACTATCGAAAGAAAAAAGACAATTGCGCGCTCATTTCAAAAAAAGGAGAAGTCTTAAAGCAACACATACGATCAAAATATAAGTCTAAAATAGAGAACTATATCTATGATATTATAATGCATACAGGCGATAATTATATACATAATAAAAAGATTGTTGAGATCACTAAAACGTATATAAATGACTAACACATTAAAACATAGAATATTCTTAGTGTCTGGTCCAGCCCAATTACTGTTCTTAAGTGCAGCATTGGCTAAGGATGCTGAGCTTAATACAGAGTCGTATGTTGATATTTTAGTGTTTTCAGCAGTATCGTGTCCAAAAGATAAAAAAAAAGTCTGTGAAGACATCGCGGCTACAGTATGGGAATGGAATACTATAGTGTGGCTTCCAGAAACAGAATATTTCAATACAAAAGATAAATCGAAAATTTTAGCAACGATATCCATAACTAAACCTAATCAGTTGTGGGTTTGTATGCCTTATGGAAAAGTTGAGTTAGAATTTACGAAACATTTTTATGATACCTCAATTGTACGTTTCGATGATGGATTAGGAACTTATGTTATTCCAAGAACAGTATTAGAGTTATTAAAGACACCATCATTTTTGAAAAAACAACTGAAATTAGTAGTCGCTAAAAGCAGTCGTTTTGCAAAAGATGCTATAACATTTAAACGCTTTGCTCTACCAAAAACGGCACCAAAAAAACGTTATGGACTATTTGCCTCTTTTGTGTCTAGTACACCAAAAAGCACCAAGTTGGTACAAGTAGAGTGGCACTATTTTAAGACGCAATTAGAGAAATTTAATATTCGTGAAACGGAGACCGTAGTACCATTAGAAGGAAAAACATGTCTTATTATTGGTCAATACTTTTCACTGTTAGGTTTTTTCGATAGAGAAGAAGAACTTAATCATTATAAAGAGCTTTGTCAGTATCTTTATAATCAAGGGTATACCATTCTTTGGAAAGAGCACCCAAAGAATAGAAAGCCGTTTTTTAATGCCCTAAAAGAAACCTTTACTCAGATAGAAGATTTTAATAATTACCACTCGTCGTATTGGCCTTTAGAAGTTGTGGTTAAAGATTTTAATATTGATCTGTTTATAGCGACCACAAGCACAAGTATAGTGGTTTTAGACAAAGCATTTGGATATACGACAAAATCTTCAGCACCAGTTATGATAGATAAGTTGCAGGGAGCTGATAAGCAGGTGGCTGAAATTTTAGTTGAGCGGTTAAATGAAGAACAATTAATTAAAAAAATTTAGAGTGTCATGGGCTTTTTAAAGACATTAAAACAAAAGATAGGTTTTGAATACTATCGTTGGAATGAAAAAACGTATGAAAAGTTTCTAAGGAAAAAGGGTGTTACTCTAGGTAAAAATATTTACTGGGGAAATGTAAGAACAATAAATATAGATACCTCTAGACCATGTCTTGTTGAGATAGGAAATAATGTTAGGATAGATACAGGGATGACCATACTCACACACGATTATCCAAGTTGGACGTTTAGACAAGTCTATAAAGACTTTCTAGGTTCTTCTGGTAAAGTTGTTATTGGTAATAATGTGTATTGTGCACAGTACGTAACCATCCTAAAAGGCGTTACAATTGGTGATAATTGTGTTGTAGGTTTTGGATCCGTAGTCACCAAAGACATACCGCCAAATAGCGTAGCAGTAGGACAACCAGCTAAAGTAGTTAGCTCTTTAGACGATTACTATAAAAAATGTAAAGACCGAATGCTACCAGATGCTGTTAATTATGCCAATAGCATTAGAAAACAATATAACAGAGAACCAAGAGTAGATGATTTTTGGGAGGAATTCTCATTCTTTATGGATGGTGACCAGTTAGACGACAGACTGCCTATAAAACAGCAATTAGGTTCCGCTTATGAGCATTACAAAGTAACCCATAAAGCACCATTTGAAAACTTTGAAGCCTTTCTAGAATACACAAAACAAGAAGCTGATTTATAATGATTGATAACATATTTAAACTTATTCTAAAATCTAACGATTGGAATTCTGTAGAAAAGTATGGCTATAGCATTTATGCTAAAGGCTATTGCTTTTATAATGACCGTTACTATAACGGCCATGATATTCTTGAACCCTTTTTAGATATTTTAGAAGAAGGTAAACGTTCCGAGTCTATGACGCTAGATACCATATTGCGCCATCGACATGTCACTAACTATTTAAACCCGGCCTTTTTTAATGTTATAAAACGATATATGAAGAAGCCATCTTATGTGATACATTGCAATGGTCTCTTAAGTTTAATTTTTATAAAAACCTTCAAACAAAATTTTGAAAGCAAATAAATTAGTAACAATAATAATTCCCGCTTATAATAAACAAGATTCTATTTCAGAAACACTAAATAGTATTTACAAGCAGACCTTTGTAAATTTTGAGATTATAGTCATTGATGATGGATCTTCGGACAATACAAAACAAGTGGTAGAGTCCTTCGAAAAAAGTGTGGTTTATATCTATCAAGACAATCAAGGACAAGGTGCAGCTAGAAATCAAGGTATCAAAGCAGCAAAGGGCGATTATATTGTTTTTTTGGACGCAGACGACTATTGGGAACCAGAGTTTTTAGAAACCTGTTATCATTTCATGGAAGCGCATCCAGATTTGGTAGCAGTGAATACAGCACAGAAAACTTATTATAATGAAACGGATTTTGTGATCCACCCAAAAGCACTGATGCAAGAAAATCCGGTTGTAATAGAGGACTTCTTTGGTATTTGGGCAAAACATGACCATATTAGGACAGGTACCGCAATGATAAGAAAAACAATCATTGATAAAGCTGGCTTTCAGAACGCAGCATTACGCGTTAGTCAAGACTTAGAATATTGGGCGTTAATAGCTACCTATGGTACATGGGGTTTTATCCCACAGCCATTATGGGTAGGAAACTCTAGAGTACACGCTAATAAAACAGGGTGGTCTAAAAAATACAGCATTCGGAGGCGTCTATGCCCTGATGTAGAAGAATGGGAAAAACGTATTTTGGCAAGAATAAGAAAAGATGATTTAGAAGCTTTTAGTATTGTGAGAGGTCGTGTAGCGTTAGGTTATGCGCATTATAAAATACTTGGAGGACACCAGAAAGACGCAATGCATATTATTAGGAAATATCAAGATTCTTTCCCAAAAGGACCTATGGCAAGACTTTTTAAGTTTGGAAGTCAAAATGGATTGTTTTGGTGCATTGCTGTTATGATTGTGACAACAAAAGAACGTTTAAAAGATATATAATGAAAATAGTTTGGGTAACACGTTCGTTTCTAGATTATAGAATTCCAGTTTATAAAGCACTTAAAAGTTTAAATAATAATGATTTCATACTTATTTTTAATGAAGATTATGTGCCAGACTCGGTAGTAGAAAAAGCCAAAAAAGAATTAGGCGAAAGCTGTATTGGTTTAAAAGGAGAATTAACCCTGGGAAATAAAGACACCACCAATAAATGGGCAAATAAAGGATTCAGAATTCCAATTCAAAAAGGACTTATTAAAACCATTAAAAAAGAATACCCAGATGTAATTATCTCTGATGGTTTCTTCCAATGGACTTATGCTGCACTTTGGATGCGTTTCTTTCACGGAGTACGACATGTGATGTGTTATGAAAGAACCAAACATACCGAAAGATATGCACAATGGTACAGAACTCTATATAGAAAAATTGTGTCTAAATGGATTGATGCCATTTGTTGCTCTGGAAAACTATGTGGCGACTATTTAAAAAGTTTAGGTTTTAAGGAAGATAAAATTGCTTTTGGTCATATGGTTGGCGATATAGATACGTTCCTTACTGTTAAACAGACAAAATCAGATATACTTAATTTCCATAAAAATAAAGATGCAGTTAAATATATTTATGTTGGTCGCATAGTAGATGCTAAAGGAATAAATGAATTACTTTTGACTTGGAAAAAATTTGAGAAGAATAAAAATGTTGTTCTATATTTAATAGGAGATGGACCACAAGAGGAAAAATATGAGATTAAAAGTAAAGATTTAGGGTTAACAAATGTATATTTCATAGGAAAAGTAGATTACGATAATTTACCTAATTATTATCAATCCGCAGATATATTTGTAATTCCTACCTTAGAAGACAATTGGTCTCTCGTGGTACCAGAAGCTATGGCTTCAGGATTACCTATTTTAAGTTCAGTTTATAATGGCTGTTACCCAGAATATGTTACTAAAGAAAACGGATGGGTGTTTGATCCTTTAGATAGTTCAGATTTTGTTAAAAAATTAGAAACAAGTTATAACTGCGATAACTTATTAGAGTTTGGAAAAGCTTCTAAGACCATTATAAAACAATACACTCCAGTTCATGCTGCAAAAGCAGTTTTTAAAGCAATAAAAATTTCAGTTTAAACCTGAGAAAAGTATTTTGATATATTCTAAAAGAAATAAGATATTAAATATTAGTACAAGAGTAAAATTATGCTTATTGATTTCTTTAAGCTTAGTATTAAGGGCAAGCTTTTTTATAAGAAGAAGAGATGCTAACAATTTTAATCAAGTTGATCCATCTAATGCAATAGCAATTGTTTTAATTGCCCTGTCTGTATTATTTTTAACAACAAAAAAGGGAATTCTTGTTATAAGATTAGTGTGGAATAGCCCGTTTAAATATTTTATTCTTTATTGCTTTTATTGTGCAATAACTGCTATATGGTCTGTCGATCCAATATTTACGATCTACAGATCTGTTGAGATATTAGTAATATTATTTTTAATAGCGTATATTATTTTTTCAATAAGAGATGAGTTATCTATACGTAGTATTTCGCTGCTATATTTGTCAGTAGCTTTATTAGGTGGAATTGGATATTATATTAAAATAGGTAATTTTAGCTTCACCAAATTTCATACCAATTCATATAGTTTTATTGCTGCATTTAGTATAATTTTCTCATACTATCATCTTAAATTATTCAGACTGCTAAAAATTAAAAAGTTAATTAAATTCTCAAAAGCATTGTATTTGTTTGCAATTTTAAGTTTGATTGTTGGTACAAGTTCCGCTTCAAATGTTAGTTTTTTGGTAGGGATTGTTATAATTGTTTTTATATCTAAAAAGAATAATTTATTTAAAGTTGCATTAATTCTTCTTTTAACAATTCTTATAGTTTTTTGGACGTTTTTCGGCGATTCCATTATGGAAATTGTGTTTCCTGGTAAGGATACAAATGATATTGTTACAGCTCGGGGAAGAGTGGGTATGTGGCAGCATTATATTCAAGGATTTTTTGACAACCCTATTTTTGGTTATGGATTTCCATCAGGAGAAAAGTTAGGTAAAAACTTTGGGTGGGTCACAACTTCCAGTACTCATAATATGCTTTTATCTGTTGGGATTAATACAGGAAGTATTGGCCTGTTTTTATTTGGCACATTTCTAGCTAGTTATACAGTGTTTTTAATAAAAAAAATCAATCTGTATTGGGAGGCTAAATATTTTTTAGCTATTTGGTTTATCATAATCCTTAATAGTATGAGTTATCCTGCATTAGGAAGTCATTGGTACTATGTTACTTCTCCAATATTTTTTATAATGATTTATTCCTATAGGATGTTAAATAAAAAATGAGTGGTATGGTTTTAATTATTGTTTATTTTATAATATTTAGTTTAATTGGTTATCTCTGGTCTTCATTTATTACTTATAATAATAATCTTATATCAAGACTAGGTTATGCGTACTTTCTAGGGCAGATTTATTTTGTTATAACAGGT
>JACKZZ010011268.1_pt1 | contig 52406 bp, 89 predicted proteins | sample 8027871 | NCBI WGS metagenome assembly JACKZZ01 (sample SAMN15724774, study PRJNA655200) | protist metagenome | isolation source: fluorescence activated cell sorting (FACS) single amplified genomes of... | place: USA: West Boothbay Harbor, Gulf of Maine | collected 2000-07-19
GATTTTTCAAATGAGACTACATCGGCACCAGGAAATGATCTAACTCAAGCAAGACGACAGTTAGCAGCAGTCTCAAGTAGTTCTTATGGTTACTTTGCTGGTGGATTTTTCACACCACCTCCTGTTTATGTTACCACAGTAGATCGTATTGATTTCTCTAATGAAACTTTCTCATTACCAGGAAATGATCTAACTCAAGCAAGAAGTGGTTTAGCAGCAGTCTCAAGTAATTCTTATGGTTACTTTGGTGGTGGTGGTTTTCCATTATCATCAACAGTAGACCGTATTGACTTTTCTAATGAGACTACATCGGCACCAGGTAATAATTTACCTCAAGCAAGATGGACTGTAGCAGCAACCTCAAGTAGTTCTTATGGTTACTTTGCTGGTGGTTCACCCCCAACACGGTCTACAGTAGACCGTATTGATTTCTCGAATGAGACTACATCGGCATCAGGTAATAATCTACCTTCGGCGAGAACTGGTATGGGAACACTCTCAAGTAGTTCTTATGGTTATTTTGCTGGTGGAGAAAATTTTGTCAGTCCAACTACTAATTATCGCAAAGACGTATTTCGTATGGATTTCTCGAATGAAACTTTTGCAGGACTTACTCCTGCAACTAGTTTACCTGCGGTGAAATATGGTACAGCAGGAACCTCAAACAATTCTTATGGTTACTTTGGTGCTGGTTCGAGTCTTCCTATACCTAATTATCTTGCCACAGTAGATCGTATTGATTTCACTACTCATATTTGTTCAGCAACAGGAAATAATTTACCTCAAGCAAGACATACTTTAGCAGCAGTATCAAACTGACACTAAATAAAAATAATTAGATTATTATTTTATGAATGATATACTTAGAAATGTTTTGATACAACCAAAAGTTGTATCAAAAGAAGGAATTGATTTCTTAGTTAATCATGCAAAAAATGCACCCAAAGATAAAATGGGTGTATTTGATGGAGAGAAAGCAAATCAAAACAAAGAAGGTCATCCATCAAGAGTTGATTTGAATGTAAGAAATGTAGATTGCTCTGATACTTCAAAAATTATTGAAGAGATCAAAGAACTTTATAATAATATTGTTCATCACGTAATCAATCCATTTTATGAGTTTAAAATAAGAGATAGTGAGTCTCCTCAGTTACTCATATATGAACCAGGAGGACACTATAAAGGACATTATGATGCAGTATCAAGGTGGAAAAACCCTGATGGATCTATTATCTGGAAGAAGTCTGTAGATAGAGATTTATCAACTATTCTTTTTTTAAATGATGATTTTGAAGGTGGAGAATTTGTATTCCCAGATCTCAGAGTACGTATCAAACCAGAACCAGGTTTATTAGTTGCCTTTCCATCTTCACAGTTTTATCTCCATAAAGTAGAACCAGTAATTTCAGGAACTCGTTATGCAATGGTAAACTGGATGACTGTTCAAGGTATGCCTACGAAAGCAGAGATTGATAAAGAGATAGAAGATAAATATAATATAAATGTGTACTGATAAAAAATGTCTCAATTAATTAAACACTTTTTAGTGGATAGAGATACTGGAGAATGGATAAAGGGTAAAATTAGAGGGTATATATTTCCAAACTTAAAGGGATTGGAAATTGTTTATCGTTTAACTGATGTAAATGGAGATCATATCTGCCTATCAAAAGTTCCAGAGTATTTTGAGTATTCGAAAACTGTAACTCCAAGTGTCTTAACTGAATATCAAAATGATTCAAATATTACAGTAGTAAGTTCTACTGAAAAGCAGGTTGAAGAACCTATTCTAAACGAAGAAACTGGAGAACCAACAGGTGAAACAACTACAGTAACTTTGCATGATGTAACTTATAGAGAAGCATATACTATTGTAGAAAACGATGGACTCAAAATTTTAACTCAAGAACAATGGAACACTGAGATTTCTAATTATGATGCAAGACAAACTGAAAAAAGATATAGTGAAATAAGAATAGTTAGAGATGAAGTTTTGAAAGATACTGATTGGATGGTTACAAAGACAACAGAGAGTGGGAGTAATTTATCAGATGAATTTAAGAATTGGAGAACCACTCTAAGAGATTTACCATCTGTTGGAATTACAACAGACACTTTTCCAGCAACTCCAGATTCAATTCAATTTGATCAGAATATAACTAAAGACTATTCCCAAAAATTAAGATCTATTGTATTGATTAATGATACTCTTCCTGCATTGCCTGAAGAGGATTTAGGTGGTGAGTAAGTCGTAACACTTTTGGTCCTTATCATAAGCATATTCGGCATAAGGACCATTCTTTCTTACATAATGTAGGAACAATTGCATAAAACTATCATTTTTATGAGTTCTTAGTGGACTTCTCCAATGAGGAACAATTGTTCCTAAGTATGCAAGACCATCACCCGTAGGAGTCACGACTTCTCTGCGTTTTCCCGTAAGATCTTTAAGTTTAATCGGCCATTTTGCATCACCAGAAATATTCATAGTAACTGATACCTCACAAGAAGGTCTATCAGTATGACAATTCATCCATCCTTTATTATGATAAGTTGTCGTGAACCAGTAAGAAGGAATGAGTTCTTCCCCTAATAGTTCTTCGAGAATTGGTTTGACTCTATGAACTACAAATGTTGATGATCGTGGAGCATAACAAGTTAACACTCTTCCTCTTTCTTTATCCCAGTGCCCTTCAAGAGATCCTAAATCACTTATGGCACCACAAATATTTTGATACTTAATCTTTATTGCTTCTTCTTTGGTAATAATTTCGGGAAGGTAATACCAACCTTTGTCAGAGAAACTGCTCATTATAAAAATTTATTCTTATTATTATTTATTATACATTTAATGATATAATAGGAGAATAATATCAATTAAAAAATTAATAATTAAAATGAACTTTATTGTATACACAAAAGAAAATTGTCCCCACTGTTATAAGATTAAACAAGTATTGGAATTGACTGGCACAAATTTTGCATCCTATAAACTTGAAGAGGACTTTACAAGAGAAGAATTCTATGCTAAATTTGGCAAAGGTTCTACTTTTCCACAGGTAGTATGTGACAATAAAAAATTGGGAGGCTGTGTTGACACAATCAAATTCCTCAGAGAACATCAAGTCATCAAGTCTTAACATAAATAAAAATGAAGACCACAGAAATCGTGGTATTGAATTTTTACTTAATGGGGGAAAAAGAAAGCAAACAGAACCATTTCATATTATCTTTGAAAAGATGGTAAGCTTTCTAAAACGGGAAGTAACTATCTATTTTGAATTTTCCATCAGAACACGGAAAATAGAGGTAACTACCCGGAGTAAAAAAGATGTTAGCAACTAGTTTAGTATTTGGATCATTTTTGACTATTCTATTTCTCATGATGGGACTGATGATTGGTTGGACTGCTAGAGAATACATGATGAACTATCGGGAGGCACCAAGATATCATCCCGAAATGTTTGATGAGCAAGGAAATCTTATTCCAGATGAAGTAATCGCATTTAATTTTGAAAACTATGACGACAGTAACGAAGAAGAAAACGACAACGACTAAGGCAGTATCATTAGAACTTCCAAGAAATCCATTTGTCTTTGAAGTTTTAGATCTTCTTTCCAAACAGAGAAGTAAGGCAAAGAAGATTGAAGTTCTGAAGAAGTATGAACACGTTTCTTTGAAGGCAACATTAATTTGGAACTTTGATGAAAGTATAATTTCTGTTCTTCCTGAAGGGGAGGTTCCCTATTCTGGATTTGAGGATCAGGCATCATCAAATGGAACTTTGAGCACTAAAATTACTGAAGAAGTTCGTAGAATGCACGAAACCGATTCATTCTCAATGGGTTCGAGTGATAAGAATGGACATACTACAATTCGTAGAGAGTATAAAAACTTCTATCACTTTATTAAGGGTGGTAATGATAGTATGAATAGTGTTCGTCGTGAAACGATGTTCATTAACATTCTTGAGGGACTTCATCCATTAGAGGCAGAAGTTGTCTGTCTATGTAAGGATAAAAATCTTTCAGACAGATATAAGATCACAAAAGAAATTGTAAGTGAAGCATATCCAGACATTACTTGGGGCAATCGTTCATAATTATGGCAAATCAATTGGGAGATGCTCCTACTAAAATAGAAGAGGAACAGTCTATGACCTCCTGGACACCATCAGAAAAAGAAAATTCTAAATCCTTATATGGATGTGAAATTCTGATAGAGAATGGAACTTGGGAACAAGTATCCACTAAAGATTGTCCTAATGATGCAATGATAATCACTTATGTGGTTGATGGAGAAACGAGATATGATTTGACTCGTAGTCAGAAAGAAGTTCGTATATTTAATATGTACTGGGATAAGTTTCGTGAGAATTTAAAGGGCATTGGTTTTGGTATGGGAAGAACCAATCCAAAACTATGGGGAATAGAACCACCGACCCCAACCAAAAAGCGGAAATAATTCCAAAATATTGGCAAAAAAAATCCCGGCAATTTTTTGGTCTGTAGGGATTTTCAGAAACCTCTTGACTAAATAGGGTATAGGGTCTATAATGGACCTATCGTTCATCAGAGGAGACTCTGACGCAAGTAAGTCGCGGAACGGAGCGTTCATCCCATGTTAGAACTATTATTCTACACAACTCTCACCTGTCAGCAAACTGATGCTATCATACTGCGAATGCAGAAAAATGAGAACATTAGTAATGACTTTAGGATTGAGTTAGTTGAAACAATGAAGGAGTCAAATCCTGAATGTATATGGGACGCAAACGACTAAAGGAACGGACTTAAAACATCCAACTACTTTAGGAGTAAAATTATGTCTACTATCACTTATCGTGGTGTTAAGTACAACCCAGAAGCATACAAAGCTGCTGTGTTGGCAGAGCAAACCGCAACTCGTAACCACAATCTCATGTATCGTGGCATCAAAATCGAACGCAAGTTTGCATCTAAAAGTTGATAATTAACGCACTTAACTTTCCTGAGGACCTTGCCGGTCCTCTTTTTTTATGCTATAATCAATTGAAATATCGCAGTATTATGGAGAAAGAAAGACTTAAACTTATTGTCCGAAATCTTGAATTGCTTATTGATTCTCTCAAGGCAGAAGTTTATTCTGATGTTGGTGTATACACCACAAAGCAAGAAAATTTTGATAATCCATCCTCTGATTATATTTTAGATTACGACGAAGTTTTTGAGGATGATGATGGATAATCGCACTAAAATCAAAAAAGTTAAAGATCTTGCAAAACTATTTGAAAGATTAATAGCACAAGATCACCTCTATACTGAAGAAAGAATTAAAGAGATGAAAGAAGCTCTTTCTGCGATAAAAGAGCAAATCACAGAAATGGAAAAACAAAATTATAAAGGATTTGGAGCATGAATGTAAAATTGATCAGTGTTACACCTGATGCAGAGAAGATGATGGGATATGTGGCACGAGTGTCAAATCCTTCTAATCAGGAGAATCCAAAGGTTGCTGGTCTTCTTAAGTATTGTGTAAAACATCAACACTGGAGTGTCTTTGAGCAGTCATTCATGACTCTTGAGATTGAGACCACCAGAGGACTGGCAGCTCAAATCTTGCGTCATCGGAGTTTTACATTCCAGGAATTTTCTCAGAGGTATGCAGATTCGTCAATGCTTGCCGATACTATTCCTCTGTTTGATTTAAGACGACAAGACACAAAGAATCGTCAAAATTCTATTGATGATATTAATCCTCATATTCGTCAAAATTTTGAAATTAAGATTCAAAAGCACTTTGATGATGCTATGCAACTGTATCAAGAAATGCTTGCTGCTGGAATTGCAAAGGAATGTTCGAGATTTGTGCTTCCTTTAGCAGTACCAACTAGAATTTATATGAGTGGCTCAGTTCGTTCGTGGGTGCATTACATCACACTTAGATCGGCCAATGGCACCCAAAAAGAGCACATGGATATTGCAGAAGCATGTAAAAAAGTTTTTGTAGAACAGTTTCCAACAGTAGCAGAAGCTCTGGAATGGATCTAAATATTTTTATACTGAATTGATAAAATGGCAACATATCCGATTATTAATAAAGAAACTGGTGAACAAAAGGAAATAGTTCTGAGTATTCATGAGTGGCCAAAATGGTGCGAAGATAATAGTGATTGGATTCGTGATTGGTCTGACCCCTCTACCGCACCTATGGCAACAGATGTTGGTGAATGGAGAGATAAACTTGTGGCAAGAAATCCTGGATGGAATGAAGTTTTAAACAAGGCATCAAAAGCACCAGGTTCGAAAGTATCTAAAATCTAATGGCAAGAAGAAAAAGAGCATCTGCAACCGATCAACCCATTGGAGTTGGTCTTACAACAAAGCAGATGAAAAGAAAGAAACCATTAAGTTCTGGATACTTAGTGGATATAGATCCACTTAATGATAATCAAAAAAGACTCTTTGATTCTTATAAGGAAGGAAAGCATCTTATTGCATATGGTTGTGCGGGAACAGGAAAGACCTTTATAACCCTCTTCAATGCACTTAAAGATGTATTAGATGAGAACACTCCTTATGAGAGAATATACCTTGTGAGGTCTCTTGTAGCAACTAGAGAGATTGGGTTTCTTCCTGGTTCTCATGAAGATAAGGCAGACATCTATCAAATACCATATAAGAATATGGTAAAGTATATGTTCCAGATGCCTTCTGATGCTGATTTTGAGATGTTGTATGGTAATCTTAAATCACAGGAATCAATTAAATTCTGGAGCACATCATTCCTTCGTGGAACGACACTTGATAATGCGATTGTAATTGTTGATGAATTTCAGAACTTGAATTTTCATGAACTCGATAGTATCATCACTCGTGTTGGTGAAAATACACGGATTTGTTTCTGTGGTGATTCTCGACAGTCAGATTTAAATAAGGCAAATGAAAGGAATGGTATTGTTGACTTTATGAACATCTTGCGTAAAATGCCTTCTTTTGATATAATTGAGTTTGGAACCGACGATATCGTTCGATCCGGTCTAGTCAAAGAGTATATCGTCGCAAAAATAGAAGCAGGTTTTTAATGTTTAATCATGTTGATTTGAATCTTCCTCAACTTGAGAGGGAGACTATTGATGGAGTCAGATACTATTCTGTTCCTGATGAAGAAGAACTCTTAAAACTAGTTTCTATTACTTCGGTGACTAGTCATTATAATAAGGAGACTTTTGTAAAATGGAGAAAAAGAGTTGGTGATGAAGAAGCAAATCGAGTCACAAAAGCGGCAACACGTCGTGGAACTGATTTTCATAGTCTTACTGAGTGTCACCTAAAGAATATAGAGTTACTAAAAGTTCCTCCTATTTCTGATTTTCTATTTAAGATTTCTAAGGGAACTTTAAAGAACATTGACAATATTCATGCTCTGGAAACTTCCCTATATAGTAAGCAGTTGGGTATTGCTGGAACCGTCGATTGTATTGCAGAATACGAGGGTGAATTAGCAATAATTGACTTCAAGACTTCTAAAAAACCGAAACCAAGAAATTGGATCGAAAACTATTTTGTACAATGTGCGGCATATGGATGTATGTTGTATGAAATGACTGGTATTCCGGTCAAAAAATTTGTAATCATTATGGCTTGTGAAAATGGAGAATGCGTCGTCTACGAAGAAAGAGACAAATCAAAGTACATCAAACTTCTCACCGAATATATTAGAAAGTTTGTTACAGATAAATTGGAACTCTATGGAACCGAATAAAGAACTGGAACAGGTAATTAATAGTAAATTTCTAACACCATCTAAGTTTGCATTAGAAATAGAAAAGATTGTTGCCGAAGAAAAAATAAACTACATTGATGCTATTTGCCATTATTGTGAACTGAATGGACTCGATGTAGATTCAATTACAAAACTTGTATCAAAACCACTGAAGGAAAAACTGAAGTGGGATGCTACGAGACTTAATTTTATGAAAGCAACTTCGAGAGCAAAACTGCCCTTATGATCGTGACGCCCTTTGAAACCTACCAACATTATTTGTCACTCAAAAATCACTTTACAAACCCAAAATACGACTTCTTTCGATATGGTGCGAAGACCCGTGCAAGTGTATCTTCATTCAATAAAAGAAGAGATAAGTATTGGTTCGAGAAAACCAGTCGTAAATATAATGATGAAGAAGTTGTAAAATTTCTTGTATCTAATTTCGCATACGCCGACAACCCACAAAACTTATGGATTGGAGAAATTATCAGTTCTGGAGAAAGGACTTACGCAGATTGGACAAAGAGACAACAGAGTTTGACTTACTTGTTCAAAGAACAAAGCAACGAATTACTCTCGAACAACGAATTCGAAAATCTATTCAGTTGTTCGAAAGGTCATCCAACAATCTTAAAAAGATTTCTTGGTGGAGACATAAGTCTTGAAACTTTTGTAATCTATGATAGAATATTCTCATTCAGAAAGAAGTTTGATAAGAAACTGAAAGATCCTGTATGGGAAACCGTAAGTTTAAAACTCCAAAAATATTCTCCCTTTCTAAATATTGATGTATTCAAGTTTAAAAAAATTTTGCGGGACCTTGTAGATGAGTGACTTTTTTGATTCTGAAATCATTCAGGAAGAACTGAGTGAAATTAATGAAATGCAAGAAAAAATCTACGAGAGTTTTATTACTTTTAGTAATATGTCTCGTGAACAAAAACTTGAACACGTTGAAATACTTACAACCTTGCTTGAAAAACAGCAAGTGATGTATACTAGACTATCTCTTTCTGATGACCCAAAGGCCATCGAGATGAAAGATAATCTACGCAAATCAGTTTCAATGATGGGTTTCCCACCAGAGACTGATATGATGACTTTATTCAGTAGTATGAATGCTACAATCAAATCTCTCAAAGACTATATTGACGACTGAGAGAATTTCTGCTATACTATCCGAGTAAATCCAAAACATCCAAACTAATCTAAGGTAATCTAAATGTCTTTTGCTGATCTTAAGAAGCAATCCAAACTGGGTTCTTTGACACAAAAACTGGTCAAAGAAGTCGAAAAAATGAATAATGCAGGTAGTTCAGGAGATGAACGTCTGTGGAAACTAGAATGTGATAAAGGCGGCAATGGTTATGCCGTTATTCGTTTCCTGCCTGCTCCTGAAGGTGAAGACCTTCCATTCGTCAAACTCTATTCACACGCCTTCCAAGGTCCTGGTGGATGGTATATTGAAAACTCTCTGACCACTCTGAGTCAGAAAGACCCAATGTCAGAATACAACACGATGCTGTGGAACAACGGCACCGATTCTGGTAAAGAGCAAGCACGTAAGCAGAAACGTAAACTGACTTATGTCGCAAACATCTATGTTGTAAAAGATCCTGCTAATCCTTCCAATGAAGGTCAGGTAATGCTTTACAAATTCGGTAAGAAAATCTTTGATAAGATTACTGCCGCAATGCAACCTGAGTTTGAGGACGAAGAAGCAATTGATCCGTTTGACTTCTGGCAGGGTGCTAACTTCAAACTGAAGGCAAAGAATGTTGCCGGTTATCGTAACTATGATTCTTCAGAGTTTGCCCGTCAGGATGCACTTCTGGAAGATGATGAAGCAATGGAAGCAATCTGGAAGAAAGAGTATTCTCTCGAAGATTTTGTTGCTCCCGATCAATTCAAGTCTTATGATGATCTGAAGAAGCGTCTTGATTATGTTCTCGGTATCAAAGGAACGACTAAGTTCCAAGACCAAGAATCCGTTCAGGAAGAAGAAGAGTTCCGTCAGCAGAATCGTGCAGAATCAAATCCTGTCCCTCAGTCAATGAAGGAAGAACTTGATAGTCTGTCACCTACCAAGACTGATGACGATGATGATACACTCTCATACTTTGCCGCACTCGCAGCAGACTAAGTAAGATGGGGAGGGAAACCTCCCCTTTTTTTATGGGTTAGTGGATCTAGTATTTTCTGTTCTGATCAGATTTTCATTGACATATTCTGATGAACGACCATAAATCATAATTTCTCTCATATCATTCAAAAACTGCTGTAAATATGATGGTTTTAGTATATAGATAGATGACTTCTCATTATTTTTCCTAACTTCATATTCATAATTATTAATGTTAATTGTAGGATTTAAAGTAGTTGCAGTATTTGAAGGATCTGGAATTGTAAAATCTTCATCTACAACTTTACCTGCAGGAAGAATCAATCTATTTAAAGAATCTTTTACTTCTGTTGTTTCATAATGATGCACGGAAGATAATCCAGTAACACCATACTTATTTTCGGCATATCTATAGAGATCACGATTTGACAGTGGCCACTGATCTCTGACTCTTGTAATATTTGCCGACATTAAAACAACCCAATCAAGTTCTGCACTTCCATAAAATTCTTCTGCAACTGTATCAGGTCTTGCACCCTCTACAATTTCATACTTATCAAAAATTGTAAAAGTATTTTGCAAGTCATCACGCAACTTATTTCTTCTGAATAAATTCTTAACTCTTAAATAATTTTGGGAAGAATTGCTATCAGATAAAAATGATTGATAATCTAATTCTGGTAGTTCTCTGAAGTATCCCATTTTAGTATCCTACTCCTGTTATTTCATCACCATAATCAACATCATAAACTGGTTCAATTTCTTTAAAACTTAAATCCATTTGCATAGAAACTGGTGTTCCATCATCGTAAGTTGCATAAGTTCCGTCTGCCGTATAACTGACATTAATACTCTCCATAAAACATTGTTTAAATTTGTTTAAGAAAGAATGTTCTGTTGCACCTTGACGATATCTTAACTCAAAAACATCTGGTGTGCTAAGAAATGTTGTGTTAGTTGTAGTAGAACCTGGACCCGATGATACTTTGGGTGCCATATGTGTTTTAAAGCATCTAATAATGTTTTTAATTTCTATTGCTTCATCTCTATTTCTTGGAGTCATTTTAAATGAGAATCTAAAAGATCTTAAAGATGGACCATTAAAAAGAAGTTCCATATTTGGATTTAAGATTTCACCCGTTGTTCTTGCCAAAAGTTGATCTGCAGTAATATTGACACCTACTAATCCTGCTGCCTGAGATGCTAAAGATCTAGTAAGAAATCCTTGAACTCCTCCAATTCCTCCTGCCGAATCTGCAATATTTTTTAGAGTTCCAGCACCAGCGTCAAGCACACTTTGACTTCCTTCTCTCATACCTTTAGTGAACTCTTTTCCACTTCCCATTACATCCAATATACCGCCAACTGCTGCAGCACCAATACTATTCAAACTGGAGTCACCATATTTTGCACTATTACTATCACTAATATTTGATGGAATTGGAAGTAGTATGGTTTTTATTTTATCTTTTGCAGTCCCTCGATTTCTTCTACCACCCGGTGCGTTTACGAGAGGTTTTCCAATAGGTTTATACTTAATAACATCTATCTGCAGATAATCTGTGGTTTCTGCAATCATTGTATATGGATAACGTAATACTTTTTTATTACTAGAGGGTTTGTAATCTGAGGATAATGGTACAGTTCCTGGTGTTGCCGCCATCTATATTTCTCTCTTTACAACTATTTAGAACGAACTTTAGCAAAACCGAGTTCTATCACATCAGACATCTCTTCTGGATAGATTTCGTAGAGTCCACCGATGATTTGATTGTAATCATATTGTCTTCTACTATTCTGTGTATCCCAATGGAAATTAATTCCACGAAACCCCCAAGAAAATACTTCGGTAACACCTACAAGAGGGTGTTGGTCATACTGCATTCCTGGTGTCTTGGCATTATAAAAGAAGGTATAATATTTTCCACTAGAAGGAACTTTACCACCTTCGGATAAAACACTGATTAATTCAGTCATAATATCATCAGCAGTTTCAATGCCAATTAAAGTATCAACAACACCACGCACACGATTATCATTATCTTCTGTTGGATTTCTTCTTTGTTGGAGTGTCTTTCTTGGCATTACTTAATACCGAGTTCGTTTTCTGTAAGGACCTTAAATTCATAACCATGATCTAAACACCATTCTTTGGCGGCATTCCACTTTGCCTGATTTTTAGCATACTCAACGACTTCATAGATATAACCTTTCGTCTTTCTTTGTTTGACTTTAGGTTCGATACACTGTTTAAATGGTTTGATTTCAATAATCATCTTTTTAATCATACCATTTGATTCTTTGACCTTAATATAAAAGTCTGGAAAGTATCTGTGGTATCTGTTATCAATGGGTGAACGATAGGGAACAATAACTTCTTCACTTCCCCATTCTAAAATATTCTGGTTATTGTCACAATAAATCATAAATCGACGCTCCCATAAGGAACGATATACGATGTTATTGGGATCACCCTTATACTTTTTAGGATAAGATGGTTTATATTTTCCCTTATATGACATCTAAATAACTAATAATAACAGACCATATGGGATATTTAGTGTGGCAGTAAAACCTATAGTAAAATTTATTAGAAACTCTAGAGGTGGAAGTGGTAATGTAGATCCTCAACGTTTATTTGGAAATTTAGCACAGACTAATCACTATCAAGTAGATTTTTCATCTCTTTCAACTTTTGGTGGTCAAGGACTTTTGGGGTATATAAAGGATAAGTTTGGAGTTAATTTAGATTTTATTTCTCGTGATTCTGGTCTTCTTTGTTCTGAGGCATCACTACCAGGAACTAGTCTTGCGACGGCAGAAGTAAAAGATAACTTTATGGGAATATCGCAAGAATTTGCCCATACGAGATTATACACTGACTTTGATTTTACTTTTTATGTCGATAATGATTATAATAATTTGAGATTTTTTGAGGGATGGATTGATTTTATTTCAAGTGGCAGTGAAATTGGTGATGGAGCACGTCCCTCACAATCTAATTACTATCGTAGAATGAGATATCCCGATAGTTATAAGTGTCAGACAATATCAATTACTAAATTTGAAAGGAATTTTGGACCTAGAATGACATATTCATTCATGAATGCATTTCCAAAATTAATCAGTGCAGTTCCTGTTTCTTATGGTGGTGCCGATGTATTAAAAGTGAGTGTAAGTTTTAATTATGATCGATATGTTATAGGTAATAATGGATTTTCTAAAGGATTTCAAGGTTCTTTTGCTGATCCTAAGCAACAATCTTCGGAATTGAAACAAGTGCAACTTAATACACTTAAATCTGTAACTCCTCGGGCAGCAACAACAGGAGCACAGGCAGCAGCAACAAGAGCACAGGCAGCAGAAACTACAGAATCTCTAACATTAGATGACGTAACGAAGAACTGGTTGGATGGAGTAGATGCAAATGTAGCAGCACAAAAAAATTATGGTGCTGTTCCGGGTGAATTTGGAGCAGGAACTTCTGGTCAAGGAAGACCATCAGACCCAACTACAAGAAAAAATCCTTTGCGTTTCCTTTGGGGTGAGGACTAGAAGGAGATAAAATAAACCCCTCTAAATAAAAATAACTGAATTATATTAATTACTATGCCTTTACCTAAGATTAATACTCCAACGTATGAGATGACGTTGCCTTCCACAGGAAAGAAGATTAAATATAGACCTTTCCTTGTGAGAGAAGAAAAGATTTTAATTCTGGCAATGGAATCTGAAAATATGAAAGATATTACCAATTCCATTATACAAATTCTTTCTGATTGTATTCTTACTGAAAATGTAAAAATCGAATCTCTTGCTACTTTTGATATTGAATATTTGTTTCTAAATGTAAGAGCAAGATCTGTTGGAGAAACTGTTGATGTGAATATTACTTGTCCTGATGATGGTGAGACACAGGTAGAAATGTCGATTGATATTGATTCGATTAAGATTCAGAAGACTAGAGGTCATAAGAATACCATTAAACTAGATGATGAACTCTCGATGAAACTTCGTTATCCTTCATTGGATCAATTTGTTGAGAATAATTTTGAGACCGGAGAAGTTGTAAGTGAAGTTGGACAATCACTTGCAATGATTTCATCTTGTATTGAGATGATTTACAATCAAGAAGAAAGTTGGGAAGCATCCGAATATTCGAGAAAAGAACTTGATGAGTTCCTTGAACAAATGAACACAAAACAATTTAAACAAATTGAGAAGTTCTTTACTACAATGCCAAAACTTTCTCATAAAATTGCAGTAAAAAATCCAGAAACTGGTGTAGAGTCTGAAGTTGTTTTGGAAGGATTAGCAAGTTTTTTCAGTTAGGTATGGCTCATACAAGTCTTGAGTCATACTATAAGATAAATTTTGCCTTGATGCAGCATCATAAATACTCATTAACAGAACTAGAAAATATGATTCCGTGGGAGAGAGAAGTTTATCTTGCTCTACTTCAACAATATATTGAAGAAGAAAACCTAAAGGCACAACAGCAAAGTGGAATCTAACTTAAGTATAAAGACAACAAATACACCAAAGTTTAATGTAAAGACTGTTTCATCGGCAGTTTTTGGAAAAGAAGATAGTGCTGGAGGTGGTTCCGGAGAATCTCTCAAAAATATTCATAAGACACTAAGTAAATTATCTGGTCATATAAGAAAGTCTCTAGTTCGGATTAAGGCATTAGAGTTTAATTTATCAAAAATAACTCCTAAACTTGAAGAAGTAGAAAAAAAAGTAATAGTTAATGCCGAAAAAAGAATTGAAGTAGAAAAGAAAGTAATAGTTAATGCCGAAAAAATTACAAAAATTAAAAATATAATAAAAACACAGAAAAGTAATATAGGTGAAAAACTTCCTGGTAGTAATAAAGATGACTTAACTAAAAGTCTTATAGAAACAAATCAAATTCTTGTTCAAATTCAAAAAGAACTTATGAGAAGTTCTGCATTGAGATCGCAAGGTGGAAGAAGTGAAACTGATAGAGAAAAAAGAAGTGCATCTAAAGCAAAACTCAATAAAGAAGAGAGTCAATTAGAAAAATCATCTAAAAGAATACAAAAATCTGTAAGTGAAAAGTCAAATGAAACTTTAGCACCGGTCAAGGGAATCTTTGGCCGTATTATGGACTTTATTGGAACTCTTGCACTTGGAATTGCCGCAAATGCAATATTTGAATGGTTGAAGAATCCGGAAAACATGGAGAAAGTGAAGGGATGGTTTAGTTGGATTAGAGAAAATTGGGGTTGGGCAGCTGCCGCAGTCGGAGCAATTGCATTATTTCCTTTGATTGGTGCTATCGGTGGATTGATAGGATCATTGGGATTAATGATGCCACTTTTTGCTGCGGCAGTTCCCTTCCTTGCAAAAGCACTATTGATTGCCGGTGCGGCAGTTCTTGCATGGAAAGGATTAGAAGCAGGATTTAAAGCAGCAAGAAATCAATTGACTGGTGGCACACAATTTAGTGCCGCACATGATATTCTTGACAAAAAATTAAAAGATGCCGGACTTGACAAAGACGGAAAGAAAAGAAGTAAAGGTGCTTCTTGGGATTTCTTAGGGTGGGCAGGAACAAGAAAAGAAGAGAAAATGACAGCTGAAGAACAGGCAATTTCTCAAGAAGTTTTATCAAAGAGAAAAGAACTCAATACTATGAGAGATGATATGAGAGGAGAAATCCGTAATAAACATCGTAGTATGGATAATGACTCTGGATTGAGTGGAATGTCTAGTAATGAAGATGTTGGCAAACATAATCAAACTAAATCAGAAGCAGAAAAAGAAATTAGAACGAAATATTCAGACAAAATTTCAAAAATTGTTCCAATAGATTTTAAGATTGATACAACTAAAGTCGAAGCAAGAGCAAAGGGTGGTAATATAAAAGCAGGAACACCTTATCTTGTAGGTGAAGAAGGCCCAGAACTTAGAGTATTTGCTAGTGGTGGAAGTATTGTTAGTAATCCAAAAACGAAAGAAATAATGCAGAAAAGATATAACAATATAACTTCTAGAAAAAGAGGTCGTGGAGGAGTAAATATAACAACTCTCCCAACAATTGCAAATCAATTACCACCACCAGAAATGCCAAATATGGGTGTTGGAGAGGGAGCAACCGAAGTTCCTGAAATCTCTAGTGTCAATATGTCAAATCCTTATCGTCAATTAACTCCAATGCTATATGGAATAACCGTTTAGTATTATGGCAGCATCTCTAATAGCAGGATTAGTAAGAACGGCAGGATCCCAAGTTGCAAAGAAGGGAGTTAAAAAAATTGCCGTAAAAAAAGCAAAATCTCTTATTAAGGATAAGGTTAAAGATAAAGTATCTAATAAAAAAACTGACAAATTATCAAAAAAATCAGAACTTATTTCATCAGAAGAAAATAAAATTGGACAACGTTCTTTAATATCTAAAGGAGGAGGTGAAACAATATTAAGTTCTACTGGAACTTCAGGAAAACTTACAATTAAAGAAGCGCCAGATTCAAAATCTCAATCTGAACAACTTAAAATTAATGTAACTAATATTCATAAGTTTCTTGTAAAATCTAATAATCAATATACAAAAACTGAATCTCAGAATAAAAAACTAAGAAAAAGGCAAGAAAGTAAAAGAAAACTTGGTCGAGAAGAAAAAATATTAGAAAAAAGAACTTCTCCTATTGGTAAGAGTGTAAAAAATATAAAAAATGTTATTACCTCTAGTGGTAGTATTTTTGATAAACTTTTCAAATTTATTGGTCTTATATTAACGGGAATTATAGTTAATGCACTTCCTGCAATTATATCCAAAGTACAAGAAATTGTTGACAATATTGTAAACTTCTTAACTCCAATTCAAAGTGGATTTAATTTAATAATGGGATTTTTTACCGGTGAAATAGATGAAAATAAATTTGATGCCGATAAAAAAAGACTTGATGATAGTTTAGAAAATATGAATCGTAAGGATGGAATAATTGATACAATTGCAAAAAAAGTAGGTCCTTTCGGTGGTCTTGTTAAACTTCTGAAACCGGCAATTAATTCCATGCGTAATGCAATTGGTGGTAAAAAAAAGGTTCTTGCGAGAAAAGATGGTAAGGAAGGAGTATTAGATACAGAAACAGATATATTTACCGAAAGACAATTTACTTCTACAGAAAGGAAAAGAGTGGATGATCAAGAAAGAGGTGGTGGTGGAGGTGAACCTCCTGTAAATACGCCCAATATTGCAACTACTACTGCTAAATTAAAACCAGGACATTATTATTTTCCTCTTCCAAAAGGACGATTTGCTGGAGCATCTGCACAATATTATGGAGCAGGAAGAGATTATGGTGGTCATGCCGGAATTGATTTGACAGAAAAACCTCCATTTGGTTCAAAACCAAACATTGATGTTGTTGCACTGGCAGGTGGAACGGTCATAGGTGATAAGTATCTTGCCGGAAAAGAATATATGTCTGGAATGATGGTAAAAGGAAGTGATGGGTATGATCAGAGATATCTTCATATGACTCCCATGTTATCAATTGGAGATTCTGTAAAAGCAGGTCAAAAAATTGGTGAGTTAGTTGATATGAAATATGTTACAGGGAACGAGAATGATACTCACTTACACTTTGAAGTATATAATAGAGGTAAAACAGGCCATTTAAGTCCTCATAAAATTTATCCGAAATTTTTTAAAGATCCAAATACTGCTCCTAGTTATTTTGATAATAGAGCAAATGCGAGTGGAGGTAATAGGATTGTACCAGTTAAAAGGAATGAGAACATTGATAAAATATCTAATTCTGGAATGTCGGAAAATACTTCTACATATTATTATATTCAACCGGTTGATACTGTTCAATATCAAGTTGTTCCATTTCCAGTTCCAATGAAGAAAAATTCAAATACTTTTACTGAACAATCTGAATTAAATCCAATATGGATGAAGTAAATGGATAAAAATTTAGACCAAATTAAAAAAGTAAAACTTAATCTCAATAATATTCACAGTATTCTTGTTAGAGATAATAAGGATCAGAAAAAAATAATTTCAAAAAAAGAAAAAACATCTGTTAGACAAATAAGTAAGAAAAAGTTAAAAAATGAAGAACAAAAATTAGAATCTCCAATAAAATCTTCACTGAATAAAGTCAAAGAATCAACAGGATCTTCATCTGGTTCATCTGGTGGTAGTATTTTTGATAAAATATTAGAATTTGGTGGATTGCTCTTAACTGGCATAATAGTCAATGCACTTCCTGCTATTATAGAGAAAGTGAAAGAAATCATTGATAATATTACAAACTTCTTAAAACCAGTTCAAAGTGGATTTAATTTAATTAAGGCATTTTTTACCGGAGAATTTAATGATAGTAAACTTGATGTTGATAAGAAAAAATTTGATGATGGTTTAAATGATATAACTGGAAAGGATGGATTTATTGACAAAATTGCAGAAAAAATGGGTCCTTTTGGTGGACTCATTAAAATGTTAAAACCTGCCATCAATTCTGTTCGAGGTGCAATTGGTGGTGAAAAAATAGTTTATGCTAAAAAGGATGGTAAGGAAGGAGTATTAAATAGAGAAACTGGAATATTTACTGAAAGACAATTTACTTCTACAAAGAAGGAAAAAAAAGTAGAGTATTATGGTCCCGGACTTGGACCTAATGGAGAAACTGAAACTCAAATTAATGATACACAAGAATCTATTGAAGATGCCGTAGTAGTTCCGGATGATGATCATTCTGTAAACACTCCTAAAAGTGGAGGGAAAACTAATACTGGATTTGTCCCTGGCACAAATCCCAAAACAATATATTTTCATTGGAGTGGTGGTATAGGTTATAACGGTCAACCGGCACCATATCATTCTTATGTGGATGGTGCCGGAAAGATGCATTATAATAGTCCCTATACCGTAGATAAAAATGAACACACATGGAAAAGAAATACTAATTCAGTTGCAATTGCCGCAAATGCAATGGGACATGTGGGTCAAAAAAATGCTTATATTGAATCAAAAGGTTGGGCACAAACTCCATTAAAAAATATTCAAGTCAATTCAATGACTCTTGAAGCAGCAAAATTAGCACTCGCATGGGGTTGGAAAGAGAAGGATATTAATATCAAAAACATAATGACTCATGCAGAAGCTGCTGCAAATAGAGACGGACGTTCACCGACAGTGAACTATGGTCCTGAAGGAGAACCGGAAAGAAGATGGGACTTATGGTATCTTAAGCAGGGTGGTAAAAAGTGGAGTGGTGGTTCAATTATGCGAAATATGATTAAAAAACACCTGAAAAATTTGAATGCACAAAATAATAAAAGTGATGCTTCAGGTGGACCTCATGACACAATACAACGAAGTTCTTATATACCTAAAATAGATGAAAGAAAAATGGCAGCAATTAATCAACCAATGTATGAAGATTTGGATGATGAAGAAGAAATGGTAAATGTTTATATACAACCAATAAATACTACGAGAACAGTATATAACTATCAACCAATACCTGTATAATTTTTCTGAGGAGTATAAGCATAAAAATAAATGGCAAACCCATCATCTACAGCAAAGTATCAACTATTCACAATAACAAAAAATAATAAAACATTTCCACTCCAATCTAAGGTTACGAGTTTTGATTATTATGAAAGTTTATTGTCTCCAAATATTACTGCCATTATGACATTCGTGGATAGTGGTTTGGTTGAGAAGGGTGATGAGGCAGTAAGATACAATAAAGAGTATGATAAACAAGAAAGACCTGGAACATTGTATAATGCACTTCCAATTGTTGGTGATGGATCTGAAGAAATAAAATTCAAAATATCGTCAGGACTTGGAACTTTAGACTTTTCAAGAACTCCATTATATGTAAATGGTGCATCCAATCCAGATCAAAGTTCGACTCGTGAGTCTGTCATTCTAAATCTTGTTTCTAAATCTGCAATTATAAATCAAGAAACCTTTGTGAAGAAAAATTATTCGAAGTCAACTAATAATACACAATCAGTTAGATTGATTGCAAAAAATATTCTCAAACTTGATAAACTTATTGCAGATGAAACTTCAAATAAGTATCCTTTTATTGGTAATAATACATCACCATTTGATGTGATTTGCAAACTAGCATCAAAATCTGCACCAGAAAATGGAAATCCTGGATTTTTCTTTTACGAAACTCGTAATGGGCATAACTTTAGAGCAATTGACGATTTAATATCTCAAACACCTGCTGCAACCTATTTCCGTAATGATGTTAATAGAAGTAGTGTGAGTGATAATTCAAATGATTTTAAAATTTTATCTTTTAGTATTATTAAAAATCAAAATCTAATCAATGCACTAAAATCTGGTGTGTATTCAAATCGTAGGTGTGTATTTAATCCTAAAACTTTCCTATTAGAAGAAAAACAATTTAATATAGGACCTTTAAAAAATTCATTAGGTAAAAAAGAAGTACCGACACCACAAGATAAAAAGCATACTAGAACACTATTCAGTATAAAAGATGTTGGTTGTCTCTCCTCAAAGGTAGAAGAAAGTGATGAAGGTGATGTGAGTAGTTATCAAGGTGAGGTTCAAATGAGATATAATTTGTTGTTTACACAGATGGTAAAAATACAAGTTCCTTGCAATCCAAATCTTAAGGCAGGTGATATTATTAATTGTAATTTAGAAATTATTACTCCAGGAGAAAAAGAGCAAGGTTCAGTTGATCCTGTAGAGAGTGGTAATTATATGATTTTAGATTTATGTCACCACTATGACCCCCAAAGATCATTTACCGCAATGACTCTTGTTCGTGATACATACGGTCTATATACAGATAAAAACTAGAAATGGCAAATAATACTGGATACGATTTTGGTAATAATAAATGGTTTTTGGGGCAAGTTCCTCCCGAAAACAATCAACACTATGGAAAAGAGCATCATGATGCTCATGGAGATAGAGTAAAGGTTAGAATACCTGGAATGCATCCGATGGCAAGTAATGAAGATGCAACAGAACTTCTTGATTATGATCTTCCTTGGGCAATTGTTGCAAAACCAACAACACATGGAAATCGTAACAATCAAAGTTCTGGAATTTGGGGTGGAGAATGGGTAATTGGATTTTTTATGGATGAAGATTGTCAGATTCCAGTAATTACACAAGTTTTAGGGATGAATGACCCTGGTAAAATTAAAAAATCGACGAATGGAACAACATTAGGACAATCTGTAAGCAGGTATACTCTTGGAAATCCTCCATTCGGTGCTCAAGTCATATCTCCAAGTGTTACGAGATCGATGATGAAAAAGTTTGATTTGGATAAAAACTTTTTTGATGGTGCCAAAAAGTGAATAAATATCAGCACAAGGAGGTAAAATTATAGATGGAAAAAACTGCAACATACATCTATAATGGTAGAAAGTATATTTTACTTAATGATGGAGAATGGCGTTCAACATTAGATGATGGAGAAACACTTGTAGGATTATCGTCATCAGAACCATCTCAACAAGAATTGAATGAATTATTTGAAAAAAATAATGATGCTACTATTATTAGGAATAATGGATCAACAATAGTTCGAGTAAATGAATCATCAGATTCAGCAACAGATCCAGTAACAGGAGCAACCACCACAAGCGATAACCCAATACCAGTTCCTGATTATGAATTGAATGTTGATAATCAATTTGGAACTCTTTCGACAGAAGAACTTGATGCTAGAATAGAAGCAAATGAAAAGATACTTAACAAGTTAAGAGAAAAATCTGGATCTAATTTTACGGAAGAAGAATCGCAAGAATGGAAAAAAGTATCTGCAGAACAAAAGGCATTAAAGGATGCAAAAGAAGGTAATCTCATACAAGAACTGGCAGATGCTGCTGGATGCGTGGCAAGAGAAACTGCAAAAGGATTTACTTTTAAAAATACTCCTGAATGTGAAAAACTTTTCAATAGTGTTGCATTTAGAGATGCACTCACAAGAATGCAGACTGAAAGAGATCTGCCAGATCCTTGTGGGACATCAGAGATGTCTAAAATCAATACACAACTACAAAAGTTTTTCACAGTCCTAAAAGGAGTCAAAAAATATGCCGATTTATATGTAAACGGAACTATTAATAAGATACAAAATCTTACGGCACTTATTAGAAGCACATCTCAAATTATTGGTGCAGTTCTCAAAACTCTTGTTAATCGACTACGAGATTTCTTAATTGATAAAATTAGAAGGGGTATTGAAGATCTTATTGATATGATTCTTCCTACAGTATTGAAAGCAATTAAGAGTACTATTGTTCAAACTGTCATAGACAATATTTTCTGTGCATTTAAAGATGTTATTTCTAATCTTGCAAATCTTGTTGGGGACTTCTTATTTGAAATGATTGGAAAAATTGTTAATGTTCCTTTCTGTGCCGCACAACAATTTACTAATGCACTTGTAAATAACGTTGCAGCAATCGTTGATCAAGCAGTGGGACCAATCTTAGATCAGATTAATGATGTTCTTGGTGGAGTTACAAAAATTATTGGTAACGTATTCCAGGCACTTGACTATATTTTAGGATTTGAAGCATTCTTATGTGCAAAACCAAATTGTCCCGAGATTAAAACATTTAAGGCAAGTCCTTGGGGTGGACCATCTCAATCTCAGATTGATGATTTTACTGGTTTTCTGGCACCCCCAACCGCAGGAGATTTGGTTAAAGGTGCGACAGATTTTATTGATGGAATTGAAATCTTTGGAGAACCTCTTGGAAATTCGGCAGGAACTATTCCATCAAGTATCACTGAATGTGACGTAAGTGCATTTAAATGTGGACCACCAAAAGTTGAAATATTTGGTGGTGGAGGAGTAGGTGCAGCTGCAGAAGTTGTTGTAGATAATATCGGAAGAACAATCGGAGTAAATATTACAAATAGAGGTTCTGGATATACAAGACCTCCATTTGTATCTTTTATTGATGGTTGTGAAGATACATTTACTAGCGGATATTCAGTAATTAGTGAATCTGGTTCCCCTGGTTCTAATGGTTCCCCTGGTTCTAATGGTTCCCCTGGTTCTAATGGTTCCCCTGGTTCTAATGGTTCCCCTGGTTCTAATGGTTCCCCTGGTTCTAATGGTTCCCCTGGTTCTAATGGAGAAGTTACTGATATAATACTTACAACAACACCAGTCGCACCACCATTAGATGGTAAAACTGAATTTGATCCTCCATCAGATACTGGTCAACCGAGTGGAAATGATTTTGTTATTTGTTTAGAAGGGTTTAGAATTTTAGATACTGGTGTAGGATATACTACAAATGATAATATTATAATTACTCCAGATATTCCGGGACTTGAGGCAACTGTTCAAATGACCGAGTTTGGACAAATTGTCAGTATCCAAATTGGAACAAATGCATGTGGTCTTCCAGGATATCCAGATATTGAAATAAATAGTATAACAGGTGAAGGAGCTATTATTGAACCAATACTATCATTCACTCGTGTTTCAGACTTCGATGAGTCTGTAGGTGACATTCAATTGGAATTAGATGGACCAATTGATACATTAAGAGGAAGAAGTGTGTTAGTAGAAAGAGGATTTACAAGAAAAGATCTTGTTCGTGTTGTTGATTGCATTGGAAAATCTTCTGTTGCTAATACACAAAATAGAAGGGAATTAACTCAAACTATTAGTGCTTCGACATTCTCTCTTGAACCATATACGACCTCTACACCATCTCCTACTCCTAGTCCTGCTCCTGCACCATCTCCTAGTCCTGCACCAGCACCAAGTCCTACACCATCTCCTAGTCCTGCACCAGCACCAAGTCCTGCTCCTGCACCAGCACCAAGTCCTGCACCAGCACCAGCACCAAGTCCATCACCAGGAGGTGGATATGGTGGATATTAAATTATATTGTATAGGTAAAATATAATGACAAAACCAGTACCCCCAGAAGTTATTGTTTCAGATAACCAATATGGCACCATTATTATGGGTCCGGTTGGTGAGCAAGATAAAGTTGGTGAAGACATTGACACCAATAAAATTGAGATGCTGAAAAGTGGATATTGTCAGATACATAGTCTCAATGGAAGTAATACGCAAATTGTTCCTGGTTGTTCTCATGAAATTTTAGGAACTAATCTTGCTCAAGGAAGAAATGAAGACGAAAAAGAGAATGTTGCCAAGTCAATTGTATGTGAAAATGGTGATATTGTATTAAATGCCGCAAACGGAAATATCAAACTCATTGCAAAAAATATATACATTGAAACTGTTGGTGATAAGAGTGACGGATCAATCCTAATTAAGGCAAATGATCATATTACTATGAAAGCAGATGAACAACTCAATCTTGCCGGTGGTAAGGTCTGTGTAACATCTGCCGATAGTATAACTCTAAATGCAAAGGGTTATTTGAGGTTATTATATGCCGATGTTATTCAGGGTTCGCCACTTTCAGGAATACTAGGCACATTTATTCCTGGTCCCGTTGCCGACTTAATTACAGATATTGCGGAGACTTGTAAATAATGGCTTTTCAAAGTTTAGATACCGGTTCTTTAGATGTTTTTAGTGCAATTACCGGAAGTGCAGTAAACATTCCGAAAGGTTTCTGGAAACCAGGAACTGCCGCAATTTATAATGGATATTTGGGAACTGCAGCACTCTTACAATATGGTCAGGGAACTTGTAATGTAGGAATGAGTCCTGATAGTCCATTTGCATATACAGGAGCACCAGGAAATATAAATTTGCATCAGATTTCACTAACAACTTATATTGGTGATCATCGTGTTGTTGGAAGATCGAGTGTAAGTGGAGTTCAATTCAGAAGTGCCGTAGTTTCAAATGAACTTTTTGGAGCATCAAATATAATTGCAGGTAAAAGTGTAGATATTGTTGGAAAAGATACTGTAATTGCCGGAGCAAATGTAACAATTGGTGCTCCAAATATTACAATTGGTGGATTATCATGGTATGGATATGTTGTCGGAAAACTTGCAGTTGCTGGAAAAGGTTTTGATATTCCACATCCAACAAAATCAGACACTCATAGACTTAGATATATTTGTTTAGAAGGTCCTGAAGTAGGGACATATTTAAGAGGAAAACTTAAAAATTCTAGTGTTATCGAACTTCCAGAATACTGGACAGAAAAGTTTATAGATACTGAGAGTATTACAGTTAATTTGACTTCTATTGGATCATTCCAAGAATTATATGTCAAAGAAATTGTAGGCACTAAAATTATTATTGGCAATAATTCTGGTAATGCAATAAATTGTAACTACACTGTATTTGCGGAGAGAATATTGGATGATAAATTGCAAGTAGAATATGAAGGACAATCACCGGCAGATTATCCCGGAGATAATTCACAATATTCTCTTGCTGGTTGGAACTATGATAGGAGGTAATTATGTCATTTGAAAATAATTTATCTTTAGATTTTCTAAAAAAAGATAATCAAAATTTAAGCCAAAATGGGCAAGATTCTTCGGAAGGGATTATTCCATCAAAAGAATTTGAAGAAGTTTCTGTCAATCAAAATGGTGATGGGACTTGGAGTAAGTCTTCTGTAGAAAAAAAATCTCCAGTAAAAAAAGATAATACTGCAAGATCTGATGAAGCTAAACAATACTCTGAAGAAGTTGGGGCACTTGAAACTTATGCTAAAGTATCTGATAATAAAATCATTTCTATTGCGACACAGATAAACGAGAAAAAACAATTAATTTTTGATAAAGTTACAGAAGCTATTTCTGCCGGATGTAGTGTTGGTATTGGAACATCTGGTGCTGATGCGATTATTAATGGAGTAACTATTGGAGTTGGAGTTACTATTACGGATGATTATCCATTCATCAAGAAGTATGGTGGACTAGATGACCCTACGGCAGAGGTTCCATTCAATTCTGATGATACTATTACATTAACCACATCAAACTCTGGTAAAGGATATTTTTCTGGATTTACAGAAAATGGTGGATCTGATGTTGGAATTTATAGAACGGTATTTAATAATGCTCTTGCTCCAGCCACACCTCCCACTATTTGTGCAGATAGAACTGCAGAAATAATAATACTTGCAAATGAGATTAATGTTCTCAGATCTCAAATTGATAGTGATTTAATTACAAAAACTAATACAATAAAAGATAGAAAAACAACAAGTGAAGTATTTGTTTGGGGATATGCAAGTAGAGAACATAAAGTTCAAGACCAAATTGATATTAATAATACTGTAATTAATACAATTGAAAGTTAAAGGTTCGGTTCATGAACCGGCACAGTTGACACCAGCACTCAAATGCATTATAATAACAAGGTAAGCAACCAAGACACCATGCAAGACGAGTTTCTCACACGTTGTGTTGTAGACCCTACCAAACGCACAATCTACATCTATTCCAGTGAAGGAGACACCAAAGAAATTGTTTGTGATACTGTGGATCAGTTCATGAATGTTCTTGAGGTCATCCGTAATACTTGTCCAGAAGATGCTTTGGTTTATGCAGAACCACTGGAGGTGTAAATGGAAGTTTTTACCCTGAAAGAATGGGAAGACAATTTTGATGACCTTATGGAAAGAGTCGAAAATGGTGAAACCATAGGTATTGTAAGAGAAGATGGTAAGGCAGCAGTGATGATGCCTGCCGATGATGAACTAATACGAATACACACTGAGAACAATAACGAAGCTCAGTAGTTCATCATCAGGGAGTGTCGCATAATGGTTAATGCGCCCTGCTTATAACGGGGTCATCCGAGTTCAATTCTCGGCATTCCTATTAGTGTAGGTGTGATGTAAGGAAACACGCCTCTTCGGAGAGTATTGCAGGTATCAAATCCTGTCATCTACACTATCTGCTTCCTTAGCAATCTGGTGAATGCAGCAAACTCATAATTTGCCTAAGGAGAGTTCGATCCTCTCAGGAAGCATTAGGAACTTGAGACGTTCCAACCAAGGTGCTCATCGGTTCGGATATACCGAAACCCTGTAAGTGAGGATAAACCCCCTTGGATATTCACAACGGAAATTGTGTCTTACTCCATTATAAACTGTCAGTATACTGGGTGTAATGCCCACATAGCATACGGATAAGTGTAATGTTATGCCCGTGTAATCCAAAGGCAGAGATAATCGACTTAAAATCGATACAGTGTCGGTTCGAGTCCGACCACGGGTATTAAAAGGGGAAGGAGTTAGCCCCACTATATGTAAAGTCACTCTGCGAGAAATGAAGATTATATGATAGGGTTTTCTTTTGGTGAGTGAATAACATGAGGTTCCTGGTGGTGCGGGAACCTTTTTTTATGAAAATAAATAAAAGAAAGAATAATATTATTATGTCTTATACAGTAACCACAAAGAAGTGTTGGTATAATGACTATAGGATGATAGTCAAGATGTTCTTCTTAAATGATATTCCATTTACATTTGATGATTTACCTGTGGGTTATTTTTATGATCGAGAAATAATAAAAGAAGCAGACAATAACAAAGAATATTCTGTAGAGGATATTTACAAAGGTTCTAATTATTTGATAATGGAACAATGCCATCCTTGCTTTGATGATATTGAAATATTAAATCCCGAGAACTTACCAGAAGAAATACAAAGTTTTTATAATGGAGAGGAAGATTTACTGGGATAAATAAAATATAGAAATGTCCTAGAAATCGTAATAAGATGCCACTCAATAAACTTGACAATTTCATTAAGAATACTGAAGGTCGTATACTATATGTAAGTCCATCAGATTTAGACTCAACTGATAGTATTGATAATCAAGGTAATTCACTTGCTCGTCCATTTAAAACGATTCAAAGAGCTATTATAGAATCGGCAAGATTTTCATATGTAAAAGGAAATAGTAATGATCTAATTGAAAAAACCACTATTCTCTTGATGCCTGGTGAGCACATAGTTGATAATAGACCAGGTTTTTATATTAAGAATGTAAGTGGAGGAGCACAAGTTGTCTCTCCCGGTGGAACTCAAAGTGGAGCGCAAACAATATTAGATTTAGATTTGGCCACAAATTTCGATCTAACACAAGAAGATAACGTTCTTTATAAGTTTAATAGTGTAAATGGTGGTGTTATTGTTCCTCGTGGAACTTCTATTGTTGGTTTAGATTTAAGAAAAACTAAAATACGCCCACTTTATGTTCCAAACCCAACTGATATTAATGTATCGAATTCTGCCATTTTCAGAATTACCGGTACTTGCTATTTCTGGCAGTTTTCTTTATTTGATGGAAATGAAACTGGAACTGTTTACACCGATCCATCAGATTTTTCAGTAAATAATAAATCAAAACCAATTTTCTCTCACCATAAACTGACTTGTTTTGAGTATGCTGATGGTGTGAATCTAGTAAGTGGTTATGATTTAACCGACCTTGATATGTATTATGCAAAACTTTCAAACGCATATAATACGGCATCAGGAAGTCCAGACAGAAATATTGACAGTAAGTATCCTACAGATCCTGATGGATTTGCAAAACAAAGACCAGAATGGGAGATTGTTGGAGCATTTGCATCAGATCCAATTTCAATTTCTGCAATCGAAGCAGGATCTGGAGGAACACCAAATAATCGAGTTACAGTAACCACTGGTACTGATCATGGTCTTACTGTAGGAACACCAATTAAAATTAGTGGTGTCTCACCAACAGATTATAATATTTCTACAAAAGTTCAAAGTGTTGATGCTACCAATCCAAGAATTTTTACATACCTTCTCCCAACTTTTAGAAAGAATCTTCCAACACCAGGAACTGCATCTGGAGCAGTAGTAACAATTGAAACTGATACTGTATCTGGTGCATCTCCTTATATTTTTAACATCTCATTACGTTCTGTTTTTGGAATGAATGGAATGTTAGCAGATGGAAGTAAAGCATCTGGATTCCGTTCTATGGTTGTTGCCCAATTTACGGGTGTCAGCCTTCAAAAAGATGATCGCGCATTTGTAAAATATGATAAAACTTCTAGAGGATACGCTGGAATTGATATAATCAAAGAATCTGGTGCAAATTTATCGAATGGATCATCATCTACAGATACAAATCAAATTTATCATTTAGATACTGATGCTATTTACCGTAAAGGATGGGAACAAACTCATATTCGTGTCATAAATGATTCAATTCTACAGATTGTTTCTGTGTTTGCCATTGGATATAACAAACACTTTTCTATTGAAAGTGGTGGAGATGCATCAATCACAAACTCCAACTCTAATTTTGGACAATTGTCTTTGGTTGCAGATGGATTTAAAAAAGAGGCATTTTCTAAAGATAATAAGGCATTCATTACAAATGTTATTCCTCCAAGATCAACAAATGAACTAGAAGAAAATATTGATTGGTTAAGTATTGATGTTGGAGTTACTACTGCTGTTGGCAATTCTAACCGATTATATCTTCTTGGATTCGAATCTGAAGACAATGTTCCTAATGTATTAACTCAAGGATATCGTATTGGAGCAAAAGTAAACGATAAATTATTTGTAAATGTTGGATCAGGAACTAGTGAAGCATTTATTTACATGCAGGATGAACTAACATCATCCTTTATAGAATTTAATGTCTTTAGCATTGAAAATAGTAAATTAAGCATTGGTTTGAATAATGGATTGCAAACTGGTGAGGAAATTATTATTTTAAGTGATTCTGCCGATTATCCAGAAAACATTGAACCTCATAAGTCTTATTATGCAATCTCTCTTGCAGATGCAACAGATACCGCCGATAGATTAAAAATTCAATTAGCATCAACAAAAACAGATGCTGATAATAACAATTTCATCACTTTTTATGGAGGTAGTAATCTTAGAGTTATAAGTAGAGTTACTGATAAATCTGCTGGTGATGCTGGTAGTCCTGTTCAATTTGATTCTACACAAAATCGTTGGTATATTACGGTAAACGCTACAAATGGAATTTATTCTACTTTAAACGATTTAGGTGTTTCTGGTATTGGTGAAGAAACAAATCCAACTTTTATAAGGAGAGAACCAGATAATAGAAGTTTGGATGAAAAAATCTATAAGTTCAGAGTTGTTATTCCAAAAGAACTTGTAAATGCAAAAACACCAGAATCTGGATTTATTATTCAAGAATCTAGCACAACTGGTGTCAGGGAAAATACAGACTTTACTTTAGCAACAATTGGTTTAAATGATTTTGAATATAATAGAAATCCAAGATTTATTTCAACGTGTTCTCATAGCACAAATACTTCAACTGTAATTACAGAACTTCCACATAATCTTGATATTGGTGATCAGGTTATTATCACTAATGTAACAGACACTAATAACACTGTTGGTTCTGCGATTAGTGGATACAATGGGACATTTTCTATTGCATCTGTGACTGCAGATAATATGTCATTCACATATACAAATTCTACTGGTAATCCTGGGTCTTTTAATAACGACACAAGTACCAGAAATCTAACTCTTCCAAGATTTCAAAGAAATGATTTGCAAAGTAATTTCTATGTTTATCGTAATGAAGTAATTAATGAATATATTGAAAATCAGCAAGATGGTGTTTATCACATATATGCACTCAAAGCAGACAATAAAATTGAGACAGAATTTACAAATTTAAAATATGGACAAAATGTTACTGATTTGTATCCACAACTTGATAGGGATAATATAGATGATAATCCAGGATCAACTAAATCAAAAGCACTTTCTTCTCCAATTGGAGATGTTCATACAAGTGATCTAAAAGGAAGTATTACAAGAGAATCAGCAGATTCTTTTATGACAAAACTTGGTGGTGGTCTTATTGTTGATTCTATTCTACCAGAGAGTGGTGGTATTTCGACTGTAACATTTACTAGAAACCATGCATTTAGTGGTATTTCTACTGCCAGTCTTTTTACTGCAGGATCAGGAACAAGAACTGATGGAACATATTATAATGTAAAACTCTATAATAACAATGTATATTCAACTTGGAATGGTGCCACAGCAATAGTTAGTGTAGCCAGTAGTACAATCCAATCTTTCCAAATTCAAGCACCAGGATCTGGTTATTCGGGTGGAAGTAATCTTTATTTTGATAATGCTGCGATAGGTGGTAATCAAGATGGTGCTATCAGTATTTTAACTGCTGGTATTACAACATCAATTGGTGATGTAGTTCAGATTACTGGTATTTCAACTGTTTCTGATGCATATTATAGAATTACAAGTGTTCCGACTGCAAATAGAATTTCTATTGCTAAAACTTCTGGTGATCCAGATATAATAGCAAATCATATTGCTCTTCCTAGTGGAACCTCAATTTCAGTAAGTTCTTCTACATTCTTAAGTGGAATTACAACCTTTACATGTGCATCTGCACACGGATTAGTTGCCGGAAATAAATTTAGAACAATTGATGCGAGTAGTAACAATCTTGGAGATTATCTTGTAAAATCTAAAGTAAATGTGACTACATTTACCGCAGAAACTACGGGAGAATTAACAAGTCCTGCGTTTATACTTAAGCATAATTTTTCATCTAATTCGGGTATATCCGATTCAAGTATAGAAAATATAGCAGTTAGACAAAGAAGTTTCTATGCCGGAGATTCCCTTATTATTAGTAATAGTGGAAATAATATTAGTATTACTACATCATTAATTCCTGTTGAGCATCCAAAATCTGGTTCACCTTCTGGTATTGGAATTACAGAAAGGTTCCCACTTGGAACATATATTCAAGTTGATGATGAGATTATGAGAGTCGCATCCTCAACACTTGAAGGGACAAATAAATTAACCGTTCTTCGTGGTGTTTTCTCATCAAATCTGGGAATACACTCTGATACTTCATTAGTCAAAAAAATTAATACAATCCCTGTTGAGTTCCGTAGACCATCAATTATTCGTGCATCTGGTCACACATTTGAATATCTTGGATATGGTCCAGGCAATTACTCAACAGGTTTGCCACAAATTCAAACAAGAACTCTAACAGAAAAAGAAGAGTTCTTAACACAATCTCAAGAAAGATCTGCTGGTATTGTTGTTTATACTGGTATGAACAATAGAGGTGACTTCTATATTGGTAACACTAAGAAGTCTTCTTCGACTGGTGAGGAAACTTCATTTGATACTCCAATTCCAACAGTTGCTGGTGAAGATCCAGCAAGATTGAGTGCAATTTTTGACGAAATTACCGTTAAGGAAAGAATCATTGTTGAAGGTGGTGATTCTCGACAAATTCTTTCCCAGTTTGATGGACCTGTTACTTTTGGTGGTGAAGTAAGAATTAAAAATACCTTATCACTTCCCGGAAAATTAAGAATACTTAATTCGACACAATCAGTTGGTGTTGGAAATGGTTCTGTTGTGATTGATGGTGGTGTTAGTATTGCTAAAGATCTTTTTGTTGGAGGTAGTATAAGTATTACTGGTGATATTAATGTCAGTGGATCCACTAATTTTGCAAGTTTAGTAGGAACTGGTGCAACACTGGGCAATATTCAAATTGCAGAAACTGATGATAATACTATTGACACCACTACAGGCAATCTTAAATTAAGTGCTATAGAAGGTGCTATTGTTGAAATTCAAAGGAATACTACAATCACCGGTATTTTGAGTGTAACTGATGATATTACCGCATTCTGGTCCTCCGATGAAAGATTAAAGGATAATATTACTCCAATCGATGATCCTTTAACAAAAGTAATTTCAATCAGTGGTAATACATTTGACTGGAATGATAAGTCTAATAAGTCTGGAAATGATGTCGGACTAATTGCACAAGAGATTGAAAAAGTTCTTCCAGAAGCAGTTATAACGAGAGATAGTGGATATCTCGCAGTTGATTACCATAAGATAGTTCCATTACTTGTAGAGGCAATTAAAGAACTCTCCGGTAAGGTTGAGGCACTTGAGCAAAAATTATCCGATAAATAACTCTAAAGCTTATAGTAATGGCAAATATTAGGAAGTCATTTAATTTTAGGAATGGTGTTCAAGTTGATAATGATAATTTCATCGTAAATGCGAATGGACTGGTAGGAATCGGGACTTCGACTCCTACTGAATCCCTTGATTTGATTGGTAATGCACAAATTAGTGGACTTACAACAACAACAACCTTAGGTGTTGCACAAACATCAAACTTTTATGGTGATGTTAAAGTAGGAGCAGTCAATATAGATCCTAGTAGTGGTATAATTACGGCAACACAGTTTGTTGGGGATGCTTCTTTACTTCAAAATATTTTTGCAATTTCAACGACTGGTTGGGTTGCAGGAGTAGGATTACATACATTTAGAGCAATTGGTATTGGAACAGATAATCCAGAATATAATTTACAAATAGAAGAGAATCCTGCCACAGGAATTGGCATAGGAATGACAAATGGCAATATTATTGTAAGTGGTAATGTTACTGCCGCAGGTAATTTTATTGGGTCAGTGACTGGTAATGTAACTGGCAATTTAACTGGAGATGTTACTGGACTTTCCTCCATTGCAAGTAAATTAGAAACTACAACAATATTTGAAATTACTGGTGATGTAGTATCAAACGTATCACAAGAATTTGATGGAACTTCTAATATAAATTTAGTAACTACACTATCTTCATCTTTTGATGCAAATACAACTGGAAGTATTATTGCAAATACCTTAGAAAGCAGTTTCCTAAAAGTAGGAACAGGAACAATTACAAATGCTACTTTTTCAGATGCTACTATTGAAAATGTCACAGTTACTGGTATTAGTACATTTGATGATATAAGAATTGATCGATCAACTCCTGCAAACCTTACTATTACAAGTGAAGATGATTCATCTGTAAGTATTGGTAAATCTGTTGGTGCTGGTAATAGTAGTGCTCAATTACTTTATAGTCCAGCAACAGGTCGTTTAGACATTAATAACTATGATATTGGTGGAGTTCGTATTAATCTTCACGAAGGAACTGGTGTAGGAAACACAGAAAGTTTTGATATTCAACATAACAATACAAAACGATTTGAAGTTACTTATGATGGAAAAGTTGGTATAAATCGTGGTGGTGCTGCATTAGAAAATAATTTAGAAGTTGGTGGTGATGCTCTTATTACTGGAAATGGAAAAGTTGTTGGAATTTTAACTGTTACCGGAACTGGTGGAAATTCAATGACTCTAGGTGATGGAAGTGCATTACCAGTATCAGATAGTCAAAATTTCAATACTTTAAGTGGAATTAGTACTTTTAATGATTTAAGTATAAACAATGTTCAAGTAGGAGCAGGTAAAAGTGTAATAATTGGATTGAGTGGTGCAGAAGGAGGAAATTCTGACTTATTTGTTTTAGGCAGTGTTGGTATAGGAACAACTAATAAAAATAATTTTGTAGGTCAAGGTGACCAAGCCCAAGAAGTTCAAATTACCGGGAATGTATTTGTTTATGGTGATGCGACAGTAGGAGGTCTTGGTGGTGGATCTCTTGGCATCACAACTAATACTGATGGAACACTTCCATCAGATCCCAGAACGATTCCAAGCGATTTAGGTCCTACAGTTCCATTTTTATCATATGGAAATTTCCAAGTTGATACTGGTGCAGCATCTCTTATTGTTGATAATTTATTAATTATTCCAAATCTTGGAAAAACTGCAGTTGGATTTGGATCAACTAATCTAGGTATGGTTCCAACTAATCATGATACGGATAAGTATCTAACAAAAGTTGGAGTTAATACTTATTTTGCAAGATCTTTATTTGATGTAGGAGCTGCTTCTACAACAATGAATAGTTATTTTATTCCACCATCATTGACGGAAGATGAGATATCTACTGTTAGCAATTTATGGCAGAGTACAACTGATACTGGAAGAGATCAAGCAAAGAAAGTTACTCCAAATGGACTTGTTCCTGGAGGACTAGTATATAACTCCTCAAGAGATGCAGTTCAAATCAGAAATACTGCATCATCATTTAGAAACTTAAGTCCTGTTGTTGCTTTTAGTACTATTGATAGTGGAAGTATAGTTAGTAGTGATACTTTTAACTTATCAGTATCAAATGATGGTAATGATGCCAATTTTACATTTAGTAATACATTACCATCTGCAAATTATACTGTAATAGTTTCAAATCAAGGAACATCAACCTTTACTGTTCCAGAAGCAGATAAAGCAACAAATTCATTCAAAATAACTTTCAGTTCTAGTGCTGGAAGTAGAAGTTATAGTGTAATGATACTTCAAGTATAAGGACTTGACAAGACTCTAAAAACCCTGTAGACTACCTTTGTTAGGGTTGAAGAGGAAGCTATAAGACACTTTAAGAACCGTCTACCAGGTCGCACTGGGGACGGTTTTCTGCTATAATAAGAAGGTAATCGAGGGACACCTTTGACCATCACTCTCAGACCCCATCAACGCAAAGCACTGAATGAGATGCTGGCATATGACAAAGGTCAGTTGATCATCCCTACGGGTGGTGGTAAGACCTTGTGTATGATACATGATATTGTTGAGAATCAAAAGTATATTGATAATGGTTCTACTATTGTTGTTGTAGCACCACGTATTCTGCTTGCCGAACAACTTTGTAGTGAGTTTCTTGAGGTAATCGATACAACTCACACACATGTGATGCATGTTCATAGTGGTGAGACTTCACACTTCTCCACAACAAAAGCAGAAAAGATCAATCTGTTTGTAAATACTGCTAGAACTGCTGGTGAGAATGTAGTAATCTTTACCACATATCACTCTCTACATCGTCTTGTAGAAGCAGATATCGAAGTCAATACGATTTACTTTGATGAAGCACATAACTCAGTCCAACGTAACTTTTTCCCTGCTACGGAGCACTTTTCTGCTGACGCTGATCGGTGTTACTTCTTCACTGCTACTCCTAAGCATTCTCTCTCTATTTACAAACCAGGGATGAATGATTATGAGGTCTACGGTAAAGTCATCTGTAACATTCCTGCTCCTACATTAGTAGAGCAAGGATACATTCTGCCACCTAAGGTTGTTGTAAAGCAACTGGATATGGTTCAGGATAAGCAGATGATTGCCGACCGTGATTGTCAGAATTTGATTGAGACAATTGATGAGAACTCACTGGATAAGATTCTGATTGCCGCACGTTCTACCAAACAGATTATCAAACTTCTGAGTCAGTCTGACTTCCGCAAAGAGTTGTCTGATCGTGGTTATTCTTGTCTGTATATTACATCCAAGACTGGTGCAATCATTGATGGTCAGAAAGTCAATCGTGAGGTGTTCTTTGATACTCTGAATGCATGGGGTAAAGATCCTAACAAAAAGTTTGTTGTTCTTCATCACTCTATTTTGTCTGAAGGCATCAACGTCAGTGGACTTGAGGCAGTATTGTTCATGAGAAACATGGATTATATCGGCATCTCCCAGTCAATCGGTCGTGTCATCCGTCTGGGAGGGTCTCAGAAGACCTTTGGACTGGTCTGTGTTCCAGTCTATGATAAAGTGGGCATCAGCACTGCTAAGTCCGTTCAGGCAGTCGTAGACACCGTGTTTAAGCAGGGTCAACCTGCCATCTCCGTTATTCGTCGTTGATCATGAAAACCACTATCGAACTGGTTCAGGAACTTCGTTCTCTTCCTGATGACATTTACCAAAATTTCTGCAATCAGGCGAAGATGGTTGCTCTAGAGTACCCTTCTGCACATGGAATTGACTGTTTTGCCCGTGGTGAAACAATCGAATACGGGTTTATTGATATTGTAGGGCAGTATATTGACCTGAAACCTAACAAGAAGGAAGATTTCAATGATCCCGATGGTCGGTATGACCTAGAGCACCTGACGGACGTGAAAACGCAAGGAAAGGGGTTTTTACCACGTAAGGACAAGAAAGCGATGTTCTATTCTAAACAATGGGACATTAAAAAGACTGCTAGTGGTGCAAAACAGTTTGAGTCAAAAGCACATTCATACATTCTAATCGATCCTATTTGTGCTAGAATTGCCGTGGTAGATACCAGTGTGTTCTATCGTAAAAGATTTCGTATTAACACCGCACGTATCTCATTCAGTGTCAAACCACAGGATGTTTATATGATTTACGATGGTATCACAAATGTGATTGATACTTCTATTGTTCCTGACCCAGATGCAATCTATCGTGAAATCTGGAAAAATGCAGGAAATAAACTAGAAGCACTGACCACTTGCTAAACTGTCCACCAGGAGCAGATCACCTGCTCCACTCTGCTATAATACAAAGGTAATCAAGGGAGCACCACCATGAAATGCAAAGTTCAACTCTATGTTGCTGGTAATGTATTTGATGAGATCGTACAAGCACGGGACTATGAAGATGCAAAAAAAACTGCCCTTGCACGTAATCCTACAGCAACAGTTGTGAGTGTTACTGCCGTCTTCTAATGACCAAGTTTCTCAAACCTCATGTAAGTAATCAGAGTCTCCTGAATCCAAAATCAGGAGATCCTGACGGTTTTGTATCTAAAGATGGAATGTGGGCTGCTGTTCCACTAGCAGGAAAGAAGAAAGGGTTCTGTATTATACATAATGGTAGTCAAGTGCATAGTGTAAAAACATATAAACAGGCACTCGATTATATTAAAAAACATTCTAAAATCAAAAAGAAAGCAACCTCTTCTCTTGAACAATTTCTATGACTGATAAACAACAAAAGCGCAAAGATGCACTTGGACTTTTTTATGAAAGTGTATTGAAACCAGACCATGAACTCAGAAAATGTGCTCACAATCAAGAATGTTTCTTTGAGTTAATGGAATGGAGAGCAGAAATTTTAGAATATCTTGATAGTCGTAGAAATCAGGAGTTTCACCAATGACAGCACAATATGTGCTTTTTTTGGTATTTGGAGTTATTTTATATGTGATAGTCATTGATTCAAATGTTGCGAAAGCATTTGATTATGTTCTTCAGTTAGTGAATACAAACATTAGAAAGGAATTGTGGTGGTTAAAAAATAATCCTGCTAATCCTGTGATAAAATATATCATGTATCGTAAAAATCTTAAGCTTGCAAAGGAGTTGCGAGCAAAAATAAATAAACATCTAGAGGCAAAAGAATAATATGCTGTCTACGAAATACCGTCTTCGGTTAGAATTTATTTGTAAATGTATTGCAAATAACGAAGAGGTAAAACTTGATGATATGGTATGGGCACAGAAACTTGCGAAAGCAAACACAACTGCCTATGAAATGTTGAAAAAAGCAAGAAGACAATCTTCACAAAACATTGAGGAAGGTAGTATGGATGATTTTATGAATAGGATGGGGTTAGGTGACCCGGACCCATCCAATTATAAGACGGGATTTGGATCTGCCGATGAGATTGCAGATTGGTTTAATCATGAAAAAAGAGACGATTGGAGGCAAAGAGATTAAAATGCAGGCAGTAATTTACAGCAACGGAAGTCAGGAGTGTGAGAGAATGGCATCTCTCATAAAATTTCTTGGTAATGATTTTCATGAATATGTTTTAGGTGTTGACTTTGATGATAATGCATTTGAGTCAGAATTTGGTTCAGAGGCAACATATCCTCAAGTATCAATCGGTTATCAGCATATTGGTAGCATGAAAGAAACACTTCAATATATGAGTGAGAATGGGATATTTGTATGAAACCTATAATCCTTTTTGCTTGCTTTTTACCTCTGGCATTAATTTGGATTATTATGAAACTCTCGTTATGGATTGCAGCTGTTAACGAAGAACAGAATTATGTCCGAACAGAATCCAAAAAACCACACGGACCATATGTGGCAGATGCATATGCGGATGTTGATGAGGAGGAAGAAGAATATGGAGACCGCACAGATTATAGATGATGCTTTATATGAGTATTATACTGTAGAACAAGGCAAATCAGTCCCCAATTGGAAGTATATGAAGGATGCTGATTGGTGGATTGACTACCTCGAAAGTTTAGGTATTGACCCGAGAAATCCATAGTGTTAAATATAACACAAGTTGCATTGAAGCAATGGATCAGAACTTAAATTGGAACTTATTGCATCAGTTTGCAAAAGAACTGGGACAAGAAGGTCATGACTACAAAATACATAAGAGATCCTTATCAGACACAGTGAGCACACACAAGGAAATTGTGATAGAATATGGGTATAAACAAGAGAAACCTGATGCCCGATGAAACTTGGACAGTCATGAACAATCTTGAGCAATCATTTTCCCGAATTTCTACAGTAGAATTTATGTTGGATGAATTGCAAGAGGCTGTAGATGAACAAAATCAAATGAAAATTGTTGATATTTGTTATGCACTAAACTCTTTCCTTCCAGTTTATACTGAAAACTGGGATAAAAACTTTAAGAAAGCATGGGAACAGGTTGTAGTATGATACCAGTTTTTGTTGATGATCCAAACACATGGACAAAAATACAGGTTCCACAAGAGATTGTGAGAATTTGTGAGGATTTTACGGCACTCGATCCCCATAATGAAGAGAATACAATCACTGAAAAATTGAGATTGATTGATTGTTATTGGTATAATATGGGATACTATGATATTGCTCCCCCACTCTTTCCTTTGTTTAAATAAAATGATTAATCCAATCTCCTATGTAAAAAACACCAGAACTTCTTATTCTAAGTTTTTAGAAAAGAGTGTGAAAGAAGTTCAGGTTCAGTTTGATGATGAAAATCCTGCATGGATTCCTTATGATACTTTAATCGCAATAGATCGCATGATTACAAATGGAAAAGAATAATATTGTAGAATATACAGGATGCTCTCAAGAGCAGATAAGATGGGGAAATAATGATGATCCTACTTCCTATCTTATAATTGGTAAAGAATATATTATTGAAAAAGTGGATGTTCGTTCTCAACATACGAAAATCAAACTTTACAATAAGGAGGGATGGTTTAACTCAGTATGCTTTGAACTGAAAGATTCTGGGGTAAATAGTAGTTTAGAATATCTAAAAGACATGGATCCAGATAGCATACAATTAGAGACCACATCTAAACTCTTTGAATATGAAAAACTATCCAGAGAAATTGAGAACTGTGAAGATCTTGATACAATGAAAGAAATGGCTAGATGCTTTATTAAATTGTATCTAAGACATCAAGAAGTTACAACCCAAATTATGAAAATGCCATGAGTTTAATTGATCCCTCCGACCCACTGTTCTTTACAGAATCATCTAGTGAACCTTATGATCGACATCACTATCAAATTATAAAAACGGATGGTATGTCTCTTACAGTAGAATCATGGGGAGAAGCACAATCAATCTGGTGGAATACTCCATCATCTTTTCTCTCTCATATCGATGTTCTAGATAAAAAAGAAGTAAAAGGTTTCAAATGATTAATGATTTTTTAGACAACTTAGGTGCTCAACAACATGAAAAAATGATTGAGAAAAATGCCAGCAAAGAAGACTACTACAACTCGCAAAGCGAAGGTAAAGAGTTCAACAAAAACTCCCAAGAAAAAGAATCTAACTCCTGAAGAAATGCATCCATTTAAAGCATTCCCTTATCGATTAGAATATAGGGACGGAAATGAAGATCGAATCTGCCATTTTGATTGTAATGAACACAGACAAGCACACATTAAACGATACAAACTCAGAAAAAATAAGTACACAATTAATGATCTCACCGTTGCCTAACCTAATCGCAACGGGCTTGATATTTCTGACTGTATTTGCTATAATCACTGCAGGATACATTCATGGACATATGAATATCTCTGCTGTCTACAAAACTTTAAATCCATGACTAAAAGAGAATTTACTGGAAAGGGTGGTGAAACTTGGGAGTGGGAAGAAACTCCTGAAGTTGCCGAAGCACTCAAGCAACTTCATGATAGAGTGAGACTTACTAAACTCAAAGAACAAGATGATCAACTAAACTATGACACAGGAGGAAAATGAAAGACCAACCAATCACAGTCGAAGACTATAAAGAGCACAGTCAAGAGTTCTTTGATAAGTATTTTTATGTTGCCAAAGAACTTGGTGAAGGTGCTAAGGCAGAAGACATCCTTAAAATTATGGAGTCTCTTGCTGGTGTTGTTATGAAGAAAAGATCTGAAACTAAAGTAGGACCTTTTGGATTTAATAAAAAACCACCGGAAGAGAATAATGATTCAGACTGATACTCAATCAGAGGTTATTATACCAGAAGGTGCCGAACTTATTGACGAGTGTTTCTATGTTTGGGCAACTCGTTACGGTTTGTTTTCTTCGATGACTAAACAAGGTCGTCAAATGCTCACTGGTGGCATTAAAGAAAATGTGACTATTATGACACGATGGCACCTTAAGTGTGAGCAAGAAGGTTGGCCAGAAGGTAGCACTAGAGTGGTAAATGATGGTATAGTTAGTGGTAAACTCTAATGTATGGATGTTAAAGTGTTAAATACTTAAAACATTCAAACAAATCTTAAAGTGGATTTATCCGACAAAAAAGCAACAAAAAAAATCATCAAAAGATCTAAAAAACATCCTGAATGGTATTCTCAAGAAGAAGTAGCATATGCTAAAATGCTTAGAAAACGACTAAAGAAAAATGAAAGACAGTCTGAAAGTAGACCAGAATAAAGACGGAACCTTTAGTCTTGAATGGGACAAAGATGATCCTAATTGGAAGTTCTTAAATGGTAAGACAAGTAAGGAAATTCAAGAAATTGTAAATCAAGCAATTAAGGATGGATTAAATGGATAACATCAAAGACGTTACAAATTCCGCACAAGATTGGGAGGATTTTTGGGATTATCCAGAAACTTATGATGAATGGAGTTTTGACGACTTTGAGAAGATATGGAATGAAATGGAAAAAATTGAACCACTAACAACAGAAAACTAATTATGGCACTCTCAGAATCAGTCGAAGCATCACTCAAAGAAGCAGAACAATCACTTCGTAATGCACTTGCATTTGCGGCAAGGCAAGAAAGACCAATGGTTTGCAGCACTATTGCAGATATGATTGGTAAAATAGAATCAGTTATCCATACTGATGTAATACTTGATAAACTTGAAAATCGTAAACCCGGAGACAGTGGTATCTTTGGTTCTTGGTTTGATGCTGATGAATAAATGTGAATAAAAACTTAAGTTCCTAGATAATATTGAATTCTAATGTTAGAATATCAACACACCGCAAGAAATCTATGACTTTACCAAAAAACGGTAAGAAATTGACCGAAATGGAGGAAAAAAGCATGAAAATTGCCCTAAAAGAGGCAGATATACGTGCAATTCACCCAGAAAGAATGGAAGCTCTTGCTCATTATTTGGTAGAAAAGGCAAAAAGTCAAAATAAATAAAAGTATAAGAACAGTAACACATGGAAAACATCGAAACTCACATCGCAAAGGACAAAGAAATCCTTGACAATCCTATGATCTCACCCAATCAACGTCGTCACATTGAAGGTGAACTACATGAATTGGAAGAATATGCTGAACATCATAAGTCAGAGATTGAAGCAGGTGATCATCACGATCCTTCACCACTAGAACTATTTTGTGATGCTAACCCATCAGAACCCGAATGTCTAGTTTATGAAGACTGATTGAGACAGTTTGAGAAGTGTCACACTGACCCTTACAGGGTCTTTTTTATGCCTTATAATACAGAGGTAATCAAGCAAAGGCACCATGGGAACCCGTTCTCGCATCGGCATCGAACTTCAAGATCAGAGCATCGTTTCTGTTTATTGTCATTATGATGGTTATCCTGAGTTCAATGGTAAAGTTCTGCGTGACAACTATGATACCGTTGAGAAAGTAAAAGAACTGATTGATGGTGGCAATATGTCATGTACCTGGACTAATGCCGGTTGGGGTAATGAAACTCTGCCTGAGTCTGGTGCTCTGTATTATACTTCCCGTGGTGAATCTCTTGAAGATAATGCACCACGTCTTGATAAAGATATGGAAGAGTTTTTCTCTGATGGTGAAGAATACTCCTATATCTTCCGTAATGGTAACTGGTTTGCCTATGACATGCACCAGTTTGAAGACATGGTAGCACCAGAACCTGTGGAAATTCCTGCTGGTTCTCTCACCAATGACAATTAATTATTATGTTTAAATTCAGTTCAGGTCTCATTATTGGTATTATTCTTTCAACGGTTGGAGTCAATGGAATTGTAAAACTTTCTGATAATATTTTGAATAATGTTCAGAATAAAACACGAGAGGCAACTTATTCTCAAAATCAACAACAACCGAGACAAGTTCCTCCCAATATTCCATCTAATCAAAATCAACAACAATCAAGGCAATACTCAAGTATTTCACCTGATGAAAGACGTGCTCCGCAAATTAGTCGTGATGTACCATCCTATATCCCACAAATTAGTCGTGACATAACACAACCATCCTATATTCCCCAAATTGATCGTGACATAACACAACAATCCTACGACCCATACAATGGGTTGGGAGCTCAGTTCGACTGACAGTTGATATAGTGTCACAGGGCATCTTGAAACTCCTTCAGGATGCCCTATAATAACAAAGTAAGCAAGGAAACCACCATGACTGCCACCTTCACCGACTACGTTGCTCAGAAAGACGCTCAGAACACCATTCAACTGAATGTCACCAAGTATGGTATGATGCTTTGTGATGCTCTCCAACAAAGTCATCAACGTCAGTATCCAAATAGTGGTCGCAACTATTCTTATGCACTGATTTCTGGTCGTAAGTATCACAAAGTGATGCAGTGTGTAGATGGTCAGACTGAATCAGTTCATGCCTTCATTGATAAGAAGACTGGTGAAGTATACAAAGCAGCATCAATCAAAGCACCAGCAAAAGGTGTTCGTTTCAATCTGTTGATCATCCAAGAACGTGAGTTTGTGTTAGAGAACTGTGATTGGGCAGGTGGTTATCTCTACCGTAATGCATACTATCAGGGTGCTTGATTATTCCTAAATCTTTTTATTAAACATCAAACTATTATGACACACGAATACGATCTCACGGACCAATCTGACCTTGATATGTTGGATGAGGTTGATGGTGAGTATTACAATTGGGATCAGAATCACTCTGGTTATTTGTGGTTGACTGATGAATGTGTGGATAAGTATGGATTAGTGAGAGGAATGGATGTAGAACCCATTGATTGGGAGAATCTTTATAAAGATGATGATTACTATGATGAATATAGAGAGAGAGGATTGAAGTGGGATCTTTATATTCAACAATATGCCTCAGTGCATGATAAGGATGGAAAGTATCTCCGTGATTGCACCTATGATGATTGGGAAGTATGTAAGGCAAATGGTATTAAGGAAGAAATGTTAAGTGATGAAGGTTGTGAAGTTATGGGATGGTGCGACGGATGATTGTAAATCTAACAAAGAATGAGATAAAGCATCTTGTCTACCTTCTGGGTAGAGGAGATGGTGATTATCCTGAATTGAATCAGAATCTACTGAACAAATTAGAATCACTGATTGAAGTCTGTACTTGTAAAGAAAAAGATTCTGAGACTGAACAATGAAAGCATCATCTGATCGATGGATTGTCTCATGGAAACGTGAGAAGAAAAATGGTTACACTTCAACACAAGAGGTTGTAGTTTATGGAATCAAAAATGTTGAATATGTTATTGACACAATGGTTCCGACAGATGAATGGAGTGTAACACCAGCATGAAACATTATAAATTATACTAAAAACTTATGGAGAGCTACTAATGACATTTATCCTTTGGTGGGTTGCCGGTTCTATTGTTGGTGCCGGAATTAATTACATTCTAATGTTTGATACTGACAATGATGACTGCTAAAGAAAAACTTTTATTTTTATCATCTTTTATCTGGGTTTTACATTGGGGAACATGTCTTACATCTTTCATAGTGGATACGGTTATTCTGAAAAACGGTGTGAGAATATTACCCATTGGTTTTTGAGTGAATTTTTCCCACGACATAAAATTGTGGTAGAGATTGAACACAAAGGTCTCAAACGTGATGGTGTTGTTGGGTATTGTGATGTGATTGGTAATGATTATCGACCACGACACTTCCTGATTGAACTTCAGGCACGTATGTCTGAGGAAATGTATATAAAAACTCTTTTTCATGAACTGACTCATCTGGCACAGTGGGTAGGTGGTTCTCTGCGGTTTCATCATGGAAAAATGAGATATTGTCAAGAACCGGTGGAGAATTATGACTATTGGGATCAACCACATGAAATTGAGGCACGGGAGGAAGAAGTAAGGCTATATGATCAGTGGTTAAATGAGAAATAGAGTGTGCCAGTCGAACAAGTGTCACAGGGATGGTGCAACCGTCTGTGTGATGGTGCTATAATTACAGAGTAATCAACAGACAGCGATGACTCCCGAAGCGCAGTATCAGGCACTCTATGAGCAGATGTATAATCTGTGTGAAGAGCAGGGATGGGGCGATCCTTTTTCGTATGCTCGATCTCGTGAAATTCATATGGCAGGAGTTCTAGGGCATCGTATCGCTGATGATTACAGCGGGGCTGATGCTTTCGACCAAGATGGTGGTGCAGAATATAAATCAACTATTGCAAATTCTATCAATGCAACGTATAATGGTATCAGTGTTCAAGATACTTGGGAAGAGCAAGAACGCTATTTGATTGAAGATAAGATTGGTAAGTATAAGAACCACTATTATGCACGATATGATGGTGGTAAGATTGCAGAAGTGTGGCGACTTGATTGTGATGATGTTCTGAGTATTGTTCTTCCCAAAGCACAAAAGCAGTATCCTAAAAAGAAAGCAGGTAATGCTAAAGATCCCCGCATCGGTGTTACAATCTCTAAGAAAGAGATTTATGCTGTTGGTACTTGCATTATTGGATAAAGTATGCTATATAATTTACTGTTGACCTCATCAATGTCAACACAAAAATAAACTTCTGTACTAAAACAAATGACTTACTCTAAAGAGGACAATCTTGTCCTGATTACTTCTATTGCCGACAATCTTGGATTCAAACCTGATAAATCAGAGTTTGATGTAGAAAAATATATTCCAATCACTCTTCTAAAAGTGAAAGAGTTGTATTGTGATCCATCATTTCAAAGATTGATTAACAGAGCAATGATAAAAAAGGCAAAGGGATTTGACCCTAATCTTTGTCGCCCATTATATGTTTTTAAGAGACCAAACGGGAAGTATTCTGTAGTTGATGGGCAACACACTACAACCATTGGTTATCTTTATACTGATGATGCTGGAGACCTTGTAGTTCCTTGTCAAGTTAGGGAACATAATGTTAATTTGACCGAAGAAGAATGTGTGACTCAGGAAGCAAACTTCTTCAAGTTGCTGAACTTCAGGAGAAGAAATGTTGGTAAGGTTGAGAAACTTCGTGCTGACATCGCTATTGGTGATGATGAAGCACTTAAAATTGAAGAAAAACTAATATCTATAGGAGTCAATGTTGAATTGATTGGTGATCCAAACGGACTACCAGTTTATGGTTATGATAAACTAATGGAAGCATACAAAAAATATAAACTTCCAAATGTTCGTAAAGCAATTCAACTTTATGACCAACTTAATCAAGATAAGAAAGCACCAAAGTGGGATAGAGATAAAGACTTAAATGGTGGATTGATCGGAGGTCTTGCTGCAATTTATTATCTGATTGATGCTGAACTTGGTTCTGGTGACAAAGCACATGGAATGGTTGTTTATTTGGAAAACTTTCTACAAAATTCTACTCCAAAGTCATTAACTGATAAAACTGCTGGTGTTAGTCAGTCGGTTCTGATTGCAAGAAGAATTGTTGACAAATTCAACGCTTTGGTTGAGAATAGTATTATCCTTAAAAGAAACACTGAACCACTTCAACAAACTATTGGGGAGAAAACATTATCTGAAGCAGGTTTAGCAGATCCTTCTAAAATTGTAGTTAATGAGAGTGAAGATGAGTCTTGATAGTAAAGAACTGATGTATTCGGGAGGTAACAATGACGAGTGCTACACTCCCGATTACGGTGTCACTCCCATCTTGAAATATATTCCAGATGGTGCAACTGTTTGGTGTCCATTTGACAAAGTGGAGAGTCAATTTGTTCAGCAAATTTCTAAGACTAATCCTATCGTAATGTCTCACCTTGATTGTGGTCAAGACTTCTTACAATGGGAACCTGAAGTTCATTGGGATGTGATAGTTTCTAATCCACCATTTACAAACAAGCGTAAGTTCTTTGAGAGAGCATTGTCATTCAACAAACCATTTGCATTGATTATGACTAACACTTGGTTGAACGATAGTGCACCAAAGCAGTTATTTAAGGATAAGGATCTGCAATTGTTGATGTTTGACAAACGAATGAAGTTTTATTCTCCTGATGGTAGACCCAACGATAAGATAACTTTCAGTAGTTCATACTACTGTTGGAACTTTCTACCACAACAAATCATAATGGAGGAGTTGGATGTACCAAAATCCAAACTGGCACAACGGTCTCCCTCAGAGGCACGTTTGCCCTTATAATACAGAGGTAATCAAGGGAACACCACCTTCCATGCAAATCACCAACAACGTCACCACGGTTGATTTCTTTCCTGAGGCATTCATTGCCGAGGCAGATGAAGACAAAGGAATGATCGTAACAGTCAAACGTTTCCAAAAGCGTGTTACTTTCAATGCGAATGGTCTGAAGTCTTATTCGACTGTGACTGCACTGAATGCCCGTAATGAGTGGGACACACGTATTGCGAATGGTGCAACAGTAACTGACTTCAATCTTGACAAAATGCCACGTTCAGAGTATGCTCCTATGGCAGTAGGTTGATGAAAGTTGCCCAGTATGTACTGAGTGGCATTTGTATTACATTTGTCCTCAGTGTTTATTTGTTATTTTTGTCCCATCGTGATTCCAAACTGTTTCAGAACTATGACTCAACAACAATCGAATCAAGAGTTCGTGAATGACTTGTTTGATAAACTTTTTAGTCATGTAGATACGGACATGATTGATTTGCAAGATGATGATTCTTGTGATGACCATCTTCAATTTGAACAACTTGTTCTTGATTTCTGATGACTGAACCACTTTATCGCGTCTATGAACAACAGGAAGTTGGTGGGAGATATTTCAACCGATTAACTCTTGCCCAAGCACAAGAACTTTTCAGCAACATGGTTGAAGCAGGTCATGACCCAGTGATGGAAGAAATTTTGTGGAGGGACAACTGATGACTGATCTAACTTTTTCTGGTGTATTTCTAACAGTTGAGGAGCACAATTGCATGTATACGGTTTGTAGTGAGGGTGAATTATTCCGTGCCTCATTTGATAAGTTAGTATTAAACTTTGATGAGTTTGAGATTGTAGATTTTTGGGATGATGATGTGGACGGAGAACAATTAGAGGAGATACAATCAAAGTTAATTGACATGATGCAAATTGCCGGACTGTATTTCAAATCACAACCGATTGTATTATCAGGAGTTAATGAATGAAGAAGACTGAGACTAATATTGAACTAAATGTGCATGAGTTAGATATTATACTCAAGGCACTTGAATTAGTAGAGAACGGAGATGAGATACAGATCAATCGATCATCGGGTAGTATTGATACATTGTATGATCGGTTATATGATTATTATGCTAAATTAGACACATCAAACGTTGAACTCAATTATGAATCTTATGTTGAACCATCTTTCTAAAGGAACACCAGTGACACCACAAACAAATCCAGAGTTATGGTATTCATGGTATAATGTGGTCAAAGAAGATGCTCCTGAAGTATTGGATCAGTTTATTGAAAACACTGCTGCCAAGATGGAACTGACTGTTGATTACTTTACTGCGGAGTTCTTATGAAAAGGTATTTGTATGTTGTTGATTACTGGGTGCCATTTCCATCATCAGAATATGGAGGGTTAATTACATTAATTGCAGAGAATGATGCAGAAGCCCTTGAATTGTTATCTGATGAGGAATCATTTCATGAGGACTACGGACATCTGATTATGGAGAAGATTATTACTGCAACTAAGTTGGAGTTGGCGGATGATTATGAAAGTGGTATAATAGAAGCATTCTGCACTTAATCTCTATGGAAGAATTATATAAACTACAGGAAGAAGGAACATCAGGATGGACTGATATCACACCACCATTAACGAGAGAAGAATGTGAGAGGCAGTATGATATACATTTAAATGAAGGTACAAGTCCAAAACGATTAAAGATTGTAAGAGTCCAATGATTGATTTCCCACATCTACCACCCGAAGGTTTTTCTTATTCATTTGAATCATTTAATGCAAGGTATGATGCAATATGGATAATCAATCATGGTTTGTTTTCTTATAGAAATACACCACCTAAATCAATATGGGGATTCTATTTAACAAAAAAGGGAAAGTATTATGCACCGATTAATTCAAAGAAGGTAGGTAAGGAAGTATTGATTCAGGATACAACTCCTTATAGTGCAATGAAAAAGAACCTAAATCCATTAGAAGCAATATTGTACTCATGAGTTATGTCCCAAAGGTCAATGATTATGTAATATGGAATCATCATGGTATTATACATGAAGGATGGATATACTTTGTTGATAGTGCCTATATTACGATTGAGACGGCAGTAAGACCTAAACCTAACTGTGAGTATACCAGAGAGGAGAAACATAAGTATATTCATACCTTGCTTTGTTGTTTTCCTCATCAGTGGAAGGATCTGACTTATGTGAAGAGTAGAGAGAGTATCTATGAATCATTATAAGAAGGTATTGTTTCCCATACATATTTTTCAGACAAATATACGTGAAAATGGGTTGATTTTAGATGATGCATTAGATAAAATTGAATATCTTTATAAAAGAAAAAATTTAGAGATTCCTGGTGGATGGTTGACAAATAATCTTTTTACCACATTTGACTCTGATGACATAAATTCATCTTTATTTCGTGAAGATAGTGTATTTGTCAAGTATTATCGTGAGTATGTAACGAAATTTTTTGATAAATCAGTCGAATTTGAATTTGAGGATATTTGGTTAAATGTCTACTCAAAAGGTGAATTTCAGGAGCAACACTCACATTTATCTCCCAGCATTTTTATGAAAAGGACACATTTTTCTTGTATTCATTATTTGAAATTTGATCCAGAGGTTCATAAATCTGTAGTATTTATTGATCCGTTAGATGAAATGAGATATAATACATTAGAGATGGATTCAAATTATTATAGAGATAGATGGTCGCCACAGATTCGTGAGGGTGATTTATTAATGTTCCCATCATACTTGAAACATTTTGTAGATAAATCCGATCCAACACCAGATAATCCAAGAATATCAATATCATTTAATATTTGGATAAAACAATATGGAGAACAAATACATGAAGATTAATTTTGATGATAATTTTTTAGAAAAGAGAGAGTTTGAGATTGTTCGCAATTATTGTTTAGATGCATCATATTATTATGGTGAGAGTGATAATGGTGATGGTATTGTGACTGGAATGATACATAACATACCAGAAACAGAATTTGTATATAAGTTATTTCGTAAGAAGTTAATGGATAAGTGTCCATTTCTTTCGGACATGAAATTATATCGAATGTATATAAATTGTTTTGCTCCGAATGAAGATCCATATTTTCATACTGATGGAGAGGGATTAACATTTTTACATTATGTGAATAGTGAATGGAATTTACAAGAGGGGGGAGAAACGCAGTTTTGTGTGGACGATAACATTTATGGTATTGTTCCGATGCCAAATCGATTGGTGATGTTTGATGGTATGATATTACATCGTGCAACATCATTTCGGAATGAGCATAGATTTACGGTTGCAATTAAGTATTCTCCGCAATAAATATAAAAAAGTAGTTTACAATATCCATGGCAGTTAACGTTAGTAAAGTTGAAAAACTTGTTGGTACTTCGGGTCCTATATCTTTTTCTGAAATTAGAGATGAGTTTGGTGGTAATACTGCAAATGTCCGTGCCTCACTTTACAGAAGAAATACAGGTGATGATGTTGATTGGGATGGTCCCAAGGCATCAAAAATTGAACCAGTAATTCCTGATGCAACAGAGAATCAAGATATTGGTTCCGAAAGTAATTGGAATGTGAGTGCATTAAGAAATACTGTCATGGAGTATAATGTCACTCAGAGTGGTAATAATGAGGAACTAGCATATTTTGATAGTGATACATCGACATGGAATGGAAATTTAAGTCGTAATGTTCTAAAGAAATTTGATGTAACAGGTACGGTTTATGCAAATCAAATTAATAAAGATGCACTTACATTTGGAGGTGATTTATATAATTTAGAAATTGAAGTTGATGAGAATGGAAAAATTTATGGTGAGGGAGGACGACTAAATGTTTCTGTAAACTCCGTAACTGGAACATCAAACGTAGTAAATGATCAAACCAATGTAGACTTTGAATCCATTAGTGGAATCACGGTTAATGTGTCAAGATTTGAAGATGAGGATGTGGTTTTTACAGAAAGACAACCTGTACCGGATATATCTGGATCAGCAAATGTAACAGATGTTGCAGGTGATGTAAGTTTTACTGATAATGTTGATGGAGCAACATTTGCTATAGAAAGATATATTAAAGATGATCAAATTGATCCCGATTCTGGTCCTAAAGATGCCATAGACCAAAAGTTAGATGTGAATGATGTTCAAGGTGATGTAACTTTTACACGAATTGAAGGAGTAGATATTAATGTAACAAGATTTAGTAATGTTCCATCCAGTAATCCATCAGCACCCATTCCAGCTGTAAACGGAACATCGAGTGTTACTGATAATCGGGGTAGTGTGAGCATCTCACCTCAAATTACTGGAGCATCTGCTAAGATATCAAGGTGGTTTACGGGAGATACTAACACAACAAATCAAAAAGAAGGAAGTGATACAATAACGGTTAGAAATGATAGAACTAGTATCAGTGTTGGAAGTAATAATCTTGGTGCAAGGGTTAGAGTAACAAGAGATGCTGGTGGTGCAACAAGTTCTGAAGGGAATGCCGTAGGCAGATTGAAATATTATGTTGATGTAACCGGTGTTATCGATCCAGTTGTCACAGGAAGTACTAGTACTAGAAAGAGAGCAAGTTATAACAACACCGGTATTACTTACAGTGGCATTCGTATGGCATCAGGTTATCCGAAAAAAGTTTCTGCTACTCGGTGGGAGTTTTCTTTTGATATGCCCAGTAGTACAGGTTTCGGAAGACAGTCAACATTTGTATATGATTTTGAGGTTAAGATTGACATTCCTGCTGTTGTTGGTGGATCTGAAGGTCAGGCTGTAGGAAGTATGGGATATTATATTGATTTTGACTCGGCACTTAATAATCCATCTGTTTCTGTAGCGGTTGTAAATACCAGTAATAGAGCAAGTGGTTCAAGTGCCAGTGGTACAATAAGATTGGTTAGATTGCGAAAGATTAATAGTACTCGGTATGAAGTTACTTTTGATATGGCCAATAGTATAACATCTGGAAGGCAGGGAACATATGTTAGGAGTTGGTCTT
>JACKZZ010001962.1_pt1 | contig 52268 bp, 54 predicted proteins | sample 8027871 | NCBI WGS metagenome assembly JACKZZ01 (sample SAMN15724774, study PRJNA655200) | protist metagenome | isolation source: fluorescence activated cell sorting (FACS) single amplified genomes of... | place: USA: West Boothbay Harbor, Gulf of Maine | collected 2000-07-19
TATTTTACAAAGTATTGTTAACTATTTAAAATATAAAAGATTAAATATAAAAAATATTTTCTAGAAAAATATATATTTAATTATGGATTTAAGATTTGGAAAAATAGAAAATAATTTTGAAATTCTTGAATTAAATTACCAAGATAATGGTGAAATTGATTGGAATACTTTTAATAGCAATCAAAAAAATTACAACAAAAGAGTGGTAAACTTAAAGCAAGAAGATTTTGATAATGGAACATTAAGAATTACTGAACCTTGTTTAATTAGATTACAAGAAAATATTTCGTTTAATCCTAATAGACCAAATACTTGGTTAACTGCAGATGGGTCAATAACTACAGATTTTAAAAAAGCATCTAAGATAGATCCAAATAGAAAATTAGATTGGTGGCCTAATTTAATTGAAAAGCCAGAGAAAAACAAAACATATTTTCAAAAAGAAGTAAGACATGCTTATCGTCTTGGGTTTTTTACAGCAATTGCTTTAGAAACAAAAGATATAATTATTGATCTAAATAACTTTACTATACAACAAAGTAAAGAACATGCCTTACAACAGAGATTTTTTACTACTATAGAGTTAGCAGATCAACCATTTGTTCCAAAACAAGGCCCACATAATTTTGGAAATATTTTAAAAAGTGCTTCTAATATTTTAATAAAAAATGGAACTTTTGGTTTATCAAGTCATCATGGTATCCATGGAAATAACAATAGGAATATAATTTTAAAAAATTTAAGATTCTTTGATAACGAAGTATCAAATATTGCCATTAATGGTGGAAAAAATATTTATTTATCAAATATTAATGTAATTAGAAATAGACAAGATATTCCTGTTTTAGGTTCTTATTCAGCAGGTAGATTTTTAAAATTATTTTTAGAAGGGTTAACCGATGCTATAACCGATCCACATACTGAATATTTAATGGCTAAACAAAAATTATTAAAAGATTTAGATATGACTTTTGACTCTATTATATTTAATAATGGAGAAGTTACTAAAATTTTTAAAAATAGTTCTGGTTTAATTGATGGTAATTATTATGGTATAATTTTAAATCCAATAGGAATAGCAGTTAATGCACCATTAAAAGACCGAAATAATTCAAAATCAAAGGAAAGTTGTGATATTTTTTTAAAATCAGTATTTATTGATAATATAAAATCAAAAATTAATGAGGTTTTAGCTTTAAGAAATTCATCTAATAAAGTATTAACAGCACCAGCAGGAGGTGTATTTCAATTTATGGAATGTAGTAAAGTAATTGATAACAAGTATTATTATCAAGGTAATTCCTTATCAGACCTACAGATAGAAATAGTTCAATTAATAAAAGATAATAACAATTTAAAATCATTTTTAGGTAATTTTAATATTGATGAAGGCATGTTAGCCTGGAAAAGAAATAGTGATTCATATTTTCAACACAATACCAATAGTTTAATTGGATATCAGAAATTAGATAATTATAACTATGAAATATTAGCAAATGGAGATTCTATGTTTCATGTTAATAAGGGAACTTTTGGAATTAAGGTTGACGGTCTAAATTCTTCGGAATTTAAAAATATTCATATTTCAAATGTCATATCTGAAGGAATCAAAGGTTCTTTATTAGCTGGAAAATATCAAAAATCACATCCTAAACAGAATCAATTAAATGGATATCAAGGATGTTTTTTATATGGTTTAGGAATTAATGCATCAGAAGATGTAAAGCTAGATAATATAAATATAACTAACTTAGAAAGTAAATTTGGTTCTTCTTATGGTTTATCAGTTACTGGTGAATCAAATAAGATAGAAATAGTAGATTCTAAAGTAGATAATATTATATCTTGTCAAATTCCTTTTAGTCATACAGATAGTTATTGGCCTAATTTACCAACTAATTCTAGATGTTTATATGTAAGTGAAAATTGTAATGTATCTTTTAATAATTTACTAATGAAAAAAATAGAAGATACTCCAAATTGTTTATTTCCCTCAAAAATAGAATTGTATAGTGATATAAAATAATTTCTTATCTAGTTTAATGGACAATAATTTTCCCATTAATTTAGATATAAAAGAGGAAGAAAAAGATTCTAAAAATAATAATAACCTATTAAATGGACTTTCTATAACAGACAATAAATCTCAATCATTATTAATCTTGAGTATTGCTGCTCATATTGTTCTAAATAGTTATAAAAAGGATTAATTTATAAATGAAAATTCACCTCCTTCATAAGCAGAAATATTTTCTGTAACCTTCTTTTGTTCTGTCATTTCAGGAGATTCAACAGATACACTAGCTGTTGCTGTGTCTGCTAAATCTTCTTCATAATCTGGATTAGTATCTGTAATATCTTGTATATTTCCAGTATTTTCAAGTATTTGCTCAATTATTTTAATTCTTACTGATTGATGAGACTTGAGTCTATAAATTGAAACTTGAATTAATTTTTTATCCATAATATTCTTAAAATCAAGGTCATTTTTAAAATTACTTAATAATAGATTAGCTACTGCTAGTGCAAAGTTTTCATCATTAGCTGGTATAATTAATTCACCTGTTTTAAGATTAAAGTTAATTTCTGGAATAATAGATTTCCAATTTCTTAAATTATTTTGATAATCAGAAGTGTAGCTATTAATATTATTAACTTTTAGCACAAATAGGTAATTTTCTTCTTTATTTTCATTATAAATTATAGCATTCCATGGATTAGGATTATTAATAATAAATAAATAACCTTCTGATAATATTTTATCTGGTTTTCCTAATTGTGGGTGAATAAAAGTGTGAGGGGTCTCGTAGACCATTGGTTTTTGTTTTTCAATTTGTTGTAGCATATCTGGTTTATCCATAACTACATCAGATTTTATTTCTTTATTATTATCTTTAGATTTATCTTTTTTATAATATTCTAAATAAAGTTGATAAATAATAATCGAAACAATAATACAAATTAATGATTCTTTGAACATATATATTATGTTATAATTTTTATTTTTAAAATAAACTTTAAATAAATAATATCTATATTTTTTATAATGAATAATAAAATTGATGAAAAAATAGTTATCCAGGTTCAAAAAATTAATGATCATAATGATATTATTAGGAGTTTTTCAAGACCTTTTGATTTTTTTGAATTTGGATTAATTATAACTTTTCTAAAATTAGCAAATATTTTAAATTTTAATGACTTAAAAGAGATATTAATTGGTGTTGTATTTGTTCATTATATTAAAAATGTTGTTAAAAGAATTAGACCGTGTAATGCAAGTAAAAAAATAAAGAATAAATCAAAGAAAAATCTAGATATACATTCCTTTCCGAGTGCTCATAGTTTTATTTCTCTACTTTTCTCAATTATAATCTTTAAGAAGTATAATATATCAATAATAATGATTGTTCCTATTTTAGTAGGTTTTAGTAGAATAAATTTAGGTGTGCATTATTTATCAGATGTATTATTTGGATTTATAATAGCAATTATTTATCATCGATTATACGCTCTTATATAATTCTTCTAATTGGTTGACGGAAAATCATTTTAAAGTTATCATCATTTTCAACAATTGATTCACTATAAGGAAGATTAATTCTAAGATTAGCATCATCATAATAAACTTTCAAAACATTAATAGTAAGATAAGGATCTATAAATGGATTAGGAATATCTGATATATTTAAAAATTGACTTATATTGGGATATTCATAAAAATGATTTTCAATAATTTTAATAATTAGATCGGAAATAGAGTCATTTTTATTTACTAAGGTGCTATATCTATCTAATATTTCTTTTGTAATTTTCGTTTTATTTAATTTAGCGATTTTCCAATAACCAAATGGATATGATATTGAGTTTTTGTATTTGACATCTAGTTTTTTTATAAAATCGTAAAATTCTGAATTATCTTTTAAATATTTATAAATAGACTTACAATAAATATTGGAATATTGATAAGATGCATTATCTACAAATTTTTCACTTTTAAACTTAGAAAAATTATCAAATTCTAAAAATAAATTAAAACTTTGATAATTTAATCTTTTTGCTAAATCCATTATAAACTTAAAATCTAATTCATCAATTTCTTTTTCTTTTTCACCATAATAAAATTGGGAAATATAATTAATTATCATTTTATCACCAAGTTCAATACTAATATATGGGTAAAATAATTCATCATAAATCATAAAGAGCATACCATCTTTATTATCATTATAATAAAATTTACTATAAGAATCAGTTCCATCAAACCAATTATAAAAAACTTTATATTGTCTTTCGTTAAAAGTTATATTTAATTGATATTCTTTTTCTTGAAAAAAGTCAATAAATTGTCTAATTATATTAATTTTACTTTTTGTATTTGAATTAAAATTTTCTAGATTTTTAAAATTTATGGCAGGATTTATTAAAATTTCGTTGAATTTTGTCTCTATATATTCAAATTCATATTTTTTACTTATAAAATTTTGAAATGTTTTATTAGTATGGTAATAAGTAAATTTGTCATCTCTTGATAATAATTTTAATTTAGAATTAGGAGGTAATAAAAATTCTTCTTCCTTGGGAAATAATGAGTAATTTTCAATTAATAATCCAACGTTTTTATTTTTTGGAATTTTAATTTTTATTAAAATTAAACCAAAATTAGATTTTAATCCAGGTGAATAAAAAGGATCTCTAGTTGAAGAAATAAATCCTTTATCAGTAAATATATCGCCCTTTTTTAGGTCTTTAATAAAATAATCATCCCATATGAATCTATACAAATAATAGTCATTTAGAAGCGGAGGTGTATTTACTAAATATTTAGATAGCTTATTAATCATTTTAATAGTTAATTCATTATTATCTTTACCGTAACGTAAGTATTTATTCATAAAATAGCTTCCCATAAATGAATAATTACAAATTATAGAAATAAGATTATTATTGACTATGTAATCATTATGGCTGTTAATTTCTTTATAAGAAATATCATTTTTTGAAATCTTTTTACAAATTTTATAATGTGTTTCTTTATTGTTAATATCAATAATATTAATATTATTAATAACCCCCATATTTTGACCTAATTTTATTAGCTCTTCTTTAGAATAATAGGGTTGTAAATGTTTTGCAAATTTATTAAAACTGTTTCTTTTACAAATTGATATAGATAATCCTAATTCATAACTTGATTTATATAATACCTTTGTCGAAGTTTTTTCTAAAATTTCAATTATATAATTACTAATAATATCCATATTATATTGTTGCCCTTCTTTATTTTTTGTATATTTATTAGAAATCCAATCTTTTATTTCTTGATTAATAAATCTATAATGATGGTCAGTTAATCTTCTATATAAATTTTCTTTACTTATTGGATGAATTTTATCTGAATAAATATCATACATAGGAATGTATTCTTCATAATTTGATAATTCTTCTTTATCTTTTTTATTCTTAAGTTTTAATCTTTTTTTAGGATCATTGTTATATATTTTATTAATTAAGTCAGAATTTATTTTCATTTTAATATATATTCATTTATAAAAAAATTTTTTGTTTATCTAAAGAAATTTTCTATTTTATTTATTATAATGCCAAAATGTAAAAATGACATAACTCGAACCTATAAAGGAACTGAACCTTCACCAACTGGGTTAGGATTTTGTTCTTTTGCGGAAAGTTTAGATACAACGATGACGGGTAAAGATGGAAATATGTGGATAGTAGTTCAAAATAAAAATAAAATAAAAAAATGGGAAATGTATCAAACTTATCCCTATATTTCAATCATAATTTGGTTTAAAAATAATTTAGAAATTATAGATGTTAATTTAATAAAAGAGATACAAAATATTATAGAACATCTAGATGATATGGATATTGGTTATGAAATGGGAATATCAAAATCAGAGATAGACTTTGAGATTTTTGATAATTTTGAAAACTTAAACAGAGAGTTTTATCAAAACCTGAGAAAATTAGAAAAATTAAGCTGTAAAGATTTTTCTATTGAATTAAAAAATGTAGAAATATTATTAATTCAATTAAAAGACAATTCTGAAGAAGTAATAGAATTAGGATAAAATATTAAAAATTTTAAAAGTTACTTGAGGTAATCTTGAATTAAATCCTGATAACAGTTAGAACAGATATATCCATATAAAGGAAGAAAAACTAAAGATGAATTACTTTCAAAACAACAACTACAATTCATATTTAAAATCTATATATTTATTTTTAATAAAAAACTTATTCTAATTTCTTACCATTTGAAGTATAAATTACTGAGCTATTTGTAAATTTTTCTACTTGTAAAGTTCTATTTTTTAAAATTTTACCTAAAACAATACAAATAATAAAAGTTGCTATTACAGAACATATTATTGTTTGGTCCATTAATATACTAAATAAAAAAAATTGATTAAAGTTTTTATTTCATAATTAAATCATTAATTATGGAATCTAAACCGAAAAAGAAATGGACATCAAAGCGTTTAACTGATAAAAAAGATGAATTGGGGATAGTCACACCTCCTGTTATAGAAAAAAAACAAGAACCTAATGAAGAATTTAAATTTAAGGAAAAAAAAAATAGTAAATCTACTTTTAAGAGTAGAGATAGGGATAGGGATAGAAGATATAGGAAGAAACATGTAGTTCAAATTTCAAATCTACCTAAGAATATTGATATTAAAGAATTAGAAGAACTAATTAGTCCTTGGGGCGAAATTGGAAGAATCAATATAAAAGTTTATTCAGAGATAATATGTTCTTATGTTGATTTTTATAATAAATATGAAGCAGATTATTTTGTAGAAGCATTAAATTCAACTCCATTTGATAGTTTAATTATTGGAGTAAAGATTATGAATTTTGACAACTAAAGTAATAAATGATTTATCATTGGGATGTAGTCAGAAAATTTACCAAGATGATTCTTTTTTTTACCATGCAATCCTAATTTATAGCTATCTTTATGATATTTATGAATTCCGATATGATTAATAAATTTCTCTTTTGATGGTATTAAAAATAAAACTAAACTTAAAATTACAATTAAACATACTAAACTAATCATTAATATAATAAATAAAAATTAATTTTAGAAATCAAATTAATACTAGCCAAAAACCAAAGGATAACCAAATTGATTTTATTAATTTTTACGTAGTAAATGATTTGCTTTGGTTTTTGAATAGCCAAATAAAAATTGATTTAAATTGTAATTATTTTAATTAAACAATAATAAAATGCAATATTTTGAATTTATGATGGGTAGTATGGTTATGAATAACCTAACTAATTTTAAAACTGGTTCCTATGTATTGGATGTTTTAATGATTCTTATATTATTTATAGGTAGTTACATTTCAAAAGATCAAAATTTTTATAATTCATTAAAAGATAAGATAAGTCATTATTTATCTCCATGTCAAGAAAAAAACAAAATAACATTTAGTTTTAAAAGAGGAGAACAATCAACTAGATGCAAGAGTTTATTTCACTATTTAACTCATAATAATTCTGAGACTACAAATATTAATACATTGGTAGAAGATGTTTTTAAGAGATTTGATTGGAGAGAAGATAGCACTATTGAAAAATCTAATCTTTACAGGGTAGAGCAATCTGAATCTTTTAATTTTACCAAAACTATATTTGGGAGGGTTTATACAGAAGAAAAAGAGAATTCGGAACATAATGGTAAAGTAACTTATAAAGAGTTATATTATTTGGTTATCTTCTCACAAGTAGAATCACTTGAAGAAATAAGACAATTTATAGAAGAATGTAAATCATCTTATGATAAATACTTAAAAGACAGAATTTTATCAGACCAATATTTAATTACAGTAGAACATACAAATACAATAGATGAAGATAAAGATATAAATTTGAATATAAAAAAAGAAAAGTGGAGTTCTAATGTAAATTTTAATTCCAGATTTTTTCCAGATAAAGAAAAGATCGTAAAATCAATTGATTATTTTTTAAATAATCCAGAATGGTATAAAGGAAAAGGATTAAATCATACTTTAGGAATTTTATTATCAGGTAAACCAGGATGTGGTAAAACTAGTTTTATTAAAGCTTTAATGAATCACACAGGTAGACACTGTATAGAAATCAAACTAAATGACTCATTTGATTTCTCTGCTTTAAAGGATATTATATATAATGAAGAAATAACTGATGAAATAGTAATTCCTCAGAATAAAAGAATAATTGTTTTTGAAGATATTGATGCAATGGGTAATGTTGTGAAAGACAGAGACCTCAAGTTAAAAGAAAATGAAGAAGCAGAAATAAAATTAAAAGATGAAATGCTTAAATTAATGAGTGAATCAAAGGAATCTGAAAAGTCTGATATTATTACAATAAAAAATAAAATTAATAAATTAGAAAATAATAACTTATCCTATTTGTTGAATATTTTAGATGGAATAAATGAAACTCCAGGAAGAATAATAATTATGACAACTAATAAGCCAGATATTTTAGATGCGGCGTTAAAAAGACCAGGTAGAGTAGATATTAATATAAACTTTGATAATTGTAACGTCGAAAATTTAAAAGAGATTTTGAAACATTACTGGAAGAATGAGGATAGAGAAAATAATTTTAAAAATGAAAAAATATTAAATAATGAAAACTTTACTAAAAGTGATGGTGTATTTTCACCAGCAGAAGTAGTAGATTTTTGCAGGAAAAATAATTCATTAAGTGATACTATAAAGATTATTAAAAAGTTAACTGAATAATTATTTTTGAATTTGAGGAACATAATGTATTGACCTATCTTTAATTTTTTCTCTTATTACTTTATTACCATGAACATCTATTGTTTGTCTATAAATTAAAAATGCTTTTTTATAGCTATTTCCAAATTTATATTTTCCATCAATAATTCCTAACTCTATACCTAACTTTTTATCATAGTAAGCATAAGCAATTTGTTGTAATAAATTCCAAATAGTTTCTAATTCTTTTTTTGATAAATCTTCAAGTTTTCTAAAAGGACTTATCTTTGCCAAATATAATACTTCTGCTCTAATATAGTTTCCACATCCAGCAGCAATATTTTGATCAAGTAAAGCACTAGCAATAAAAGTATCATTTCTTTTTTTCTCAATACGATCTAAAAAGAGTTGAAAATTTTTACCGGTTTCATCGTGTTCTAAAATATCTGGACCAAATTTCTTAAGTTTGGTTTTTAAATTATCTTTATTACAAAAAATAAATGTTCCAAAATTTCTCATATCGTTAAAGAATACTTCTCCATTATTTAAATAAAAAGTTAAATTATTATGTTTTTTTTTAGATTCATTATTCCACCAACCACTCATCCCTAATGTATTCCATAAGGTAGTAGAACTATTTTCGAATTCCCACCACATAAATTTACCATGACAATTAACACTTTTTATTTTTAATGGTAATTCCTTTACAAAATTATCAAAACCTTTAGGAGGTCCATGTTTTTGATATCGACCACTATTTATTGTTATATCATTAAGAATTTTATTCTTAACTTTCTTATTTAAAAAGTTAGTTACATATTTAACTTCTGGTCCTTCAGGCATTTATTACTATTCTATTAGATTTATTTTTTATATATCTATATATAATGAATAACCAAATATTTTTAAAAATAATTTCATCAAGTAAATTAAATGAATTGAAAGACTTTATAAAGGATTATTCAGATATATATGATATTTCAGAATTAAATGACGAATTATATCCAATTTTAGAAAAAATAATTGAAAGTAATGAACCTCAACGTTTTGAAATATTAATTAAATTATCAAATTTTAAGATCAAGAATTACATAGATTATATATTTCCATATTCTCTAAATTATCAAAAAATTTTAAAATGGCTATATTTTAATAAACACTATAATAATCTATCAGTAGAGAATGCCTTTTATAAAGCATGCTTAAACAATAATATTGAACAAATGAAATGGTTGAAATCCTTGGGAACTTTTATTAATTATCATAAAAATAATGATGAGTTATTTAGATTATCTTGTAGCAGAGATTGTTATAATGCTGTAATATTACTTTGCAAATTAACCAATTTCAAATTAAAGATAGAAAATTATTTTAAAGACCAATATACTGAAGAAATCCCATTTCATTTCTTCTGTCGGTATAACTATTTAGAGTTAGCCAAATTATATGTGAAAGAATTTGATTTTGATATATCAACTTTAAATCATGAGGCAATCTGTTTAAGTTGTCAAGAGGGCCATCTTGAAATGGCAAAATTTTGTTATAAATTAGGAGGTGACCTAACTACAAATAATAATTGGTGTTTAACAATTTCAATCACCAGAGACAATTTAAATGTTATATTATGGATATTTTCATTGAATATAATTGATTTTCATTATAATGATGAATATATATTTAAGTTAGCATGTTCATATAATTCTTTTGATCTAGCAAAATTTATATATTGTCTTAACGATTTTGATAAAACAAAAATTGATTTTGACTTTTTTTTTAATTCTTTATTAATTTGTGATTTGAATTTTATTAAATGGTTACATAAAGAGTTTAATTTTAACATAAATGAATCAGAAAATATAATTTTTAAGTTTATCTGTCAGGATGGAAATCTTGAAAAAATAAAATGGATTTACTCATTCGGTAACATTGATATTCACATGGAACATGACTTTGCTTTTAGAGTAGCTTGTATTTATGGATTTAATGATATTGCTTATTGGATATATTCTTTAGGAAATGTTAAAATAAAATCTTGTAACAATGAAGCATTTGTATCTGCTTGTCAAAATAGTAATATTGAATTAGCTAAATGGTTATCGGAACTTAATCCACAAGAATATAAAATTACAATAGTCGATAATATTATTACTTTTTTTCAAGTGATTAAACTGATTATGATCCATGGAACTAAGCCAATTGAAGATGTAACTGATTGTTGTATTTGTTATGATAATTCAGAATTAATAACACATTGTAAACATTATTTTTGTAAAAAATGTTTTTTAAATTATATAAATTCAAGAAATTCAGAATATGAAGAAATTCCTTGTCCATATTGTCGAGAAAAAAATATGAAAATTTATGAGTTAGTTAATAATTGCCATAAATAATGAAACTATTGATATATGTAATTTTATTTTCAATACTAAATTGTAAATCTATGGCATTTAGTAAAATTATTCCAGCTAATACCAACAGAAAATTATCTTTAAAACCGTTAAGATTTAGTTCAGGTGATATAGTAACTTCTTTAGCAGTAAATACAGCAGTAGCAACTACAGCTCATTTTAAAAGACAAAAAAGTTTAACTCAGTCAGGATTAATTAATGCATGGATATTAGGAAATATATTGTTAACTTGTGGAGGATTTCAAGCTTGGACCACATGTGCTTTGTATTTTTTAATAGGAAACGTTGCAACAAAAGTTAAAATGACCGAAAAAGAAAAAGCAGGAATTGCAGAAAACAGAGGTGGAATGAGAGGACCAGAGAATGTATGGGGTTCAGCAGCAACAGCAGCAATATTTTGCTCATTAATAGGTCATGGTGGAAATGATGATTTATTAAAATTAGGATTTATGGCCTCATTAGCAACTAAAGCAAGTGATACATCAGCATCTGAAATTGGAAAAGCATTTGGTAAAAATTGTTATCGACTTACTGATCTATCTAAAGTCCCTCCAGGAACTGAAGGTGGAGTAAGTATTGAAGGGACTATTGCTGGTATAATTGGTAGTATTCTAATTTCAATTTACGGAAAAGAAATTGGTTGGATAAGTGATTGGAATCAATTAGGAGTTGTAATTTTATCATCTTTTATTGCAACAACTATTGAAAGTTTCCTTGGAGCAACAATACAGAATAATAAATTGATTACTAATGAATTCATTAATTTTATAAATACAATGATAGGTTCACTAGTATCAATTTTATTAGAAAATCTTAAGAACAATTAATTACTTTATAGCTATTAGCAAAAAAAATTGATAAATATTAAAATTCCTATTAAGTAATAAATAAAAAAATGTCCCTGTCATTACTTATAAACGAAGAAGAATATCCTCAAATTTTTCAGATCTATAAAAAAGATCGTGAAAAAAAGATACAAGAAATTTTTAAAACTGGTTATAATATTCACTTTCCCAATATTCAAGAAGAAAGTCAAAAATCAGAATATCATACTATTTTAAAAAGTATAGAAGACATGAAACAAGTTGTATACAACGATGGAACAAATTCTTTGGTAATGGATAATAAATTAGAAGATTTACTTCAATCAATTCAAAAATTAACTGGTATAAGTAATAACTCTAGTAAAAGAGGAGAAGTAGGAGAAAACATGTTAGAAGAAATAATAAAACAGAGATATGGTGATATATTATTTGAAAGCAAAGCAAAAACACCACATAGTGGAGATGCATGGCTACATTTACCAGATGAGAAAATCATTATGTTAGAGAGTAAAAATTATTCCTCTAGAATAAATAAAGATGAGGTTGAGAAAATGGAATTTGATATGAAAACTAATCATATTAGATTTGGTATATTTGTTTCATGGAATTCAGTAGTTCAGAATAGAAAAGATATTGACTTGCATAGTTTTACTCACAATGGTGAAACTTATATGGTAGCAATTATTTCAAATTTAGGAAATGATATTATCAAACTAGATTTATCTTTTCAGATTATTAGGAAGTTAATGGATAATTTTTATAATTTAAGACAATTTCCTTGGATTTTTAATGGTATTAAACAAAATTTAAATGAATTAGATGCTATCATACAAAAAAATTATCAGTTGAGAGACAAATTTTATATCATGAATTCAGGAGTTAGAAATTGTCTTGATATGTTCTATCAGCAATTAAGAGATTATCAATATGAAATAAATAGTACTGCACAAGAAATAATTAATAAAATAGAATCAACAATGTCAGAATCATTAGAAAATGATATTGTTCCAAATTTAGAAGCTAAAATATTAGATGATTATAAGGATAATGCAAAGTTATTTCCAATATTAAGTCAAATTTATGATATTTTTTGTAAAGACTTTGAAATAGTGAAAGAAGGAGATTCTTCATTAAAATTATTTAAAAATGGCGATGAGTCTGGTATAATTAAAATTCAGAAAAAGAAAATAATATTGGGTCTAAATAAGTTTGGTATCCATTTAGAGTTAGAACCAAGTAATTATTCAGATTGCTTACAAATTATTCCATCAATTTGCAAAAATATTTAGTTTTTTTTATAATTATATTTAATGGATAATTATAAGTTTTATCAAATAAGAGAAAAATTTAGTAATGAAAGTAAAGATACGGTGCAAAAAGGAAGTAATAAAGATGAATCTACACCAACGGAAGAAACAAAAATATCTAAAAATTCAATCCCATTAAATTATCTAATAGTTAGTTCAGTCTTTATTGTCATTTTAATAATTATTTTTTTATATTTTAAAACTTTCATGTAAAGAAACATATTTTCTAGGTTTCATTATATGAACTATACTTTAATAAGCATTGTATTAATATTATTTTGTTTATTTTTATCAAAGAAAAAGGAAAATTTTACTAACTTAATAGATAAAAGAAGATGTGCATCAATTTTTGGTGAAAATCATCCTAGATGTAAAATTGAGACAGATAATATTAGACATTTAGGTTATTTTAAAATTAATGAAACAAAATATCCAATAATGAATTTTGGTAACGAAAATGATATGAGTAATAGATATTTATTAAAAAATAATAAATTTTATAGATTAAAACAAGAATATTGGAATAAAAGCTTTTATTTTAGAAATCAATTTATTTACCATCAAAATGTCCCTCTAGAATTAATTTCCAATTATACTTATCGTGGTAAAATTAATAATACTCCATTTAACAAATCTTACTTTATATTTGGTAAAAAAATTTTTGCATCAAATTACAAATATGTTATTTTTGAAGAAATAAAAAATAAACTAGAACATAAATTTACAATTGAACATAGAAAAAAATTAGAAGATGGAGATCCAGTTTTTATTAGACACAATAATGCTACCTTAGGTCCATTTATTTTTCATAAAGAAAATTGAAAATAATTAATAGCCTTCTTTACATCATCATCAATATTTTTTGAATGAATTATTTCATCATTGTGACAATTAGGATAATCTAAATTTCCTAGTAGCCAATTGATGTTAATATTACCAATAACTCCATTAATAATCTTATTAGCACGTTGATAATGGAAATACGAAGTAGCTATATATATCTCACTATTTGGTTGTTTTTTAATCCATTTTTTAAAATTTATAAAGTTTTCAGCGGTATTTTTTGATCTTTCATCTAATTCAAATTTCCATTTTGAATTAGAAGAAATTAATGTTTTCATCTTAGAAGCTTCTGATATCTTTCCATGATTTTTAATTCCACCTGATAAATACCATGTTATTTTTTCTGATTTTGATTCTGCAAAATTTAATGCAGTTTTTATCCTATCATTTAAAATTGGTTCCATATGGGACCCTAATACTAAAATTACAATGTTTTTAGAAAAAACAAGATTACAATAAATGATACATAGTAATATTATTCTTTGTTGAAATATCTTCATAAAAAATAATATTAATAATTTTAATTAATTATTTTCAATTTTTATTTGGCTACTCAAAAACCAGAAGGGTTTTACGTAGTAAATTTATTATTCTTTTGTATTATTTTCTCCGGGTTGTTGATCAATTACGTAATTAGCAGTTTTGTCAGCTACTTGTGGATCACCTTTGAGTTTAGTTGCAACTTTTGTAAACAATACTTTAAGAACATATGATTCATCGATGTTAAAGACACCTTTAGCAGATGCTTTGTTTAGTAGACTCCAAATAGTGTCTAAACTTTGTTCAGGGGTAAGATCCTCGATACTTACTTGTTTATTATCAGCCATATAAATATAGGTATTAAGAATTCTTTAAATATTTTGTTTTGTTTTTTCTAAGTTATATTATATGAAAAATAAAGATATTATATATATTTTTGTAATTTTAGTAATATTCTTTTATTTTAAAAATGAAATCTTTAATTTAAAAAAAGAGAAATTTACTAATAACGATACAGACCAAATTACAAAAAACATTCGAGAGGAAGTTAATAAAAAATATAATATTGATATAGATGCTATTAGAAATCTTTCAGATGTAGCTACAGAATTACAAAAGGGAGGATTAACTGTTCCCGGTGATTTAACTATTACAGGAAAATTAACAGTAGAAAAAGATTCAGTAACTAATGGAAATTCCAATGTTAATGGAGATTTAGTATTTGGTGGTGGTAATAATTGGATTTTAAACCCATCAAAAGACAGCAGCACTTTGAGAATTGCACCATCAAAAACAGCAGGTAAAACTGATTGGGACTTTACTAAAGAAGTAAATTTAGATCAGGGTAATATTAATGTTACGGGTCATAGTACTGTTTATGGAAATTCCAATGTTAATGGAGATTTAGTATTTGGTGGTGGTAATAATTGGATTTTAAAGCCATCAAAAGACAGCAGCACTTTGAGAATTGCACCATCAAAAACAGCAGGTAAAACTGATTGGGACTTTACTAAAGAAGTAAATTTAGATCAGGGTAATATTAATGTTACGGGTAGTAGTACTGTTTATGGAAATTCCAATGTTAATGGAGATTTAGTATTTGGTGGTGGTAATAATTGGATTATAAGTCCACCTCAAGACGATATCAGAACTTTGAGAATTACACCATCAAAAACAGCAGGTAAAACTGATTGGGACTTTGAAAAAGGAACTGACTTTTTAAATACTGGAGGTATTGAAGTTACCAAATTTAGACCAAAAGTTGGTAAGTATATTGATAATATAAATTGTGGTTTGAATATTTTATCTGGTGATGATAGGAAGGGAAAATCTAAGGCACTTTTTGAAAAGGCCGGTGCACAATTTGGTGATATAGTTCCAACAATTTTTAATAGAGATGGTTGTACCAGTCATTGGCATAGAGGAGGATTAATGTCAAAAACTGCAAAAAAAGATGGTAATAAAATTGTCGGTACATTTACAGATTTTCAATATGTTAAAGGAGAGGTGTTAAAAGATGGACCCGACTCGAAAGACGATTGGAAATGGACATAATTTAATTTTGAACCTGCCAAAAGTGTTTTGAAATCCTAAAGAGTGTAAATATTTTATACTATATTTTAATGACAATTAATAGTATAAAAGATTTGATCCAAATTATTAATTTTAAAATTAAAAAGGATATTAATGTTTTAGAACTTTTTAATGAATTTGATAATTATAATTCTAATGATTGGGAAGTTTATAAAAAGAAATTCAATCAAACAGATGGATATCAAAAAATTGTTATTTTTACGGATGATATTTTTGAATTAATTTTAATCAAATGGAGTAAAGGATCTAAAACTAAAATTCACTCTCATCCTAAAAATGGTTGCTTATTAAAACATCTTCAAGGAAAACTTTTAGAAGAGAAATATTTAGATAATATTCTTTATAAAAAAACAGTAATAACAGATAATATGACCAGTTATATGCACGATAAAATGGGACAACATAAAATTATTGCTGAAGAAGATAGTTATTCACTTCATTTTTATTCACCACCAAATTTCTATAATATGGTTTAAACGTATATTTTTTCTTATCTTAATGACCCCAAAAAGTATTGTCGAATATGTGTGGATAGGAGGCAACAATGAATTAAGAAGCAAAACAAAAGTTATGAATTCAGAAGTTAAAAGTTTAGAAGATTTGCCATATTGGAACTTTGATGGAAGTTCTACAAAACAAGCAACCGGTAATGATTCCGAAGTAATTTTATCACCAAAAGTTTTATTTGATGACCCTTTCAGAGGCTCTCCTCATAAGTTAGTTTTATGCGAAACTTATACACCCCAAGGAGACCCTTTATCAAATAATAATAGAAAATGGGCTGAAAGCTTATTTAATCAAGATTCTGGAAGTGAGCCATGGTTTGGATTAGAACAAGAATATTTCTTAATTGATCCAGTATCAAATCTACCATTGGGGTTTAGTCGTTTAAAAAAACAGGGACAATTTTATTGTAGTGCAGGAACAAACAATGCATTTGGAAGAAATGTAGCTGAAGCACATTTAGAGGCTTGTCTAAAAGCTGGAATAAAGATATCAGGAATAAATGCAGAAGTTGCACCAGGACAATGGGAATTTCAAGTAGGACCTTGTCTAGGAATAGAAGAAGGAGATCATTTATGGATGGCTCGATATTTGTTACAACGTGTAAGTGAAATGTATAATGTTATTGTAAATATTGAACCAAAACCGGTAAAAGGTGATTGGAATGGTTCTGGTTGTCATGCTAATTATAGTACAAAAAAAATGAGAGAAGGATATAATGATAAAAAAGGGATTGATTTTATTAATGAAGCAATTGAAAAACTATCAAAAAAACATAAAGAGCATATGGACGTATATGGAACAGGGAATGATGAAAGAATGACTGGAGAACATGAAACAGCATCATTTGATAAATTTTCTTCAGGAATAGCAAATAGAGGAGCTTCTATTAGAATAGGAAATGAAAATTTAAAAAATGGAAAGGGATATTTTGAGGACAGAAGACCAAGTTCTAATTGTGATCCATATTTAGTAACAGGAATGCTATTTAAAACTACTTGTATAGATTAGAAAGGACATTTATTAAATTCAACATATAAAACTGGTTTTTTGAAATTATCATTCATTCCATTTTTAATAAATTCAACAATTAATTTTAGGATAGTTCTTTCACCTTGATTAACTGGTGTTACACGATGTAACACGCTATTAGGACGAACTACAACAATAGTATTTGGTTGAGGTGAAATAGAATTTTTTTTATTATTTACATCAATCCATTCAAATTTAGAATCAGAATTATTAGATAATGTTAAGACAATTTCAAAACAATCAGGTTCAAACATTGACAAGTCTTTATGCCATGGCATTCCTTGAGAACCATTAAAATATTTACGATATTCAATAGGATAAGAAGGTTTCGATTTAATATAGCAATCTTTATCTTTAATGGAATTTATAAATGCTAAAAATTTGTTATCATTATAAATTTTATTATATATATTTTTATATTTATCATTGTTAAGACAGATAGTTTTTCTATTATAACTTCTGGAGTCATCTTTAAGTTCAACATCTTTAAGTTGGTTAATTATGTAATCAAAATTATTTTTGGAAAAGAAATTTTCCTCTATCCAAATTGAGTTATATTTACTTCCTCCTTTTTGAATATTTCCAAAATTTTCAGAAATTTTTTGTTTGGCCATCAAATATTTTTTCTTATATTTAAGGTATTTTTGGTATTCTTGAGTATAGAAATTCATATAATATATATTCTATTAGAAAATAATTATATAACTTCAATTGTAATTTTATGACCCAATTCAGCATGAGCACCATTACCTATAGAACATAAAAAGTAATATGTTCCTTTTTTATTCATAATGGTAACAATTATTTGTAACTTATTGTTATTTAATTTTACTAAAGTATCTTCATTATCTGGTGATTTATTATTATCATAGTTTTCTTTACTTACTAGTTTTAAATTATGCATATTTGTAAAATCCCACCAAATAATACTATCTTTTTTTACTTTTAATTTTGGATATTCTTTTTCATTATATGGAATTTTCCAATGAATCCATGTTTCAATTGGTGTAGATTCTTCTCCATTATTAAAAGAATTTATTTTTTGTCTATATTTCTCCAATCTTTTATCAGGAACATCAACAAATTTATTATCATAAATTGAAAAAACTTTACTAACGGAAAATCCATCCATATTGGCATGATGCATAGCATCTCCATGGAAATGTGGTTTAAAATCATTTGGCATATAAAATATTTTATTTATAGGATAATTTTTCCATCCTCTATCGTAAGCTGGCATCAAACCAGCAACTACTAAATGAACTGACTTAGTAGGACTTATTTTTTTAGCATTTAAGAGATTTTCAAACATTGGTTTAAAAAGCTTACCTGCAGAATCTTTAATTTCCAACTCTTCTGTTTCACTTGCTACAATATTTGGTTTTAAATTAGTTAAATCAATAATATTTGAATTACCTCCTAATTGATTATTTTTGAGTAAAAAATATTTTTTTTTGTATTTTAAATATTTTTCTTTGAAATCAATATTCATATATTTACTTCTAGAAATTAATTAAATAATTGAATAATTAATAGTCTTAAAGAATAATTTATTAATTAAAATGATGTTTGACGTATTGATTATGGAACACCCGGTAACTAAACTTTTAATAAAACATTTTGTCAAAAAATGTCCCAAAAGCGAAGTTTACTTGGACCGATTAATTGAAGAGTTTACTATTATTATAAAGCTAAACTTTTCACACCATTTATTATTAGTGGTTGAATTTCTAAAGTTAATAAATGATAACAAAAGGAATATACATCATATTATTAGAGGTTCTTCTGGCTCTTCTTTAGTATGCTATTGTTTAGGTATAACTAATATAGATCCAGTAAAATACAATATTTGTTTTTCACGATTTTTGAATGATAAAAGAACGTCAATGCCTGATATTGATATGGATTTTCCATATAATAGAAGAGAAGAAGTATTCGATTTACTTCATAAAGAATATCCAAATAAAATAGCTAGAATATCAAATCATATTATGTATAAGGAAAAATCAGCTATAAGAGAAGCTTTAAGAGAAAAAGGATATCGCAAATTTGTGAGTAAGCATACTAATATCATGAAAAAGTTTGCCACATGGAAAGATGACTTGATTGAAAAACAGCAAAATCTGTTAGGAAAATTTAGATGCTACTCTTTACACTGCGGTGGTATTGTTTTCTATAATGATGGAATTCCTGATGATATTAGACTTGAAACAAATACATTAAACCAGATAAAATACAATAAAGATGATGTTGATAAGAAAAAATTATTTAAAGTAGATATTTTATCTAACCGAGGTTTAGCGCAATTATTAGATGTATCAATGCGTGATTTAGAATCTTATCCATCTGTAGATAAAGAAATTACCAAATTATTTACTAAAGGAAAAAATATTGGCTTGACATTTGCAGAATCACCAGCTATGAGAAAATTATTAATAGCTATTCAACCAAAGAACATTGAAGACATTGCTTTTTGTCTAGCTTTAGTAAGACCTGCGGCAGCACCAGATTCTAAATCATATGTTTTAAGAAAAGTAGCAAAAGGAGAAATAGTAGATAGTATTATTTATGACGATGATGCTATAAAATATATTCATAATATTATCAAATGTGACAAAGGAACAGCTGATATGTATCGAAAATCTTTTTCAAAAAATAAATTTAGTAAGATTGAGTATTTTAATGTAATGTTAGATCAGTTTGGTTATGATGAATCTAGAAAAAATAGTATTAATAAAAACTTGGGTGCTCTAAGGAAATATAGTTTTTGTAAAAGTCATGCTTTATCTTATGCTCAACTAGTATGGGCTTTAGCTTATCAGAAAGTATATAATCCAAAGGAATTTTGGTTATCTAATCTGAACCATTGTCATTCTATGTATCGAAAATGGGTTCATTTTTGTGAAGCTAAAAAGGTGGGTTTGAAGGTGACATTAGGAAGAAAACCATGGAAAATAGAAGATGATACATTAATCTCAGTCTACAAAACAAAAAAAAATAAGAAACCTTTGTATTTGACTGGACTTAATTCAGAGGAGCAGTTTAAGCAGTATGGTTTTTGGACTGATAAAAAATTCTTACCAAATATGTATTGTGAAGTAGATCTTAACAAGACAAAATTAGGATATAAATGTAAGTTTAGATGTTTAATTGCTGCTGGTAGAAAATATAAAGATTGCACTTTTGTTACTCTGGGATATGCAAATGGAAAGTATTTAGATTGCACAATAAGTAAGAAGACTAATTATTACTATGATGGTATGGAAGGGGAAGGATATATTCGTAGTTATTTAAATATTTATCCAGTAAATCTAAAGGATAATGCTTTACGTTTGGAAGCAACTACTTATAAATTTTTCAAAATATAAATTATTTTAAATTATCTGCAGATTTTTTCCAATCTGACATATAATTATCTAAATGATTTTTATCTTTTATTTTGTCTATACCTAATTGTCCATTATATGTAGAGATTGTCATTCGCCTATTTCTAATATCATTTTCTTTAACTTTCTTAATTTGATAACGACAATATTGATCGTTTATAGCAGTATTAAAATCTATATTTTTTGGACCTGTTTCATCTGGACCTTGAGTTCTATCTTTAAAACTATTATCATTGAGATTCCATTTGTCTGCATTCAATCTTCTTTTTGTAGTAAAATGTTGAATAGATATTTGATCTCCATCAAAAATCATATTTTCTAAGTAATTATTTTTTTGATTTACATTAATTTTACCTGTTGGAACCATTATATCTCCTTTTATTTCAATAATAGCGTTCTTTTTTAGCTTTAAACCATCTTCAGATTGCAATTGTTCAGCAATATCTTGAACAACTTTTAAGTGAGCAGAGTCTTCTTTATATACATTTTTAATTTCATTAACTAATGTATTATCAGTATTAGTCATTTTTTCTATTTTTTTTGGACAAACTAAATATACAATTAAAATTAAAATAATTATATCATAAATTTGAAACATTAAATAATACTAGAAAAAATTAAATTTATTTTCTTCACAAAAAGATTTATTTAATAGTTGCATTTACATTTCCAGAACTTGAACTAATTCCATCTATTGAATCCAGATGAGTCTGGTCAATTTCTCCATAATCATCCGCAAAAGAAGTTTTTTCAAATTCTAAAGCTTTCGTTTCTTCTTCTTTTTCATAATTTGGCATGTAATGATTTTCAGCTTTATTTGGTATAATTTTTTTAATTTTATCAATTACAAAAATAGCATGTTTATCATAAGTTTTCTCATTACCTCCTTCATAATTATATTTTAATGTATGAATTCCAAATTTGTTGTATCCTGCCTTATAAGCGTAACTATCTTTCTTGCAAATACTACTGTAATTTGAAAGAGAAAGACATAATCCTTCTTGAAGACTACATGGAGTTTCTTGTTTATATGTTCCACTACAAGAAAGGCTAACTTTTTTATTTAATGTATCAGCTAAGTTATCAGGTAAGTCTTTTCTTTCAATTTCTTCTTCGTCATTATATTTGTTTATTTGGGAATTACCAACATGAAGTAAAATTTTTGATCCATGAGTTAAAACATTATTTAATTGAAGTTTGGTTAATTCATTATTTTCTGAATCTCTAATGTAAAATTCTCCATTTTTTGGTAAAATTAATTCACCATGAATTTTAACATTTTTATTAACAACAATACCTCTACCTAATGTATCTTTCATAACTTTAGAAAATCTTCTTATTCTATCAATACCAAATGGATGACATATTTTTTCTTTTGTTTCTGTATCAAATTCTTGACAATCTAATTGATAGTTAAATTTCTTATCAATTGATTCTTTAATTAATTGTTGCAATGTGTTTTCTGTTTGAGCAAATGTTTCTTTCTTATTTTTTAAAAATACTAAGCATACTAGTAATAGTATTATTATAATTTTTATATAATCCATATATGAAAAAGATTAGATAAAAATATTTCCTTAAATAATTATTCCGTCTTTTTTTAATTTAGGTAAGGGAACAAAACTTTTAACTTCTTTACAAAATGAAGAATTAGATTGTTCTTGATTACATTTTTCGATAGCTTTTTTCCTATAAAAATAAGCTTCTTTACTATTATGAGCAGATGATTTTTTGTCAATATAATTTCTATGATTAAAAGAACCTTTATAATTAGATGCATAACTTTTCCCATCAGCAAAAAAACCTTCTGGGTTATCTAACTGTTCTTGGTCATCTGAATGAATGTAACGATATAAATTTATAAATTCTTTGTATAAATTTTTTTCTTCATCTGTTAGAGTATCATATGGTTTTTTCCAAAATTCATTTTCTTTTTTTAGTAAAGATATTTGATCAATATCATTTACCTTAAAATGATGATACCAAAAGTCTTTTATTGAGTCATTTATTTCAGCTATCGGTTTTTTTAATTTTTTGGTATCATTATTAAAATGATGCATAAGCGCTCTCCATTCATTTCCAAGTGTTACAAAACGAGGATTTCTATCTACCCAGTGTTTTCCTTTACTATTTTTTATCATATTTGGAGTATCACCGGTAAGAGATATTACATCATCGCTTCTTATTATAGTATTTAAAAAATCTATTTTATTACTTCCAGAATATATTTTAGTATCTTTGTCAACTATAATTTTAGCTTCTGATAGATTAAGGTGTGCTGGTATTTCCAATTTATTTTTTTGATCAAAATTATTTATTATAGTATTCATGTTCTTAATAGATTCTATATCAAAAAAGTAATTCTTATTTACAGCTTCATCTATTGTATTCTTATCTAATACTGTAAAATTCTCTTTGGTTTTATTTTTTTTTAGGTAAACACAAAGATAAAAGATGATAAAAAAAATGTAAATAATATTTAAATTAAACATTATATATATTTATTTACAAAAAATTTATTTTATATAATTTTTAAAAGTAAACTGTTTCAATTCTACTAAACTTTCCGGGTTTTAATTCATAGCGATAATGTAAATGAGGAGGGATTTTTTTATTTCCCCAAGGAACTAAATAACCACTTCCTTTTTGTAATTTTAATTTTGCAACACCATTACTATCTGACATTACAACACCAGAGTTAGAATAATCATCATAAGCATCCCATACAATATGATTATCATTATTTAATTTTTTGGCAGTCCAATATATTACTTTTGAGTTAGGTTGAACTTTTATAGTTATAGTATCTTGTTGACTTTTGTTTTCTTTTAATGGAATAACAGCTGTTGGCATAACTGTTTTACCTAAAAATGGCAGATAGGTATCTCTATTCATAAGTTTAAATGCAGCTAATGCAATTAGAATGTAAATTACCTTATCAATTTGTGTATTTGTATTCAAAAATAAATCTACTTGGTCTCTTAATAACTCAACAAGATTGTAACCAAAGGCAAAGGCACCCCAATTAATAGCACCTGCTATAACCAAAATTAAAGCATATTTTTTGGTATATATTTTTTCCATATTTTAATACTAGATTAAAAATCTTATAATAAATATTTAAAGATAATATTAAATTAATTATTATTATGACAGAAACTAGATTAACAGGTCAAGTTCAATGGTTTAACGAGAAAAAAGGATTTGGTGTAATAAATTTCAAAGACAATAATAAAATTAAAGAATATTTTGCTCATCATTCAGAAATTAAAGTAAACAATAATTCATTCAAGGCTTTATATCAAAATGAAAGTGTGGAATTTATTCATTCTTATAATGAAGATAAAAAAAAATTAACAGCAAAGAATATTACCGGTGTAAATGGTAATAAATTAAAATGTGAAAGTAATGAAAAAAAAGAAAGTGGAAAAAAGAAACAACAAAGAAAGCCTAAAAATACAGAAAGTTTTGAACCAGATCATACACCACCAGATTTGAGAGTTTATGTAGAAGATGGTAAAAAGGATATTTATCCAAGAAATTATGATGAAAGGGATGTGGTTTTAATTAATAATATGTTTAATGATTTTGAATCTAATCAAATCTATAATATGTTACTAGATGAAATTAAAACTACTGGAAGTGAGGAGGAAGTTTGGAAATTATGGCATGGAGATACCCATTATATAGCTGATGATAGAAGACCGGGGTGGAAAGAAAAATGTCCAACTTTTTGTATGGTAGTTGATAGAGTTGCAAAATATTTCGAGATGGATGTTAAGGCAACTAGATTTAATTGGTATAGGGATGCAAATGAATGGAAACCATTTCATCATGATGCTGCAGCAATTGATCCAAAGAAAGCCAAAACTCAAAATCTAACTGTAGGTATTTCATTTGGTTCAGTAAGAGATGCGGCTTTTCAACATGCTAAAGCGAGAACAGTTGTTTCTATTCCATTGTCGGATGGAATGATATATACATTTGGAAATAAGGTAAATATAGATTGGCGACATGGTATTCCTCAAATTGCCAATCCAACTGAAAATGATAAAGGTAGAATATCAGTAATTTTATGGGGTAAAAATAAAAATAAACAGGATATAATTGTTTAATCTTCTTGACATATGATAGATTTACCAGACATATTACCACTATAATTAGACCAAATACCAGGTTCAATATTAACGTATTCAACTAATTTATTATCAAGTAATTTCATAAAAAAAATATAATCGCCACTACAGGCATCAGGAAAACTAATATTAACAGAGTGATGAAATGCAATACCAGCCATATCAATATTACCATGGGTAGTTGAATTTACATCAAATTCTTTTTTAAATAATGATTGTTTATTAGGCATTATTTTTTTAATACTGTTATTAAATACATCATAAATTAGAGCTTTATTTTTAGTATTTTTAATTTGGTGAACTAATTTCTCAATAAAAGTATTATCACTAAGTTTTGCATCATCGTCTAATATAATAACCCAACCTTCTTTAACTTTACTTTTTAACAGGTTAAGATATCCATTATAGGGACAATGAGTAGAATAATATTTTTTTTCTTTTTTTACAGGAAAGACATCTTTTTTGCCTTTAAGAAATTTACAATCTGGATTATCATTTGATTTTAAATGTCTTATGTTTTTATAAGTTTGATTTTTTATAGATTTTTCTAAATTTTTAAAACAAGATTCCCTTTGACCAGTTCTAGTTAAAATATTTATGACAATATCTTGTTTAATTTGAGATGGTAAATCTTTTTTAACTTTTGGTTTTAAAATAAAGAAAATAACAAATACTAGTAAAATAGATAATTTATTTAACATATTAATATTATCTAGAATAAAATTATCTTTGCTAAATATTTATGACTTAAGTAAATTTAAATATATTTCATAAACTTTTCTGGACAAATTTTTAACATCAGCATAAAGTCTAGGACTTCTGATATTTGGTTCTTCATCTAATTTCTGAACAGCGAATTTAATATCATTTTTAGGGTATTTATAAAAAAGAACATCAAGTTCTAGGTGTAAAAAAGTAATAAAAAAATAAATAAGGTCTTTGTTATTCAGTAATCCAATATTTTTAGATATTGAATTTATTAAGATAGTTTCAAAGATTGGTTCATTAATATACTTATCATTAATATAATTAGTTAGTGTTAATTTATATAAATAAAGGATATTATCCATGTATAAAAAAATTGATATTTTAAATTCTATTACTAAATTAAAATTATTCTATGGATTGTAGAATGGAAAAGTATGATAGACAAAATCGCACCATTGGTGTTGATGCAACTAAAAAACTTGTTAATAGCACTACCATTATTATGGGTCTAAAAGGTGGATTAGCAACAGAAACCAGTAGTAAATTAATATTATCTGGAGCTTCAAATATGATTTTAATTAATGATGGCACGGTTGAATCCTCTGACTTAGAAACTGGTTTTTATTATCAAGAAAAGGATATTGGTTTTGACAGGTCATCTGTTTTGAAATCAAAATTAATGGAATTAAACCCTTATGCTAAAATTGATTGTATTAATTTTGAAAATATTATTTGTAACAATGCAGTAATTATTTTGCATGAAGATATTTTAGAAAATGCAATTAAAATTAATAAACAGTCTAGAGAGAATAATAATAAATTTATTTGGGTTAAAAACAAAGGAGTATCAGGGTTAGTTTTCGTTGATGCATTAGAAGAACATCAAATTACTGACTTAACTGGAGAAGTAGTTGAACCAGTTCAACTTGCATCAATATCTTCTGATGGTAAAGTTACATGTGCAGCACATAATACACATGATTTTCAGTCAGGCGACATTATTAAATTTACGAATTTAGTAGGAAATGATTTGGGTTTTTTAGTAGAGAAGGATTGGGAGATAAAAATCAATAATATTAATTGTTTCCAGTTAGTTGATTTTCCCCAAGTATCTTTTGATTTTATAAATGGAACAGCAGTATTATTAAAACAAATTACAACAATAAATCACAAGTCATTAGAAAATCAAATTATTTCCCCATCAATTGTAGGTTTTAATCAGGAATTTGATGAAAAAGTAATTAGATATAACATTGATGAAACAATTTATCCTGTTAACTGTTGGAGTGACGAAATGGAGGATATTATTAAAAAAACTTCTGATGAATCAATTCAAAAAATAATTAGGGCATCAAATGTAAATTTAATGCCAGTAGTATCTGTTTTGGGTTCGCTAGCAGCAAACGAAGCAATTAAATTGATAACTAACAAGTTTTCTCCAGTATCTCAGTGGATAGTTTATTCAGATGAGTCAGTTGTTCCGAAGATAAAACCTATTATTGTTGATAGTTTTGGATTTGGGAATTTATTTGGAACAGAAGTTAAATCTTACATGGAGAAGAAGAATTGGTTAATGGTTGGATGTGGAGCTATTGGTTGTGAGATGTTAAAGAACTTGGCAAAGTTGAATTTTGCAACTGATGGAGGAAAATTATATGTAACTGATCCAGACCATATTGAGCATTCAAATTTAAGCAGACAATTTCTATTCAGAAACAAACATATTAAGAGTCCAAAAAGTTTAATTGCAGCTGATATGATAAAGGAAATTAACCCGAACATTAATATAGAGGCAATGACTGAAAAGATGGGCCATGAAAATCAAATTCTGATAGATAGATTAGCTTATAACTTGGACGGTGTTATCAATGCACTAGACAACGTGCAAGCTCGTCAATATATGGATGAACAATGTTTCAGATATTGTTTACCATTATTTGAAAGTGGAACACAAGGAATGAAAGGAAATACTCAACCAGTTATTCCATTTGTAACGGAAACTTATAGTAACAGTAGCGATCCTCCTCAAGAAAAGAGCTTTCCTGTTTGCACTATTAAGAATTTTCCAAATCAACCAGAGCATACAATTCACTGGGCGATGGACTATTTTGATTTTTTCAAACGTGCACCAGAAAATGTTAATAAGTATTTATCAGATGGAGATGCATTCCTAAATTCATTATCAGGATTCGATAGAAATTTAGCAAAAGAGGATATTTATAAGTATTGTGTCAAGTATAAACCAGTAGCACTTTATGATTTTGTAATATGGTCATGTGAATTATTCCTTAGTCTTTACAGGGATCAAATTTTACAGCTATTGCATAGTTTTCCAGAGGATAGTTTAACTTCAGATGGAGAATTATTTTGGTCCAAAGGAAAGAGATGTCCACAAGTAGTAGAATTTGACTTGAATAATGAATTGGTAATTGACTTTTTGGAATCTTGCACCCATATGTTAGCCAAAACGTGTCAACTCGATGATAACTTTTCAAGAGATGATTTAAAAAATATTTTAATTAGTAACAATTATCAACCATATCAGTTTAAACTTGATGAAGAAAAGAAAATTGCCAAAAATGATGAGGAACTAAAGGAATTACCAGAAGAAAAAGAAATAGAACTACCTGATGAAATTATTACAGAAAATCTTTATCCCGAGATATTTGAAAAGGATTATGATTATAACTGGCATATTGCTTTTATTAGAGCAGCATCAAATCTAAGATGTTTAAATTATGGAATAGATACTTCAACTTTTGATCAAGTAAAGGGAATAGCAGGTAAAATAGTTCCAGCAGTAGCAACAACTACATCTATTGTTTCGGGATTAATTAGTATGGAAATAATTAAAAGGTGTCAAGACTTTAAAAAGACAGAAGATTACAAGAGTTGGTTTGTTAATTTGGCGACTAATATATTTGTTCCAACAGAACCAATTTCAGCTCCTATGTTAAAGTTTGGGGATGTTGAAATTAACTCTTGGACAAAGTTTGAGCTAAATGAGGATATTACTCTAAGAAAGTTTATAGAGGTGTATGAGAAGAAGTTTACAACCAAGTTGTCTATGGTTCTTTACGGAACTTCTATAATATTTGCTGATTTTATGCCTTCAGCAGATATGGACAAACTATTATCTAACATTTTTACTGAAAAATATCAATATAATTTACTTCAAAATAGGGCTGAGATTATTATAGCACCAGAAGATGATTCAGTTGAATTACCAACTATTCAAGTAAATATTAATAGAAAAGAAGAACAAATAAATATTTAAGTTAATATTAAAAAATTTTTTTCTATAAATTATATATGGAAAATCTTTTATACGATGGTTTATTTATTTCATTATCAACTTTATCGATTACATTTATTTTAGATGTAATATCTGGTTATTATGTTGCTAACTTGTTAAAAACAAGTTCTGGGAGAAAACTTTATTTAAATTCAATAATAATGAATATATTTAATAATTTAATATTAGGAACTCTAGCATATATTGTTTTTGTAAACTATTTTGAAAATACAAATGAAAAATCGATATTTGGAATGATAATGGATTGTTTATGTTTACTATTAATACAATCACTTGGATATTATTATGTTCATATATTAATGCATACTAAAAGGTTCTATTTTATTCACAAGTTTCATCACCAATATGCAGATATTGTTATTCCAATGTCAGCTAATTCTGTTTCAATCTTAGAATACTTACTAGCTTATTTAACCCCTTTTATATTAGGAATAATAATAGTCCAGCCAAATAGATTACCTTTAAAAGTTGCAATTTGTATGGTTTCATATTGTAATTTACTAATTCATACTCCATGGCTGGAAGATGTATCAAAAAAATATTTACCTAAATTTATGGTGACAACATCAGATCATCTGGAACATCATTTAAAATCGAAAACAAAGTACGCAGCACCTATTATAAATTGGGATTATATTAATGAGTTATTTTGAATTTGTTTAAAAGTAAATTAATAGTTATTTTAATATGAATATTAAAGTAAAAATTAATAATAAAATAAAAAAATACGAAATAGTGACTCAGTTGTTAGAGAGTTCTTTAAGATTAGATAGAAAGTATTTTTTTTTGGAACATGATAATAAAGAAGTTGATTTAGAATATCAAGTAAAAGAAGATATATTATTGAATTTAGAGTTTAAGTTCTCATTTTTCGATGGAGATTTAGTAGAATTTGAATTTAATAATGAAATTTTTTATTTTCCACTAGAAACTTTAAAAGAGTCCAATATTATTAATATTTTGATCGATAATAATGAAGATCACAACGATAATAAAGATTTAATAACATTTAGTAATAAAACCTTTACAACTACTAAATGCATTGAAAATTGGTTAAATTTATCTTTTGAAATAGATAGTTATCTAAGTTTTCAAAATAAATCAAATATAGAATTAGAAATACCAAAGCCATTACCAAATAAAAAACTATCCGAATTTATTGGAGACGACGCTTATGACTATTTAGATAATTTATCAAAAAAAGAGTTAGAAGCTTTAACAACTCTAGCTGATTATTTAGATATTCCTTATTTATTAGAGACTTCATGTGCATTTTTTGCAGAGAAATATGTAAAAAATTGTAGTTTGAATGAATTAAAGGAATTTTTTGAAGGAGTAAATTAGAACCATCCTAATTTTTTACCCATAAAGTATCCAATAATTAAAATAAGTAATCCAATACCAATGGCAATTAAAGGACCAGTCATAGCACCAAATACTTCACCAGCACCTTTTCCAATACCTTCGGCGCCTGTAGCATAGCCTTTACCAATTCCTCTGGCAGCAGTGGCTAACCCTTCACCAGCTGTTACAGCACCTTCACCAATACCTTCTAAAACTTGTTTTCCGGCAACGCCAAGTGCATAAATATCACCACCAGTTACTATATCAGTTTTATTTTCGGTAGTTTTATAATTAGATTCAATCATATTAGAAATATTGTTATCATAGTCAGATATAATTTTAGTAGAAATTTCTGTTAAAACAGTTTGATTATAAATATTATTCATTACTTGATAAATAGCAACTTCTTGTTTTATATCATCAACAAGAAATTCTCCGGTAACTTCAACATCTTTTACAATTAATTCTTGACCAGTTTGAGTGCTTTGAGTTGCTTTAGTAATATTTTCATTACTTAATTGATTAAGTAATTCATCTGAAATGGAATCATCTTTTTGGAGTGTAAAATCTCTTGCCAAATCAAATTTTGAATTAAATTCATTATCTACTTCCATATTTTTGTTAGTATTTGTACTATTACCAATACTAACATCTAAAACTTCAGCTACAGTATCACCCATTGTTTGACCGATAGAGCTAATAGTATCTCCTAAATTAGTTGCTTGACTATCAATATCAGAGTTTTTTGATTCGTATTCTCTCATAGAATCAACTGCTTTTTTGATAGTTTCTTTAATTTCTTTAGAGATATCATTTACTATTTGATTAGAAATAGATTGTGTAGATTTTTCTTGTTCTTCGATTTTAACAGAAGCATCTTGGGAAATATTACCAATTGTAATACCAGCGTCACCTGATTTAATATCTGAAAATGTAATATTGTTTGATAATTGAATTAATTTATTAATATCATTAATATTAGATGATACTACATTATTAACTACAGAAGATAAGAGTTTGGTGGTTCCATCTACTACCATATTTTCATTAATTGATTCTTCTATTTTTTTTACTTCATTCACTTTCTTTGTATCCCTATCTCTTACATTATTACCAATACTAATACCAAAATTTTCAACAACTTTAAAGTTTTCGATTTCACTTTTAATTGAAGATGTTGTATTGGTTGCGGTATTTGTATTAGCATATGAAGTTTGACTAATTCCGCTTAATACAAAATTATCTTTAGAATCTGAAAATTTTTCAACGACAGTAATTTTACCGTCTAGAGTATAAACTGGTAAGTTTTTCATATATATATATATTTACAAAAAAATATATATTTACATAAAATTTATTTAAATGTTTTATTTTTAATTTTGGATATTATTTAGAAATATCCTTTTTTTTTAGCATAGGTATATATTATTCCAACTAAAACAAGAACAAGACCACCGATTAATAATGGGATTGCCATAGCTCTTAATGCTGTAGCTACACCTTTACCAAATCCTTGAGCAGCTTCAGAAACAGCTTCACCAGTTTCTTCAGCAACATTAGCGGTAGCATACCCAATACCTTTTGCGGCTTCACCAGCACCTTGCAATATTTGCTTACCGGCAACACCAGCTGCAAATAAATCTCCTGATGTTGAGGCAGTTGAAGTTGATACGGCTTCTTTATCAGCTGATGTTATCATGTTAGATACATTTTTATCATACATAGTAACTATTTTAGTTGAGATTTCGGTTAATATAGTTTGATCGAAAATATTTGCTAATACAGCATCAATAGCAGCTTTTTGTTCAACATTGAAAATTTTTACATCTCCTGATGTATCAAGATTACTTAATTCTAATTCATTACCTGACTTAGTTTCTTGAATTGCATTTGAAATATTTTCCATTGATAATTGATTTTCTAATTGACTTGCTATAGAGTCATCTTTTTCTAAAGTAAAGTTTTTCTCTAATTTCATTTCTTTGTTAAATTCAGTATTAATTTCAACAGATTTATCAATGTCAGTGCTATTACCGATGCTAACATCTAATAATTTTGAAGCAGTATCACCAACGGTTGAAGCCAAACTTTCTAAGGTGCTACCTAAATTTGTAGCTTGTTGTGTTAAATTATTTTCACTAGATTCTCTTTCTCTTTTATCATTAACCATTGTATCAATTTCAGATTTTAAAGTATTATTAATATCTTGCATAAGTTTAGTAGAAATTTGTTGATTGATTTCTTCTGATTGTTCTAAACTAATGGTAGTTGTTTGATTCATTTTAGTTAAACTAAAATTTTTTCCTTTTACACCAGATATATCAATTCTATTAGAAGCTGAAAATAATCTTACTAAATTTTGTTCATTTTTTGCTGCTACAGAGGTAAGAACATTAGTTAATAAACTGGCACATCCTTTAATAACAGTATTTTCATCAATAGTTTCTTGTATTTTTTTAGTATCTTTTACAATAGTTGAATCTGATTGAGAGTTTTTATTACCTATACTAACACCAAATTTCTCAATAATTTTTGTTCTATTAACAGGCATATATTTACCACTTAAAGTATATACATGTGATGGACTCATATAAAATATAATACAAAAAAAATTTACTTCTTTTTTTAAATGTTTTTATTAAATAAAAATTGATTTATTTTTTATCTAAAAATTTAATATTGAGTAAGTTATATGTTAGTCACACCTTTCAAAAATACTTTGCAATATACTAAAATCCAAATAAAACCTCATATGATGAACAGCGATATCCAAAATATTATGAAGCTAGTTCTAAGAACTAAAGTTGAAAAAAGATGCAATAAAAACGGCTTTATTGATGAGGTTCATAGGATTGATAATTATATTAATGAAGATATGAGACCTGAAAATTTATCAGGATGTGTAAATTTTAACATAGCCTATCATTGTAGACTATGTATTCCTGTTGAAGATACCATTATTGTAGCTCAAGTAAAGGCAATTAATCAAGAACTAATTTTGGCACAAAATGGACCAATTATGATTTTCATTCCGAAAGATAATATTGATACCAATAATTGGGATATATCTGAAAAATTTATGAATATTAAAACTAAAGAACAATTAAAAGTAAATAATTATATTAAAGTTTTAATAGTCAATAAGAGAATTAATCAGGGAGACCATCAAATTAAAGTAATTGGAACTTTATATGATATTGCTTCAGAAGATGAAGTTCAAAAGTTTTATGGGTCAATTACTGAAGATGAAACTGAAACAGAAAAAGTAGAAATAATAGAAGCATCAGTAGAAGATTCAAATTTTATCATCTAATAATTTCAATAATCTTAGATATTCTTTGTTCTAATGCTAAAATTGAATTTTTGGTAAACATACCTTGAGTATCTATATTTTCTTTTAAATTAACAGAAATTGAATTCAAATTTTCTGTTTTTTGATTCAATTGAGAATCTAAATAATTTTTTAGTTTTTCAATTAGTAAAACATTTTTTTTAGTATCGTTATCAATTTCTTTATTTTTATTTTCAAGATTCGAAATATTAATATTAACGGTATCATTTTTTTTTTCTAATTCTTCTATTTTATTTTCAAGACTATCCATTTTATCTTCAATTAGACTCATTTTAGAGAAAATAATATTTGATAAATTTGATATCTCTATTTGTAAATTATTAATATTAACTTCAAGAATTTGAACATAATCTTTATCTTCTGAAATAAGATTTTTTACTGGGTCTGGTGAAATTTCTTCTTTTATTAATTTGTTAATATGTTTACCATTAAGTTTAATTATTCTAGGGATTATAAAAATAAGAAAATCTTCATAACCACCATTAAAATCAATTTCAATAAATGCAACATCTTCACTTTTTAAATTTATAATATTTTCCTTTGTCTTAAGTTTATTCCATAAATATTTAATTTTCCTGACATATATATTTGAATCATCTAATTTATCAAAATATTGAGATAAGTTAGGAACAATCTCATCAAAAGAATCTATTTTATAAATATCGGTGTCAATTAATTTATTTATAGAATCTAATTCAATACATTCTTTATAATTCATTAATTAATAATATTTTTAATTTTTAAGTAATATAATTAATTAATGATATTAATTATTAGCTTTTCTAACTTTTGAAGCTTTTCTATATTGTAATTTGATAAAATCCATTGGTTAATATTTAGTTCTACTTTTTGCAAATATTCATCTCTATATTTAGATATATTTTTACTAAAATCTCTAATTAAATTTTTAAAACTTTTACCTTCCAATTTTATATTATTTATTAATTCTTCTACGATTTTTTTACTATCTATTTCTAAATTTTGTGATTTCTGATAAGAATACCATATACACCATACAGTGCAAAATCCATTTGGGTCTCCAATTTCACTACAAGTTTCATTTTCTAAATTTTCAATCATTTGAAATCCAACTTCTGGTAAATAATCTTTTGGTTTTAGATAAGTAAACTTAGAATTACCATTGGTAAATTTATTAAATTTTTGTAATAGTAATTCATCTAACAAATCAGGATTATAATTAAAGTTAATAGGTTGATTTTTTCCATTTGGTTCGAATCTTTCAAGTATATTTTTTTTCCTATTCCAAAATAAAATATTAGAATGTGCACCTTGTGATGTTTCAATTCCAATTGGTATAACTATAATTTCTGAATTACTTTTTAACTTTTGTTCTAAAACATAATCAAAATAATCAGGAAAGTAAATTTTTTGATAGGTCCATAAAATCATTGAATTAATAAAATCCATTTTGAAATTAATATTTTGACCAACTGATTTATAAAAATTTTCAATAGAGTCATTATATGTTAGTGGATAATCTAACACAAACTGAATTCGTTTATTTTCTCTATGTAACCAAAGAAGCCCAAATAAAGTATCAATTGGAAATCCACTAAAAAAACAATCTTTTAATGCTGTTCCACTACTGATATCAAATTTTATTTGTTTAACCCTAGGAATTGATCTTTTTTCATTATTAATTGTTTCTTTAATTTTTTTATAACAATCTTCTTTAGACTTAATTTGGGGTAATAAATCTGATTTTATATTATTTTTTATAAATGAACATTTCTTTTCCCAATCAATTATTGAATTTTTATCTAAATTATTAAAAAAAGATTTTGTTACTAATTTAATTAAACTATCTTTGTCTTTAATAATATCAAATAATGATTCACCATCATAATTTTTTATAAAAATATTTATTAATTTTTTCTCTAATTTATCTTTTAATTCAAATATCTTATTATTTTTTCCTAACAAGAGTAAGGATGTATTTCCATTAAAGTTCTGAATATTCAAATTAGAATTTTCAATAAATTTATTTAATATCTTATCATCATATTGTTCAAATTCAGTCAAATATAAATTTAATGGTATAAATCCATTTAAATTAGTTAAATTAAGATCAATTCCTCCTAATTCCAAAAATTTTAGCAATAATTTACTATTTTTTTCCATTATTGCAAAATGTAAAACATTATTTCCTAAATAATCTGGTATTGATAAATCTGCTTTGTATTTTATTAGTAAATCAATTAAGTTATTATTATTATTTATGATAGCCTGATGTAAAGCAGTAGTTCCATATAATTTACTTTTATTATTTAAATTAATATTAGTTTTTGTTATTAAAAACTGATAAATATCTTTAATATCATAATTGATGCTAACTTGTAGTAAATTTTCTCCATCTGTATTCCTAATTCTAAAATTTTTAAATTTTTCAAATAAATTTAATAATAGGTCTATTCTTTTGTAAATAATTGAATAGAAAAATATATTATTTCCATTTTTATCAGTAATATAAGGGTCTCCATTGTATTCAATTAGCTTATTTAAACATTCTTGATTATTAAAAATAACGCAATAATGTAGAGCTGTTCTTCCTTTAATATCTTTTTTATCTAAAATATGAATACCAATCTTTGATCTGTCATTTTTTAAAATCAAGTCTAAAATATCAATTTTATTAAATTTAATTAAATTATATAAAATGGTTGTTCCATTATTATCTAAAATATCTAAAAAAACATTCTTTGATAGAACATATTGAATTAATGGTAAATCACTTGAATCAATAACGTATTCAATAAAATAATTATTAAAGTCATCTTGAATATTTAGATTAACTTCTGTATTATTTTTAAGATATTTTAAAATAATATTATATTTTTTTTCTTTAATTTTTTCAAACAAGTTCATTAATTTGCTTGATAAAATAATTTACATAAATAATAAATCTAATTTTCCAGGTATTACAACTCTATAATCAATACCATTACCACTTGTTACATTCTTCCTATTAATTCTAAAAATATCATTTGGTTTGGCATTAAAATATCTACTCATCATGTCAAATTCATAAATTTTTTTAAAATTCTTAATTTCTAATACCTGCAGAAGTTCATCTTTATCTTCGCCTTTTAAAAGTTTATGTTCTGGAACAATATCTTTAGATGGTATGTCTTCCATAAATTCACTTTGAAAAAATGGTTCACTATTTGGGTAGTCTAAAATTTGTTTAAATGATTTCTTACTAGGCTCATTAATAATAACAAACTTTTTTAAATTAGTATTACTACTTAGAAATTCATCAATTGGTGAATTCTGAGAAATTGAAGTCACTTTATCATTAACAATGTAAATTAATGCATTATTTCCATCATTGGTTTTAATTTTGATTACTTTGTTAGGTTCGATTGTTTGTTCAATATTTTGATACTCTTCTAAATAATTAGAAAGCATTTCCCTTCTTTCAAACATATGCAATGCATTTTTAACTATTATTTGGTTAGTCTCTTTGATATCATAAGTTACTCGCGTTAGATTCATGTTATATTTATATGTTTATTATTGAGATGTTTTTAATTCAATTTTTTAAATAAATATTTAAATTATTTTACCACCATTTTTTTTTTTTTAAATGATATTAATTAAATGAGTGAAACTGATAATAATAAAAAAATGTCAGAAACATCAGTTGAGTCAAATAATGAAACTGGAGAAGAGCTTAGTTTAGACCAACTTCGACAAAAATTCAGTGAATTGTATCAAGAAAATACTAATTTAAAAAAAAAAAATGAAGAAGATAATAGAAATTACTTAATTCTAGAAGATAGAATTAAAAAATCTGAAGATGAAATTGAAGAAGTTTCATCAACCGGTTGTTGTTTACCAACAACAAAAAAAGATGAGGAACCTAAACTTATATTAAGGAAAGACGGAAGTGGTGATCCATTTGATTATTTTAAAAATTTATTACAATTATTAAAAGATATAAAAAACGAGTTAGTAAAACTTAGTGAATTAGTTAATAACTATGAACATCTACTTAATTATAAAAATCAGGAAAAAGATGATTTATTATTTTACAGATCAATGATTTGTGATTCTAAAAACTTTTTTTTCCCAAGTTTTCGAATTAGAAAGAAAAAAATTGTTAATGATATTAACAAAATAATAAAAATGTTTAGATATGAAGATATTAGACCAATTAATAGCCTTGATGATAAAATTGTTGGAGAAATAAAATCACATTATTCTAGACTTTTAAAAGAGGTAAAAGATTCAAGTATTAATGTTGATACGAAATGGATTAAGAATAACAAAGTAAGATCGCCGGAATTAATTAGAAATGAATTAACCAGAACATTTAAATATCATCTTGATATTAACAATCATTTCTATATATCAATAAAAAATGAGGTAGAATTCTATAACTTAAATGCTTAATTTAATATTTATTATTAATTTTTTTTATAACCTTATTTAATAAAAATGACAACATGGATTATAAAAAAAATTAATAATAAATATTCTAAATATGATTTTAGATTAACTAATGATGATAATAATTTTTCTAATATTAACTTTTCCAAATATAATATCTTAAGAATACTAGTTTCTTTATCTTGTTATTTAACTGACGGAATTATAGTTAAGAATAGTGACTTTTACAAAATTAATTATGATAAAAAAATTCCAGCTATATTTAATTTTTCAATTGATAAAGCCACACATAACAATAAGTATTTGACATTGAATCAAAATCTATCAAAAATTATTTTTGTTTTAAAAGAAAAAAATTATCAGATAGAACCATTAGCCGATAATAATACAAAAATATTCTCTAGCTTGTATTTATTTGAAAGCATCAATAATTTAAATAAATTTTTAAAAACCAATAAAAATGTCTATAATTTAAATCAAAATTCAAATAAACTTTATCTTTTAACTGGATGGATGAATTTAAATGAAGAACAAAATGTTATTCTTGATTTATTAAAAGAAAAAAATGGAAATACCATATTAACAAGATGTAAAATATTTGATAATAAAATATTAGAAAAAATAAAAAAATTAAATAAGAAAGTTAAAAGTTATTGTCTTTTTTTAGTGAAAATAGATTCAGACTATAATTTTGAAATAAAAACAATTATTCCTACGTCTTTTGATGAATATCTTTCCTATTTATACGACTTAATGCTTCCTTACAAATATGATTTTAATGAAAACTTTACCAATAGATCAAAAATTAAAGAATATCAATCAAATGATATTGAAAGAATCGCATTTGCAGTAGATCCAGAGGGAAGTAAAGATAGAGATGATGCAATAGCTGCCTTTTATTTAAATAATAATAATATAACATTTGATATTAAAAATGCAACCCATATTAAACTAAAAGTTCATATTTCGAATACATTATCTTACATTTATCCATCAAATAACAATTATTACTTTCATTATAGTAAATATAAATGTAACACTGATTATTTGGATAAATATAATCTACCAATGATGGATAGATTATTATCTGAAGACTATTTATCATTAGATGGAGATAATAAGGAAGCTATAACTATAAATATGATTTATAAAATAACTAATAACAAAAAATTTAAAATCGAAAGTATTCCAGAAAAAGTCTATTTGGAAAAGAGCACTAATCTAAAAATAATAGGAACAACTTATTTAGATTTTGCAAAATCTTTTAATTTGAAACCAGAAAAATATTTTGATAATAGCAATTTTATCAAAAGAAACTTAATTAATTGTAATTCAGATATTATAAGAGATTATAACCAATTTATTTTTGAAGGATCAAGTAATTATAAAGATAAAAATTTAAAATTAATCGCAAATAATTTAAAACAGCTATACATTTACTTTGTTAATTCGCTAAATCATACTGGTAAAGATTCATTGATAAAATTACCTTCAAATTTAGTGAGACATAAAATTAATCAAAAGGAAAATATTTATCTAGACTTTTCACCAATTGATATGTGGAGTCATAGTTTAATTGAATATACTGCATTAGAATCTAATATTTACTTTGCTTATTTTATGCATGGAAATATAAAAGACTTTAATTTACCGTATTCTAAAATAAATCTAATTAATAATAAATTAGGAGAGACTAATCTAAAATTACTTTTAGATAATATAATATCTAATAAAAAAGTAAAAGGAGAAAAAACGGGAATATACAGAAATTTATATAATCCAAATAATAAAGTAGATTACTATATCAATAACAAAATAAAATTAATTATTTTAAAGATTTGGAAGAAATTATTATCTAAAAATAAAAAATCAATTTATCAAAATACCATCAATAAATTTTTGAATAAATATAATTATTCACTGGAAAATAAAACTATCAATTTCTTAAAACTTATATTGGCCTTAAGACAGATGCTTTTATTGATTGACGTAGAAAATAACTTAGATGTATCTTTAAACATGATTTCAGATAGTTTAAAAATGAAAGCATCTTATTCGTATTTTCCATTCTCACATTATGATATCTGCACTTTGTTATACACACATGCAACTTCGCCAATGCGTAGATTTGTTGATATAAATGTTCATAATATTATTTTTAACAATGAAAGAGAAAATTATATTTTTAGACATATTGATTTAATTAGAATTAATTCAGCATTTAGCACTGGTAAATATATTAAACAATTAGTCAACGATTATAGATTTAGTAATTTTGTAAATATTAATAATAATTTAGTAACACCATTTAAACTAATTGATAAGAAAACAAATACAATTGGTTTTTCTGATTTAAATAACTTTTTTAAATTTCAAAGTTTAAATAATTTAAATATGAAGCAAAAGTTGATAAGATTAGAAATAGATAATTATGATATTCCTAGGTTAGAAAATACTAACGAAACTAGTAAATTTAATATCTATTATCATATGTTAAGCAAAGAAGAGAAGGACCTACAAAAATATTGTAAAAAATTTTTAACTAAAATATTTAGTGTTAAAAAGATTAAAAATATTTGTTGATAAATAATTTACTAAAAATAAGGCTATAAAAATTGAATAATTTATTTAAAGTCTTAGAACCCTTAACTTTAATGTCAGATAAAGATGTTAATGAAAAGGAAAATGAAATTATGGTTCAAAAAAGTGATTGGATGAGTGAACAAGAAGATATATTAAAAAAATGGGCTGATAAAGCATTATGTTACAAGGCAATGCACGATAGGTCTTATAAAAAATATTGGTGTTTAAATGCTTGGTTTAATATTCCAATTATTATATTATCTACTCTAACTGGTACTGGTAATTTTGCTCAAAATAGTTTTGATGAGTCTTATGCTAGTATTTTAATTTTAGTAATTGGTGCAGCTAATATTTTTTCAGCAATTTTGGGAACAATTGCAACATATATTAATGTAGCTGGTATTTTGGAAGGTCATAGATTTTCTGCTTTATCATGGGATAAATATGCTCGTGGAATTCAAGTTGAATTAGGTAAAATAAGGAAAGACAGAATGGATCCTAAAACTTACTTGAAAAAATGTCAAGAAGAGTTTGATAGATTAACAGAAATTTCTCCTGACTTTTCAACAGATGTAATTGATTGGTTCAATAAGTTAATTAATACAGGTGAATCAATTGAGAAAAATCAAGCTTGTGGAGTCTGTTTTTATGAATGGTGTTGTCTTCCTTGTGGCTTTAGAGGCTGTGGAAAATCAAAATGTTCCTCTGGATGTTGTGAAGATCCTAAAAAGAAGGAGTTCAAGGAAACATTTAAAGCTTCATGGAGTGAAATCGAGCTTCCTGAAGTATTAGGAAGAATTTCACCTACTAAAATTGTAAGAGAAGAAGAATATAATGGTGATGTAAATAAATATAGAATTGGAGGAGTAAATGAAGATATTGACGTTTAAGCATAATATTTAATTGCAACTATTCCTCCATAATCTTTATTTAATTGTTGACCGTAATCACCAGGTTGATTTGGTTGAACAATTATTATATCAAAATTTAAAACTGAATCGTCAACATTATCTAATAATATATTATAAAGTTTTGGATTTATAAACAATTTTTTTACCATATAATTGTTTATTGCTTCTATAATTTCATTTCGACCATACAATAATTTTTCAGATTCTGATGGATTATTTAAATTATCTAAAAATTCTTTTTTGAATTGTTCTTGATTTTCCTTTATATTCTTTTGGTTAATCATTTCAATAACTTCTTCATTCGTAATATTTTTCATATCTACAATAATTCCTTCTTTTTCTAGACCTGTTAGTTTTTTTAATATTTGATTTTGACCATAGATAATTGAAGGCTTATGTTTTTGAACCATAAAATTAATATGGTCTTCTTCAATTCCTGTATGAGTTCCAATTTTTCTATTTTTAGTAGAATCAATTTCTAATACTTGATAATCAGATTTTGAAAATTTAAAAACGGTCTTAATTGTATCAGTTGAAAAAAGTTTGGTTAAATACTCAGTATCAAACCTATCATCATAATCAAATGTTAACTTTGGAAGACTCCAATTTCTACAAAAATTTAAGTCATCTTTAGAGAATAATATTTTATTAATCTTTGAATTTACTAGAAAAATTCCATTTACTTCTTCATTTAATTTAAAAATTGATTCAAGATTACTAATCAATGAAAAAATTCTTTCATTAATAAATTTTTTCTTATAGGCATCTTTTATTTTTTTATTCATATTTTCTAATTTTTTCTTGAGAGTTTCAATAAGATCTTCATTTTTATAGCTATAAGTTAGAATGGTATATGAATACCTTTCCCTCTCATTTTTAAAGCTTTTTATACTAGTTAGTAATGACATTTTTAAATTGTTGAATAATTAATAATAAATTGATTTTTCAATAATTCCTAAGAAAATGTTAAATATAACATTAATAAAATAATAAGAACAAGAATAACAACTACTAAAGTTCTGTTATTTTGATTTAATTCAAGATTTAAAGCTAATAAAATATCATCAATCAATGGAACTTCTTTTTTAGTAGAAACACTTGTAGAGCTATCTGAACTACCATTATCAGTAGAACTACCATTATCAGTAGAACTACCACTACCAGAAGAACTTGAACCACTACCGGAAGAACTTGAACCACTACCGGAAGAACTTGAACCACTACCAGAAGAACCACTTGAACCACTACCAGAAGAACTTGAACTACCACCGGAAGAACTACCACCGGAAGAACTACCATCGGAAGAACTACCACCGGAAGAACTACCACCGGAAGAACTACCACCGGAAGAACTAGTTGAACTGCTAGAAGAGCTTTCAGAAGGTTTTTCTTCACCAGGTCTTCCTGCTGCATTATATAAAGACTCTCCTACTGCTAAGCCAAATGCATCAACTCTTCTTAAGTAATCATAAACATCTTGAGGTTCAACAGATTCACCATCATTATCTGTCATGTCAGATAATGTATTATTATTTAAAGCTTGAACATAAGGTTCGGCTCCCTCATATAGTCTTTCAAAAGTTTTGTCAATAGTATTCATTACACTATTTGAAATTTGATTTACATTTTCTTGATCAAATAAACATTCTAAAGTAGAGGAAGCGACTGCTTCTTGGTCATTTTCTGAGATGTTAGCGACATCACATTGAATATTATTTAATAATATTGTATTATTGGCGACAACCGATTGACCACAACTTGCTTGATTTTCATTATTAACCATGTTAGAAATTTGATTTTCAATTTCATCATTATCTTCAACTTCAAAATTTTCACTTAAATTAAATACATTACTTAACTCTTGATCTAAATTATAATTTGTATTAATATTAGTTTTGTTTCCAAATCCACCTTGATCAACACCACCTAGTAAGTTTTTTGCTTTATTCGGATCTAATCCAGGGGTTTCATTCATAAACTGTTGTAACATTTTATTGTTAGATTCATTAATTTTATTAGCATCTTGTGGAAGGGAATTTGTTATTTTTTTTGAAATAGAAGTTTTCATTTCAGTCTTTATAGAATTTCTATTTTTTTGATAAATTTCAACCTTTTGAGATGCAGTGCAGTTAGTTGCTTGTTTATTTTGGCTATAATTTAAAACTCTACAATTAAGATTATTTAAGGATACAATATTTGAACAACCAACAGCTTGAGTAGCATCAACTTTATTAGATTGGGCAACATCATTAACTGCTTCTTGAACTATTTTTTGGGTTGAATTAACTACCATATCTCTTGAAATATCAGTTGATAATTCTGCTTTTTTACTAATATCTGTTGAATCATTAATAGTAGTACTATTTCCACCTTTTGCTCCGATAGAGCCCAAAAAATTTTCACCAATTAGCCAATTTTTTTTACCAAACAATGGTTTAGAAAAGATATTGTATGATTCTCCAGTAAAATGTTCAACTGATTTATTATTTTTAGTTAAATCTTCATAGAATGAACCACTACATTCCAAATAATTATTATTCATATATACAAATTGATAGAAATAAAAATATATAATAATTTTTAAATAATTTTATCTAGAAATATATATAAATGGGAAATACTTTAGTTAAACCAAATCAAGAAGGAAATATAGTTAATGACTCTTTGCTCGGAAAAGAAGTGCAAAGGATTTTAACCGAAAGAGAAATTCCTTTAAAAAAAAATGATGATGGCTCTATTCAAAGTGTTAAAGTTAATCAAGCAAAAGCATGTTGTTTAGGTGTAATGGGAGGTGAAAATAATACTGATATAGTTTCTGTAAAAATACCAAAAGTTCATAGTAGTAACACAGCGGATGCAAATTATAGCGAAAAATGTGCCAATGAAGGTAAATGTATGGGATATGAAATGTTAGGGTTAAAAGTTAAACTACCAGCAGGTCAAACTGATTCAAAAAAATATTGTAAGGATACTATGAAATATCCAGTGCCTAACTTTAATACTGAAGATGATGCAGAACAATCAATGAAATGTAACGCATTCATGACCGATCAATGTGCTAAAAATTTATATGATAGAGGTTGTATGAAATGTCAACCAGTTACCGAAGGTCATAGTAAATACGATGCAACTAAATCTGCAGAAGATCAATATTGTGTTCCAATTTTTGATACTTCTAATCCAAATTGTTTAGATAAAGATGGTCAATTAACTGATGGGGCTCCAGAATGCAGTTGCCTTAACTCAATGACTGGATATAACTTAAATATGAATCCTACAAATGAAATTATCGGAGGAGTTGCTTTTACTAATAAAGTTCAAAATCCTTATGGTGTAGAAGGAGTTAGCTCTAATGATTATACTAAATATAGTTTAGATCTATTTGGGTATCCAGAAACTCAACAATTTCCACAAGTTTTCGACAGTAGATGTGTATCAAGAATTAATGGGGCAAAATCAAATACAGGTGAATCAAGACCATACTTATTACCAGCATATAGAAAAAAAGATCTTACTGTGTGCTTAAACTCAATTAATATAAATAATTCTGATATTGGCAAAGCAAATTTAGAAAATATTCAACAACAAAACGATTGTGGTGGCTTAAACACTGGTAAATTAAAAGAAGAATTAGATTGTCAAAAAGTTATTGATAGGTATGGTAAAGAATATAAAAGTTGTGCTGATAAGGACACAGGAGAAACTTGGTGTAAATCCCAATCAAATGGAGTTAACAATTATAATAATTGTGAACAATATTTTATCCAAGAATCAAGTTGTAAAAGTAAAGTTGACTCTAAAACTAAAAATAATTATACAAGTTGTAAACAAATGTATGAGATTTTAAATACACCTCCTACTCCAGAAGAAGTATGTCAAAAGGAAGGTTATACTAGTTGCGCAGAAAAAGAATGTAGAAGTAACAAAAATCCTAACACTGGTAACAATTATGCAAGCTGTGAAGAAATGTTCAAAGTTATTAATGAACCTGTCCCTGAACCAGTTGACGAAGAAAATTTAGTAACACCTGCAGAAATTGAAGAAGCTGAAATTGAAGCTGATAAAATATTAGATGAACAAATAGAAAAAAAGAGAACTGAAAATGAAATAAAAGAAGACGCTTGTAAAGAAGAAGGATACATTAGTTGTGCTGATAAAATTATTAAACAAGCACAGGAAGAAGCTGAAAAAATAAAAGAAGAAGCAATTCAAGCAGCAGCAGATGCAGAAAAGAAAGCTGCTGAAGAGGCAAAAGCATCTGCTGAAGCATCTAAAGATAGTGCTGTAACTCAAGAATCTAAAGAAGAAGAAATTGATTATATGTTAATTGGTATTATAGCAGCTATTTTAGTAATTATTATTCTTTTTTTAGCTTTAAGAAAAAAAAATTAAATTATTAAATGAATCATTACTATATCAAAGAAATATAAAGAAGATGTAGTATTTACAATTTTAAGATTGAATAGGAAAATAAAATATATTATTATATAATGAATTTAAATATTAAATTAATTATATATAATTACTTAAATTATTCTGATAGCCAAATTAAAGAATTTAGAAAAGATTGGCAAAAAAATATGGATAAAGTAAACAAATTATTTAATATTACTATCGCAGATTATTTAAAAGAATGTTATGTTTGTCAAGAATCTTTACATAGAAATTCAGAATGTGTAGAATTCTATTATTGTCAGCATACAATTAATACTCTAAAGTTAGAATGAGAAATTGAAGTTATCATATATTTCTTTTACTTCTGGAATAAAAAGAGATAATGCACCTAGGATAATATAATTAATCATAAACTTTAGTTCTTCGATTTCTACCTTAAGTAAAAGTTCAATTTGATTTAATAAATATAATTGTGCTTCAGTAATTTCTAGTTTTTCAATTTCAAAGTCTTGTAAACTTAATATTTTTTTACCATCTGATTTATCAATTTGTTTCCTATCGTTTAATGAAATATTTTGATAGTAAAAGTCTTTTAATTCATAGTTAAATCTTTTTAGTTTTCCTTTTTCTAATTTTAAAAATAGTTTATAATCAATAAAAATAGATATTTTAGTAAATAACTGAAACACATTTAGGGCAACTTGTTCGACTGAAAGAGTTTCTTCGGAATCTATTTCTTCTACAGAATTTATAATAGATAAAGGAATAATTTTTTGAGAAATAGGATGAGTATTAATATTATATTTTTTTAGATAAGAAAGTGATCTTTTTTCAAAACAACGAATAATATTATCAGATTCTTGGTAAAGAATTAATTCTTCAGGTTTAGAATGAACTAAAAGTTTATTACCTGATTTATCAATCTGGTAAAAGTGGTTAAGAGAAATAGGATCTTTTTCATCATTTGAATCAAATATATCATATCCATTAGGAAAAAACTTATGATAGCTTTCATGATAATTTCTAAAAGTGATACCATTTTTTTTAATTTTTCTATTTGTTTTTGGGTTTGTTAACTGATTCCTTTTCCAAACCATTAATTCATTTATTTTAATTGAATTATTTGTATAACGATTCATTATCTAATATACTTTATAAATTAAATTTATATGTCATTTTTTGTAAAATTGATTTAGAGATTAAGTATATTTATAAATAACAATGGCCACACAAAATAAAAATAGTAAAGGTAAAAGAAAATTTGTTAATTTTAAAAAATATAATAATATGTCTTATATGGACATTATTGAAGAATACACAAGTTATCCATCAGATACTGAAAAACTAAAATTTTCATATGTTTCAAAAGTAGCAGAAAATTATTCCGAAAATAGTGCTCATCTATCATCATATCAATATAAAGATGAGTTAAAGCAAAGTAGATTTTTAAGTGAAGAAGATAAAGCAGATGGTTGGATTCAAAAGTTTCCTAGAACAAAAAAGTTCGGTCATTTTTTAATTACTAATTTACATTATCTTCCGGAACACTTATGGGAAAAGATGAAACCATTTTATCAAGACAGTATCCATGTAGGTTATAAGGTTTCTGATGGTGCAATGAATTTTTTTGTAAATTGTGCTGATACTGATGAAAGCACCAGACTTTTAATGAAAGAAATTTCTAAAAATTGTAAAGATGTAGATTTAATCAAAATGTTAACTTTACTTTTAGAAGAAAAAGGAATTAATTCTTGGATTACGATAAGAGCAAGAAAATGCTTAAATATAAAAGAATAAAAATTGATTTTGGGAACGCATTTTATTAATTTTTACGTAGTAAATGATTTGCTTCGCAACATTCTATTTGCTTTGCAAAAATAATAAATATAGTATAGTCATTTTTGCAAAAATAAATAGCCAAATAAAAATTGAATCAAATTTATTAAAATAAATATTATTTATTTTAATGCCTTCGATAAATTCTTCGCTAATAAATAACCTAATAGACCAGGCGAAACAAAGTAATTTACAACAACGATTAGCTGCAGCAATTGTTGTAAATAACAAACAACTTTCTAATAGTTTTTGTAATGTTGAAAGAAATTTTTGCAGAGGACACATGGTACCAAGCTTGCATGCTGAACAAAGAGCAATTTTATCTTATTATGGGCTAAAAGTTAACTTTAATAATTATAAAGGATGGTATTTTTATGAAGAAAATTATAAAGCAAAAAGATTAGAAGTAGCAGTTATTAGAGTAACAAGAGATAGTAAATTAGCTAATGCAAGACCCTGTAGAAAGTGTTTAGAAATGATGAGAAGTTTAGGAATAAAACGTGTTCACTATTCGACAGGTTTAGATAAAGAAATATTATCAGAAAACATCAAAGATATGTTTAGTATTAATGATAGTTCTTCAACAAGGAGATTTGATCGATTACATTTAAATTATCCAAAAAATGACTTGGAGTATTTTAAATTTATATTAAAAAAGATGGCTCCAAATGAAATTAAAAAATTAAATTTAATGCACTTTATAAGATTTAACTTGATGGAGGTTTTACCTAGTTGTAATTTTTATTTTGAGAATAAAGGTAGTAAATTATATTTTCATATTACAGATAACAAAGATTTAAATATAAAAATAATAATTATACCATGAAATATTTATTTTATTAATTAAATTAATATTATGAAAATTTCAGGAAGCACACATGTAGATCTTAGTTTAGAAAATAATGATTATGAAATTGAGATTGATAGCAATTCTAATAATTTAATTGATTTAGGACTGTCAAGGAAAATGAGTAATAAAACAAATACAAATATAGCAAATATTGTATCAAATTTAGGTCCAATAAAATTAAAATTATCTTTAAACACGGAGAAAAATTATATTCCAGATAATTTTGAAGATATTAATTTAAGTATGGTAGCAAGTTATGATGTTGATAAACATATTAATATGGGAATAAAATATGAAACTGACGGTAATCAAAATCATTATGAAATTTTAAGCGGAATTATTGATTCCAAAGTAAAGTATGATGATTTTTCATTAAATTTATCTACAGAAAATATTTTATATGGGTATAAGAAAGATTCATATAGTTTGACTACATTACATGGAAATAGAATTCATCCCTCAATAGGAATTGCTGATGATTCTTTAAAAATTGGTTTATTGCATAATCAAAGAGAAGAAATAGATGATTACGGTAATAAAAATGAAAACAGTTCAAATAAAATTTCTTTAGGATTTGATCTTAAATTTTAAAACCTCTTTTGTTTGATATTTTTAATATTTTGAATATTAAATCTAACAAAATCTTTCTTATATTGAGATTTAAAGTTATTAATTGGTTCTAATTTTTCTCTTTTTATTTTAGGGAACGGATTATTAATATAATTATTAATATTATTTCTTTTAAATTTAGGTCTTTCAGCAATAGGTGCTAGCTTTTTATTATAGGTTTTATCTATAAATTCTAGCTTTTTAAGTTTCTGTATATATTGTTGATTTATAGGTTCTAATTTTCTTGTTATTTCTTCAATCTCCTTTGTTTTATATTTTTTTGTTGGTATTATTGGTTCTAATTTTCTTGTAATTTCTTCAATCTCTTTTGTTTTATATTTTTTTGGTGGTATTAAAATTGGATCTAATTTTCTTCTATATGGATTATCACTACTTATTTTTATTTTTTCATTTTCAATTTGATAAGTTTTTTTGTTTACTGGTTTTAATTCATTTTTCTTTTTGATAAATGAATTTGAATTTGATAAAATAAATTGGAATAAATCTTTTTCATCTGCTCTATTTTTTCCAATTTCTAATAGTTTTTTTACAATATTTTTATATTTAAAAGGAATAATGGATAAATCATACTTTCCTTTGATAATTTTATTACATAGCAAAGAAATATTGGAAGCTTCGAAAGGATATTTATTAGTTAAAAATTTATAAATTAAACAACCTAAAGCCCAAAAATCAACACTATAATTATATGGTGTTCCTTTAAAAAGTTCTGGTGACATATAATATGGTGTTCCAATTGCGGTATTAGTAGATAATTTACCGTTTTCTAATAATTTTGAAACACCAAAATCAGTAATTTTTACCAAGTTATCTTTGAAGATAAGGATGTTTGGAAGTTTTATGTCTCTGTGAATAATATTATTTTTATGTAAAACATTTAAACCTTCGGTAAGTTGATAAATAACAGTATCCAAAAATTTATAATCAATTTTTTTGTTATTTTTAAAAAGACTGCGAATGTATCCTTCTAAATCTCCTTTTGGTGCATATTCCATAACCAAATACATATATTGAGAATCTTTATAATAATCAATTATTCTAACTAAATAGTTAGATTTAATTCTTTTTAGAATTTTAACTTCATTTTTAAAGCTATTGTATGAACTTTTATCGTTCATTAAGAATTTTTTTATAGCAACATATTCGTCATTGCTTTTGGAAACTAAATTTTTAGCCAAATATACACTCCCATAGGAACCTTGACCTAAATTCTTAACTATTTTATAGTTATTAATCCCCATCTTATAAATACTATTATAAAAAAATTATATATAAAAAAAATTGAAAAATATTTAACAATTATATCTATAAATTAAATAATGACTGTCTTATGTTATCAAAAAAATTTTAACTATCAACTTCATACCATGCTTTCAAATGAAAGATTAGACGAGGCTAGAGAATTAGTAGAGTCAAAAATTGACCAAATAAACTTTTCTGGCAAAGAGTTGAATGGTTTTATATCATTAGTTCTAAAGTATTTGCTTATTATAAAGGATGAAAACAAGTTAGATAAATGGTTCAATACAAATAAGAGTAAATTAATGAAAAGAGATATTAAAGAGTATTGTAAATACTATTACACTAAAGACTTTGAGAAGGCTAATATTAATTTTGAATATTTAACTGAGAATTATAAATTAGAAGATGTAGATATTGATTATGTTATTACAAATAAGATGTTTAATTTTTTACATTTTTTTGAAAATAAATATGTTAAAAGCTCAGAGAAAGGTTATAGAGAACCTCATGAATATTTAAAGTTGATACCTTTCGATGAAGACTTAATAGATACAACTATTTCCAAAATATCTAGTCAGATTATTTTTAATAAACCATATAATACATTTTTAAATAGAATTAAAACTGTCAAAGAAAATAAAATTATTATTGATGGAGGAAATATATTATTTTCTGAGAAAGGAACAGTTAATGAGATTAGTTATAAAGTATTGATTAATACCATAACTCATCTAATTAATGAAAACTTGTATCCAATCGTTGTCTTACATAACAGACATCTAAAACCTAAAGATAAGGATGAAAAGATTAAAGAAAAGATAGATGAACTAAACTTTAAATTTAGTGAACACATTTGCGAGACACCATGGAATAAAAATGATGATTTATATATTTTACACCTAAGCTTTATTTTAAGGTGTAAGATATTGACAAAAGATAATTTCAAAGATCATATTTTTAATTTTAAATCAAACTTTTCTGATAAAGATACTAATATTATAAAAAACTATATTGAAGATTTTACTATAAAATATGATATTGTTAATTACTATCCTGTTATTCAAATTAATAAATTATTAATGTATTCAAGTTGTGTTCAATGTAGGGACAATAAAGTATTTATACCAACCCTTGATGGTAAGGTAATTTCTTTAAATATTTAATCGTATTTTATTTTTAGACTAAAATCATAAAACATTCGTCTCTTAATTGATTCTTTTATTGATAACTCTTTTGAGGCTTCTTTTTTAGTTTTTAAATGATTAATTATATTAAAATTAAGATCATAATGATACCAATTTAACATTATAAATTCATTCATAATGTATTTATAAATATAAATATTTTTTTAAAATACTGGTTTAAATTTAATGTATTTATTCTGGATAAATGACTTAATGAGGTTGGTCTGATCCGCAATCACCA